>Ga0209098_1000219_pt1 | contig 64900 bp, 57 predicted proteins | sample AD_JPNHW1_MetaG_FD_184429 | JGI IMG/M metagenome (GOLD analysis project Ga0209098, IMG submission 184429) | Active sludge microbial communities of municipal wastewater-treating anaerobic digesters from Japan - AD_JPNHW1_MetaG (SPAdes) (version 2) | ecosystem: Engineered > Bioreactor > Anaerobic...
GATATTCCAGACAGACGGCGTCGGTAGAGAATTGTTGCCGGAATTCCTGCAACGTCTTCGGAAATTCTGGTCGTCCCATGCGTCAATGATCCCGCATGAGGCCACCTTAGTCAAGTGCATAAGCATGATGATCAATATTCCAACATTCCACTATTCCGTTCACTTCAGACTGCGGATCTTGGCGCTGACGTAGTCTTTGATCTTCTCCTCGACGGGTTTGAGGCACAGGTCGACGGGCTTGAACTTGTCACCGCAGGCCGCGAGCTCGGCGGCGACACTCTTGAGGAAGAGGCTTTGCAGCTCGGTGGCGATGTTGACCTTCGCCACGCCGCAGCCGACTGCCAGCTTGAGCTGGTCGTCCGGCACACCCGTGCCGCCGTGCAGGACGAGCGGGATACCGACTTTTCCACCGATTTCCCGTGCCCGCGCGATGTCGAGGACCGGGGCCTTTTTGTAGAAGCCGTGGACTGTGCCGATCGAGATGGCCAGCGCGTCGACGCCGGTCTTCGCGACGAACTCTTCGGCCTCGGCCGCGGTCGAGAGCTCGATCTCGCCGTCGCCGAAGGGGACGTGGCCGATCTCGGCCTCGAGGGTCACTCCGGCGTCGTGGGCGATCTTGGCGGCCTCGGCGGTGAGCGCGATGTTTTCGGCGAAGGACAGTTTCGAGCCGTCGATCATGACGGAGGTGTAGCCGACCTTGATCGCCAGGCGGATCTGCTCCAGCGACTCGCCGTGGTCCAGGTGGAGCGCGACGGGGATGCCGGACTCGGCGGCCAGGCGGCTCGCCATGGCGCCGATGAGCGAGGCGCGCTCGTCTTTGAACAGGCGCTGATACACCTGGATGATCACAGGTGAATCTTCACGTTCAGCCGCCTTGAAGACGGAGAGCGTGGTTTCGAGGTTGGCCACGTTGAAGGCGGCCACGGCCCGCTTCTCGGCGCGGGCGTGAGGAAGGATGCCGTTGAAAGTGACAAGGGACATAGGAGTGGGGGGATTGGAATGGTGGAAGAATGGAATATTGGAATGATGGAGTGCACTCCATCATTCCGCGCTCTTACTTCACGACCACGGGCGTGATGTCCAGCCAGCGGCAGAGCTCGATCAGCTCGACCTCGACGTCGGCGTGGATGATCGAGTAGTGGTGTTTGAAGCCCTCGGTCATGATGGTGCCCACGAGCTTCTCCACCGCGCCGTCGAACTTGACGTTCAACGGGTTGCCGCGGATGAACGGCTCGGTGTCCAGCGCCGTGCCTTTGGCGATGAGCATGCGGTAGCCGTCGCCGTCCTCGTCGAGCTGGGCCAGCGTGATCGGCCCGGCCTTCATCGAGAACTCGTTGGTCAGGCCCTTCTTGTTGCCGCCGTCGACGCGGAAGTGCTGGCTCAGCGTGGTCTCCTCGAACTTGCGGCAGATGGCCGAAGGCGCGGCGCCGCAGTGCCAGAGCACCGCGGTGTTGGCTGCGTAGTCGAACGAGATCAGGTCGGCGAAGAAGGGGATGCCGCCGCTGAGGGACGCTTCCATCTGCATGAGCACGGCGCCCAGCACGTCGCCTTCGCAGCTGCTGACCATGCGGTCGTTGTTGAGCATGCCGATCGTGGAGCAGGGGGCGATGCCGAAAATGTCCGACCACTCCGGCCAGCAGCGCACGGCGTAGGCGGAGAGGTTGTACTTTTTGGCGGTCTTGAGGAACGACTCGTACATCTTTCCGGCGGCCTCGAGGTCTTTCTCGACCTTCGCGCAGCAGACGGCGGCGGTTTTGCGGACGGCGTCCACGCCTTTCTTCACATCGGCGTCGCTCAGTTTGTTGGCGGTGTCGACGATCTCGAGGAGATCGATGATTTCGACCTCGGTGCCGAGCTTGGCGCGGAGCCGCATCTCGTCGCAGTTGGAGGTGTAGAAGCCCGGGACGCGCCCGCCGACGAGGCCGACCTTGGCGGAGGCGAGGTCCGAGACGCACTTCAGCACGGCGAGGGGCTTCTTCACGAGGGCCGCGGCCTGGTCGGCCGGGCCGAAGACGAAGGTGTTCTTGCGGCCGAGCTTGCGCAGCGTGTGCACGGCCATGTTGGAGCCGCAGAAGGAGTTCTGGGTCCACATCTTGCCGGCCTGGGGCTTTTCGGGCGTGGAGATGAGGATCACGGGCACGGGCAGCTCTTTGGCGATCACGGGAATGATGGCGCCGACCGGGAAGGTGGCCATGAACACGACCACCGCGCTCACGTCCTGCTTGCGCAGCTCGGCGCAGAGGGCGGAGGCTTCGGCCGCGGTGGTGGTCAGGGCGCCGCCGTCGACGATCTCGCAGGGGAGGGTTTTGAGGCTGGCCAGCGCGGTCTTGCGGAGGTTCTCGATCTCCGGGGTGGCCCAGCTGGCTTTGGTTAAGGCGATAAATCCGACTTTGAACTCTTTCATGATGTGTGTGTTTTCCTTATGGTGGACTGAAGTGACTAAAGTGACTGGAACGACTGAAGGGACGGTTAGGCCTGCAACAGGGCTACCGCCTCTTCGAGTGTGATGATTTCGAACTTGGGGTTGTACTTTTTCAGGGTGTCGCGCACGGTGGCGGAGGCCGTGATGAAAAGGGTTTTCTTGGTTCCGGACAAGCTGTAAACGCGCTTGCAGAGCTGCTCGCAGAGCGCCGGGTTCAGCTCGTCGTAGACCACCGCGCCCTCGCCGACCGCGTATGACTCTTCGCTGTTGGTGCCGAACGGCAGAAGCGCGTAGCCGGCCTTCTTGAGCAGGTCGCGCGGGGCCGACGGGTTGCCGCAGTAATTCTTCAGGAAGTCGCTTTCCAGATAGACGGCCTTTCGAGCGCGCCCGGCCTTCACGCCCGCGGCGAGCACATACTCGGCGCAGTGGACGACCTTGACACCGGCGAGCTTGTCCTTGAGGAAGTCGTAGGCTGACGGCTCCGCGACGACGAGCGTCTTGCACTTGGAGGCTTCAACCGCCTTCGCGAACTTGTCGAACACCGCCTTTGATGCGTCGGCGAAGCCCAGCACCTCCAGCGCCTTGCCGGCGTCTTTTCCGGTGATGACCTTGCAGCCGGGGTAGAGCTCCGGCTTCTCGCCGAAGTACAGGACGCTGCCCTTGCCTTTGACGGCGAAGCTGGCCTTCTCCAACGCTTTCGCCAAGGCGGTCACGCGTTCCGGCGCGAGGCCGGCTTCGACGATGTCTTTGCGCGCCTCGAGAACGAGGCCCGTCTCGTCGTAGTGGCTGACGCAGTGGAAGCGGTTGGCGGCGCTGAGCGCGCTGCGGTAGAGCGTCTCGATGAAGTCCGCGTTCTTCAGGTTCGCGGCGTCCATCCGCATCCGGTCGCAGATCAACGCGCGGCCGCGCGGGGTGTCGGCCTCGCGGAACGTCACGTTGCCGACGGGGTCGAGGTGTCGGCACATGAAACAGAAACGGCACGCGTTGATCGCATCCAAATGGTTTTTGATATGCATGGGTTATTCTCCTTTTCCCGGCAAGCCCATTTTTCCGGGGTTCATGATGTTGTTGGGGTCGAGCGTCTTCTTGATGCTCTCGAGGACCTTGAAGGCCGGCCCGTAAAGATCCCGCATGATGCGCCCGAGCTTGAGACCCACGCCATGGTGTTCGTTGATCACGCCACCTTCCTTGATGGCCGCGCGGATCGCCATGTCCCAAATGCGGTTGTAGAGCGCGACGGCCTCGTTCGGGTCTTTCGGCGGCTCGTCGATGATGAAGCGGGCGTAGAGCATGCAGCCCCAGTCGTACCAGTGGGAGAAGTGCCCGATGAAGGTCGCCTGCGGGAAGTTGTCCTGCACGACGTTCTTCATGGCCCAGTAGACCTTCTCGATGTTGGCGAAGGTCGCGACCGTGTCGAGCGTGCCGAAGGCCTGCGGCACGTGGAACATGAAGGGCGGATAGAAGAACTTGTAGCGGTGGTCCCACCAGTTCTGGCCGGCCTCGGTGCCGAGGTCCTCGTGGTCCAGCGCGCGGCAGATCTTGCACGCCTCTTCGAGTTCCAGGTCGACGATTTTTTCGGGGCCGTCGAAGCCGAAGACCAGGTAGGCGCCCTTGCGGTCGATGCCGAGCACGCGCTTGATCAGCTTCGCGGTTTCGGTCTCGTCGTAGAGCCGGATCACGCAGGGACGCAGGCGGCTGGTCATGATCTTTGAGCCCGCCACCATGGCGTCGTGCATGGTCTTGAACAGGAACGCGTGGAACTTGCGCGCCTCGGGGATCGGGTGGATCTTCATGACCGCCTTCGTGACGACGCCGAGCGTGCCCTCGCTGCCGAGGTAGAGCTCCGTGAGCGCGGGGCCTGAGGCGTGGCGCGGCACGGGCAGGGTATTGATGATCTCGCCCGTGGGCGTGACCACCTCGAGGGACATGATCATGTCCTCGATCTTGCCGTACTTGGTGCTGAGCACGCCGGTGCCGCGGTGGGCGATGAAGCCGCCGAGCGTGGCGCAGGCGATGGAGGCCGGGAAGTGCATGGTGCTGTAGCCGGCCTTCTCGACTTCCCACTCCAAGTGCTGGGTGTTGATGCCGACCTCGACCGTGACCGTCATGGAGACGGGGTCGATGGCGAGGACCTTGTTCATGCGCTTCATGTCGAGCACGATGCCGCCGTAGATCGGCAGGGCGCCGCCCTGAGAGCCCGAGCCGCCGCCCCACGGGATCACGGGAATCTTGTGGGTGTTGGCGATCTTCAGGACTTCGGCGACTTCTTGCGCGTTGCCGGGATGGACCACGAAGTCGGGCGGGGTGGGCTTCTCGCCGCGGTCATGCCAGCATTCGGGCACCCAGTAATAGTCGATCGAATGGCCGAGTTTGTCGGCGTCGTTGGTCTGCACGTGTTCGTCGCCGACCGCCCAGGTCAGCTCGCTACGAATCATTTCGTAGAGGTAGTTTTTCGGTGTCATAGGTGTTCCTTTTAAGAGGCTGTGAGCAATGGGCCATAAAGCAATAGGCAATGGGCAATGGGCCATAAAGCAATAGGCAATGGGCAATAGGCAATAGGCAATGGGCAATGGGCAATAAGCAATGGGCGGTTAGGGGGTGAGGCGCGCGTAGCACGGGGCCAGCGCGTCGTGGAGGGCGCGGTAGTGCGTGAAGCGCGTGTTGTAAAAGGCCGCGCGTTCAGGGTCCGGCCGCAGCTCGCGGTCAAAGCGCAGACACTGTCTGACGGCCGACGCCTCATCGGCAAAAACGCCCGTGCCCACGCCGGCGAGCAGCGCGCTGCCGAAGGACGCGTCGCAGCACGCCGGGCATTTGACCGGGGCGTTGAAGAGGTCGCAGACGATGCTGCTCCAGAGGGCGCTCTTGGCGCCGCCGCCGATCAGCAGAAACTCGTTGACGGAGAGCTTCATCTTCTCAATGGTGCGGTAACAGTCGCGCAGCGAGAAGGCGACGCCCTCCAGCAGCGCGCGCGCGATATCGCCGCGCGTGTTGGCCATGCTCAGGCCGGTGAAGCTGCCGCGCAGGTTCGCGTCCCAGTAGGGGGAGCGCTCGCCCTGCAGGTAGGGGTGGAAGAACACGCCGTTGCTGCCGGGTTGCGACTGGGCCGCGGCCCGGTCCAGTTCGTCGTAGTGCGTGCCGGGCGCGCAGAACATGTCGCGGTACCAGCGCTGGCAGACGGCGGCCGAATTCGTGGCCGTGACCGTGTACCACATGCCGGGCACGACGTGCGAATAGGTGAGGGTCTCGCGGTGCGGGTGCGCCTTGGACGTCATGACGTTCACGTTGCCGGCCGTCGCGAGCTTCAGCACGCACTGGCCCGGTTCGATGGCCCCGGCCGCATAGTCTTCGATCGCCGAGTCGCTGGCGCCCATCACGACGGGGGTGCCTTCCGGCAGGCCCGTGTCCGCGGCGGCCCGGCGGGTGATCGTGCCCGCGAGGTCGGTCGGCTTCCCGATGCGGGGAAGCTGCTTGAGCGGGATGCCCGCGAGGTCGCAGAGCGCTTCGGACCAGACGCCGCGTTTCATGTCCCAGAACAGCGTCCCCTGCGATTCGACGCTGTCGCAGGCCATTTCGCCCGTCAGAAGAAAGCGCACGTAATCCTTGACGAACAGGATGTGCCGCGTCTGCTTCAAGGCGCGCGGCTCGTTGTTCTTGAGCCAGAGCATCTGCGGAAGCGTCCAGGTCGGCGTCGGCGCCTGGTAGGCGGTTTTGAAGATCAGGTCGAAATGATCCTGCTTCAGCAGCTGGCACTCCTTGACGCTGCGCTGGTCCGTCCAGATGATGGTCGGCCGCACCACCTCCAGGCGGCGGTCCAGCAGAACCGCGCCGTGGGTGTAGCTGTCCAGCGCGAGGGCGGTGATCCTGCGGCGGCTCTTGATCTTTTTCAGCACACTGCACATCACCCGGTACCAGTCGGCCGGATTCTGCTCCGCCCAGGCCGGCTTCGGATGGCTGGTCGGATATTCGCCGGACGCACTTTCGATCACGGTGCCGGACGGATCGATGACCGTCACCTTGCAGCCGCCCGTGCCGAAATCGATGCCGAGCAGGAGGTCCTTCTTCATTGCCCTAAAATCCATTTGTGGTTCGGATCGACGACCGAAAGGAACTTGCGGTTGTTCTGCCCCGCCATGATCCAGAGGTAGTACATCGTGTAGCCCGGCGCGTTGATCACCGGGTGGTAGCCGCGGGGAATGAGCGTCGTGTCGTTTTCCTGCACGGTGCAGGTGAAGTCGATGGAGCGGTCGTCGGTGTAGATCTTCTGGATGCCGTAGCCTTGCCGCGGGTTGAAGCGGAAGAAGTAGACCTCCTCCATGTCGACCTCGACCGGAAGGTTGTCGAAATCGTGGCGGTGGGGGGGGTAGCTCGCGTGGTTGCCTGACGGGACGTACGCCTCGCCGATGAACAGGTGCTGCGCCGGGAAGCCGTCCGTCAGCATCAGGACCGCGTCGCGCTGGTAGTTCTCCTTGCCGATATGGGCACACTTCACCTGCTCGGGAGTGATCAGGTATGCGTCGGCCTTCAGGTCGGAGGGCGATGCCGTCCAGGCGATCTCCACATCGGTCACGGCCGTGACGGTGTAGTGCCTGCCGCAGGGGATGTACACCGTGTAGGGCTTGCCGGAGAAAACGTCCTTGCGTTCGCCGACGCGCGGAAAGTCGAAACCGTCGCCCGAGACCGCACACGTGCCGCCCAGCACGACGAGCGCGACTTCGAAGGCGCCGGAAGCGGCCGCGTAGCTGCCGCCCTTTTCAAGTGCGATGATGCCGAATTCGGTGAGTTTGAGATCGCCGTCGCCGAGCGAGGCGATCTTCGTGAAGCCGTTCCGCTTCTCGTAATGGCGCAAATAGTCGTTCATTGTTTCCTCATGAATCTTTCTGCTGTTGTTAAACTGGGGATTCCGGTGCGGCCGCCGAACTTCGTACACTTCAGCGCGGATACGGCCGCCGCAAATCGCATGCATTCCGCCCAGGCGCTGCCGCGGGCGTAATCGAAAATGAAAGCCCCGTGATAGACGTCGCCGGCACCGGTCGTGTCGACGACGCCGACCTTGAACGCGGGACACTTGATCAGGCGCTTGCCGTCAAAGCCGAGGGAGCCCGCCTTGCCCAGGGTGACGGCGGCGAACCGGCGGTTGCCGGCGAACAGCTTCTTCACGGCGGCGGCCATGTCGGCCTCGCCGGTGTAGCGGCCCGCAAACTTTTCAGAGGCGATGACGATGTCGGAAAGCCCGAGCAGCTCGTCGATGTCCGGAACGAGCGTCCCGGCGTCGATCGACACGGTCACGCCTTGCTTGCGGGCGATTTTCGCGGCGGCGATGGCCGCCTTGGCCTGATGCCCGTCCATGTGCAGGACGCTGCTCTCGCGGATCAGGTCGCGGTCGATCTCGCGCGGGGAGAGCGGGCGGGCGTTGCCGCGCGTCCAGGCGATGCTCCGCTTGCCGCTCTTCTGCTCGATCCAGCAGAAGCCCGCCGGCGACTCGGCCCCGCGGCGGACCTTGACGCCGTGCGTGTCGAGCCCTTCGTCCGCCAGCCCTTTGACGATCTGCGCGCCGCGCTCGTCATCGCCGACCGCGCCGCAGAAGGCCGCCTTTGCGCCGAGACGGGCCGCGGCGACAATCGCCGTCACGGAAGGCCCGCCGCCCTGCACGAGGCTTTCGATGATTTCGACCTTGTCGTCAAGCGGAACCTGCGGAACGATGCACAGATAATCCATGCCGCAGTATCCGATGCCCGTGATTTTTGCGTGGGTGCTCATTGCTTTAATTCATTGCCTGCGCGGCGGGCGCGCTTTCGTCGTAGTAGTCCTTGCGGAACGTGAACAGGCGCGCGGCCACGAGGATGGCGCCGCCGATGACATAGGCGATCGAAAGGGCGGAGAGGGCGGTCGAGAGGCCGACGGTCTCCTTGGCCCACCCCAGAACGACCGGCGCGAACGCCGCCGCGCCGAACATCACCGCGAGCATGACACCCATCGCAGAGGAACGGTAGCGCGGCGCGATCACGTCGAAAATCACGACGTACACGTTTGAGTCGTAAATGCCCCGGAAGAGACCCCAGCAAGCGAGACACAGGCAGCACAGCCAGAAACTGTCGGCCCAACCGATCATGAAAAGAAACGGTGCGCCGCAGAGGAGGCCCGCGATCTCCGTCTCGATGCGGGCGGTGGTGCGGCGCTTGGCCAGCGTGTCGGAGACCTTGCCGCCGACCAGCACGCCGACCGCCGCGAAGGCGTGCTGCCAGAACATGGAGGAGAAGCCCGCGTTGGTGAGCGAGACGCTGAATTTCTCGTGCAGGTATGTCGGCATCCAGGTGAGGTAGCCGATCTGCGCGAAGTAGAAACAGCAGCACGACACCCAGATGGCCCAGACGGTCGGCTTGCCGGCGATTTCATGGAAGAGTTCACGCAGCGGGACCTTCCCGGCACCGGTGGAACGGGGCGGTTGCGGGGTGTCCTTCATGCGCCAGGCGATGGTGGCCGCGAGCACGACGCCGACCGCGCCGAAGACATAGAACACGCTGCGCCAGCCGTAATGCTCGCCGATCCACCCGGCGACAAACCCGCTGGCGATGATGCCGACGTAGAGCGCGGTCGTGTGGATGGACATGGCCATCGCGCGCGTGTCCTTATGGTGCTGCCCGATGAGCGAGCTGGCCGACGGGAAGTAGAACGCCTCGCCACCGCCCGTCGCGATGCCTCGGAAAAGGATCAGGCCGACCAGTCCGGTCGCCGCGCCGGACAACATAGTGCCGATGCTCCAGACCACCAGGCTCGCGAAGACGATCCACTTCCGCCGCGCGATGTCGCCCAGGAACCCGCCCACCGGCACCAGCACCGAGTAGACCCACAGGAAGACCGATGCCACCAGCCCCGTCTGTACGGGAGTCAGCGACAAGTCCTTCGACAGAAGTGGCAGCACGATGTTGAACGCCTGCCGGTCCGCCATGTTGAAGAGGAACGCGAACCAGAGGAGAACGATCAGTTCCCACTTGTAGGGCAGCCACGTTTTTTTAAACTCGGTCATGGGATGTTCTCCTCTGGATCGGCGTTGGTGTCAGTCGGACGGACCTTAGATTTTGCCGGGCTTCCCGGGCAGGGGGACGACGCCCTCTTCGGGCAGAACGACGTCTGCGGCGCCTTCGAAGTCGAGGGCCGCCGGTTTGAAGTTCATGTCGTAGAAGGCCGACTCCTTGTTGGTCAGGATGTCGGACATGCGCACCACCTGGCCGGTGTAGGCGGAGAGTCGGCCCATGATGCCCGCGGCCGTGGCGTGGGCGATGGTTTCGCCTTCGTTGAGCGCCTTGCCGTTGACGACGCTGTCGAGCAGCGCCGAGTGTTCGTTGACGTACGGGTCGCCCTCGTTGCCCACGTCCTCGAAAGTCACTTCTTTGCCGTCGTAGCGGCGGACCTTGCCGCCACCCGAGAGCTCGGCCAGTTCGGTCGAGAAGAGCTCGCCCACGCGGTCGGAACAGCCCGGAATCTGGCGGCAGAGGCTGTGGATGTGCAAGCCGTCATCGTAGTCGAAATCGACGCTGAAGAAGTCATACTGGTTGCCGGTCTGGCGGCGGGTGCGCGCGCCAACGGCCATGGCTGTGCGGGGGTAGCGTCCGATGAACCAGTTGGCCACGTCGATGTTATGGACATGCTGCTCGACGATGTGGTCGCCAGACATCTGTGCCCAGTTCATCCAGTTGTTTGCCATGTACTGCGCGTTGGTGGCGCCGGGCTTGCGCGGGCGAACGCTGCCCCAGCCCCCGCACCAGTAGATGTTGCCGCCGCGGATCGTGCCGAGCTCGCCTTTCTTGATGGCGAGCGCCTGGCGCATGTAGGCGCCCTGGTGGCGGCGCTGCGTGCCCGTCACCAGCGTCAGCTTCTTCTCTTTGGCCGCCGCGGCGCTCTCCAGCACGTGGCGGACGCCCTGCGGGTCGACCGCGACCGGCTTTTCGGCGAAGACGTGCTTGCCCGCCTTGATGCAGGCTTCGAGGTGCAGCGGGCGGAAGGCGGGCGGTGCGCCGAGGATCACGATCTCAATCTCCGGCATTTCCACGAGCTTCCGATAGCCGTCGCCGCCGCCGAAAGCGAATTTCTCGTCGCAGCCGAACTGCTTGCAGCGCTTCTGCGCCTCTTCGAGGTAATAGTCGTGCGCGGCCACGAGCTGGAGGGTGTGCCCCATTTTTTTGGCGGCGTCCATCATGTTTCCGAATGCGGCCGAGGCGCGGCGGCCTGAGCCGATCATCGCGACCTTGAAGGTGCGGGCGGCGCCCTGCGCCCTGAGAATCGTGGGCGCGGCGGCCATCATGGCGGAAAAGACGGAGGCGCTCTTGATGAAGTCTCTGCGGTTATGCATGGTGTTTTCCCCTTTTATTTGAGCGGGTGGACGGGTTAGGTCCGCCCTTGCGTTACGCTTCGTTCCACTGTTTACGGATGAGGGCTGAGGCCTGTGCCAGCAGCTTTTTCTTTTGATCGTCCGGCGTATCCTTGGGATAACCGGCCTCGATGCTGACCGCGCCGCGGTAACCGATCAGCTTCAAGCCCTTGAAGCCGTCGACATAGTTGTCCGCGTCGCCGTCCGTGCCGGGGATCTTGCGGTTCTTGCGCGAGGCGATGTGCACATGTTTGAGGTAGGTGCCGGCGCTGATGAACGCGCCCATGTCGCTCGTCTCCTCGGAGGTCATATGCCAGAAATCGCCCATCACGCCGATGGCCGGGCTTTTCGCGTCGCGCGCGATGGCCGCGCCGTCCGCGACTTGGCGCAGGAACATCGTCTCCCCGCGGTTGAGCGGTTCCAGGACGATGCTGGTTCCGCATTTTTCCGCATGCGCGAGGATCTCGGGCAGAATCTCGTTGAGGAAGCGCTCGCGCAGCTCCGGGAAGGGCAGGTCGATCTGCTTGCGCGCGGGACACATGATGACGCCGACGGCACCCAGTTTCCCGGCGCTTTCGACGATGCTCTTGGTCGTGTCGATCACGGCGCGGCGCTCGGCCGGGTCGGCCATGCCGGAGTTGCCGCGCGCGCCGATGCAGGTCACGCAGAACCTGAGCTTGCGCCCTTTGATGGCGGCGGCCATGGCGTCCGCGTTCGCGGCCAGCCAATCCCACTTGCCGCCGTTGATCTCGACGCGGTCGTAGCCGCTGGCCTCGAGGAAGTCGTAGCGTTCCTCAAAGGTTTTTCCCGGCACCAGCATCTGCTGGCAGCCGAGGTGCAGCTCAGCCGGCGGCACCGGAACCTTGAGGACGGGCATGCCGCTCTCGGCCGCGCGCGCTTTATCCGCACCGAGCAACGCCGCGCCACCGAGGCCCGCCGCGCCGAATTTGAAGAATTGCCGTCTGTTGAAGTTCATGCGTTCCCGCCTTTTGCACTTGTTCCCGAATTAGACCTTCCAGGGATCCCGCAGGGTGCGGCTCAGCATCGCGCTCGCCGCGTCGTTGCCGATGATTTTTTCCGAGGCGGGATCCCACTTGATGGTGGAATGCCCCAGGCGCAGGCCGATGACCGCCAGCGCACCGATGGTGTTGGACCGGTGGCCGACTTCGCAGGGCGCGATGGTGGGCTGGCCGCTGTAGATGCAGTCGATGAAGTTCCGCTCGTGGGCGCGGCTGGTGTAGACGCGGATCTCGTTCTCCTTGATCTTTTCGCGGATCAGTTCGGCGGGGTCCGTTTTGATGCTGCCGCGCGTCACGAAGAGCGACTTGTTGTTCTCGCCATAGAAACGGATGCCGATTTCGAGCTCGTTGTTCACCGTCACGCGCTGGCCTTCGGGATAGACGAAATCGTAGGAGAAGCCCTTGGCCACGTTGAAGACGCCGTCGGCCGGCGGCATTTCCACGGCCTTGATGTTCTCGATCGAGGTCGGGCCGGAAAGCTCCTTGTCGAACGCCCACTGCACGATGTCGGAGTGGTGCGCGCCCCAGTCGGTGAGCACGCCGCCTGCGAAGTCGTAGTTGCTGCGCCAGGAGAGCGGCTGCAGCGCGGAGCAGTAGGGGCGCATGGGCGAGGGCCCGGTCCACAGCTCGTAGTCCAGCCCGTCGGGGACCGGGCACGGCGCGAAGCTGGCCAGGGCGCCGGTGCGTCCGTAGAACTTGTGCCACGCCTTGGGCAGGCCGATTTCGACCTTGTGGATCTTGCCCAGCCGGTTGTTGCGGATGAACTCCACGGCCATCTTGAAATAGGTGTCGGAGCGCTGTTGCGAGCCGGTCTGGAAAGTTACGCCGGTCGCTTTGGCGACGGTGGCCATGGCGCGGCCTTCGGCGACGGAAAGCGTGAGGGGTTTCTGGCAGTAGACGTGCTTGCCCTTGCGCATGGCGGCGATGCCCATGGCGGCGTGCCAGTGGTCGGGCGTGCAGATCATCACCGCATCCATGTCAGGCTTGTCCAGCAACTCGCGGAAGTCAACGAAACCCGCGCAGCCGCTGTAGTCGGCCTTGCCGGTCTGCTTGGCGTAGAATGCGTTGACCGTGCGCCGGCCGAATTCGCGTCCGCCTTCGAGGCCGGAGGTGTAGCCGTACAGCTTCGACTCTTTGTTGCAGTCGCAGACCGCCACGGCCTGGACGCGGTCGTCGTTCATGAAGTTGCTGGCGTTGTAGCGCCCCTGCGTGCCGTAGCCGATGAAGCCAAGGGTGATGCGCTCCGAGGGCGCGGGGCGACCGGCGCGGCCCAGCGCCGAGGCGGGGATCAGATACGGCAGGGCGAGCGTTGCGGCGCCGGCATTAAGGAAGGCTCTCCGATTCATGCTCAGGCTCCTAAGCCGGGAAGTTCCCAGCCTTTGCGATAGGTGCGGCGCAGGAAGCCGTCGGCGGCCTCCGAGTTGGTGATGCGCATCGCGGCCGGAGCCCAGGTCAGCAGGGTGTCGGGCTGGCGCTCCGCCACGTTGCCGAGCAGGATCGCCTCGACCATCGGCGCGATGAGCGAGAAGTCGGCGCTGGTGCGCTTGCCGTCGATGCAGCCGTTGAGAAACTCGTGGTAGTGGCTGGGCCAGGCTGGCAGCACCGGTTTGGCGGGCTTAGCCGCGCCGGGGCGCTTCGGGATGAAGCGCGGCGCGTTGGTGTGCGGCAGTAGGAGCCAGCCCTCTGAGCCCTCGACCACCGAGCCCTCATCGGGCAGGCGCTCCAGCCCGACTTGCTTCGCCAGCTCCGTGATCTCGGGCGGGGGCAGGAGGTTGGCGGCGGAGACGCCCGTGAAGCCGTCGTACCAGTCCACGGTCAGCGGCTTGCCGCCGGTCTTCTTGCTGCCCGGATAAACCCAGGTGATGTGCGCGCCGAGCGGCCACGTGTCCTTGAAGCGGGCGGGCGTGTTTTTCCACGTCTCTTGGACTTCGGCTTTGACGGAAAGGGGCGCGGTGAGCCCGAGGCCCTTCCACACGGAGCTGTGGAGGTGGCAGCCGATGTCGCCGATCCAGCCGGAGCCGAAGTCGCGCCAGATGCGCCAGAGGAGCGGGTGGTAAACTTTTTCCGCGAAGGGGCGGTAGGGCGCCGTGCCCAGCCAGAGTTCCCAGTCGAGCGAGGCGGGAACGGGGTCGGCCTTTTCGGGGCGCGTGACCTCGATGCGCGAGACGCCCTTGCGGTTGGAGAACAGGTAGACGTGCTCCACTGACCCGACGGCGTTGGCCTTGTGCATTTCCACGGCCATGCGGTCGCCGACGCCGGCGGAGAACTGGACGCCGAGTTGGGTGACGACGTTCATCTTCTGGGCGGTGTCGCGCAGCAGGCGGCACTCGGCGATCTCGTGGCAGAGCGGCTTCTGGCAGTAGACGTGCTTGCCGGCGCGCATGGCGTTGACCGCGATGATCGTGTGGTTGTGGTCGGGCACGGCGATGTTGACCGAGTCGATCCGGTCGCCCTCGCGGGCCAGCAACTCGCGCCAGTCGGTGTAGGTCCGCGCGCCGGGAAATTCCGCGGCGGCTTTGGCCAGCCGGTCCTTGTCCACGTCGCAGAGCGCGACGATTTGCGTGCGCGCGTGCGTCTTGAAATTGCTGATATCCGCACCGCCCATGCCGCCCACGCCGATGCAGGCGTGGTTGAGCTTGCTGTTGGGGGAGATGCCCCGCGGCTGCGTGGTGGTGCATCCGGTGAAATAGCCGGCCGTGCCGAGCGCGGCGGTCGTCAGAAACGTTCTTCTGTTCACGTTTATGCTCTCCCTTTCTGTTTCATGTAGGCGATGCAGCCGCGCACGTCGTCCAGCGTGTCGGGCCGGATTTCGGCTTCGACCACGTACCATTCCGTGATGTCCGCCTCGCAGGCCGCGAAAGCGTTTTCCCAGTCCGCGCCGTCCGCGCCGACCACGCCGGTGGTTTTGGATACCGCCTTCACGTGGACGGCGGGGTTGCGCCGCGGGTATTTCTTCAGCCAGAAGGCAGGGTCCTGCCCGGCCAGCATGCAGTGCCCGAGATCCAGCTGCTGGCAGACGTCCGGCGAGGCGTTGTCGTAAAGGATCTCCCACTTGCACTTGCCGTCGAACGTGTCGCGGAACTCGTGCTGGTGGTTGTGATAGCCGAGGCGTAATCCCGCCGATTTGAAACCGGCGGCCGCCGTCGACATCTGCTCGGCGAACTTCTTCCATCCGTCGGCCGTCTTGGCGTCGAAGTGGGGAACGAACAGATACGGCGCGCCCAGCTCGCGGGCGAAATCGATCGAAGCGGCGAGGTTTTCGGACTTGATGATTTTGTCGGCCTGCATCTGCATGCCCGCCGCGGCGAGGCCGTGATCCTTGAAGAGCGCCTTCAGCTCTTTGGCCGTATGTCCGAAGAAACCGCCGCACTGCACGCCCTCATATCCCATGTCTTTGAGCGCCTTGAGCGTGCCGGAAAAATCTTTGTCGCACAGCTTGCGCACCGAGTAGAGTTGCACGCCGGTCTTCAGCCGCCGTGCGGGAACGCCCGCCTTTCCCGGAATCGCGAGACAACACAACGCCGCAGTGCCCGCTTTCAGAAATGACCGTCTGTTCATCGCAAAAGCCCCCAATCGTTATGCGTCAAAGATACCACAGGTGTCAGGCCTTCATGCAGCCGAATTCGCAAAATAAATACTGCATTTTGCGCAATAAATTTAGGACGTGGCCGGGCGGCGCCGGCGCAGCGCCCGGCCGACATCGGGGACGGCCGCCAGCAGTTCGCGGGTGTAGGCGTGCCGCGGCGCGTCGAGCACCTCGGCGGCCGGACCGCTTTCGACGAACTCGCCCGCGTACATCACCGCGACACGGTCGCAGATGTTACGCACCACGGCCAGGTCGTGCGAGATGAGGATGACGGCCAGGTTCAGCTCTTTCTGGAGCGTCCGCACGAGGTTCAGGATGCGGGCCTGCACCGAGACGTCCAGCGCGCTGACCGGCTCGTCGGCGATGATCATCTTCGGCTCCAGCGCGAGGCAGCGCGCGAAGCTCACGCGCTGGCACTGGCCGCCGCTGATTTCGCGCGGGTAGGCGTCGAGCACGGTCGCGGGCAAGCCGACGCGGTCGAACAATTCCCCGATCCGCGGCGCGATCCGGTCGGCCGGAACCATCTTGTGGACGCGCAAGACCTCTGCGAGCGTCTGCCGCACGGTCATGCGGGGGTTGAGGGAGCCTGCCGCATCTTGGAAAACCATCTGCACCACGCGGCGGTAATGCCGGAAAGCGGCGGGGCTGAGCCGCCCGATCTCGTGACCTTCGAATCGGAGGGTGCCCGCGCTGGGCGACTGGAGGCCGATCACGGTCTTGGCGAGCGAGGATTTGCCGCAGCCGCTCTCGCCGACGATGCCGAGCGACTCGCCCGCGTCCACGCTGAAGGACACGCCCCGCACGGCCTCGACCGGTTTCTGGCCGGGCGTGCGATAGGTGACATGGAGGTCCTGGACGTTTAAGAGCATGGCGGGGAGCGTCTCCAGCAGCGGGTCATGCGGTCGCCTTCGGGGGCAGCGGGGGGCGTGTCGGCGTGGCAGCGGGGGCTCGCGTCGGTGCAGCGCGGCGCGAAGGCGCAGCCGGCGGGCCAGGCGTCGGGCGAGGGCACGGTGCCGGGGATGTCCTGCAAAGGGGTGTTGCGCGGCGCGTCGAGCAGGGGAACCGCTGCCAGCAGGCCGCGCGTATACGGGTGCCGCGGCTGAGACAGAACCTCCGTCACCGCGCCGGTTTCGACGACCTGTCCGGCGTACATGACGTAGACGCGCGACATGCGGCCGGCCACGAGTCCGAGGTTGTGGGTGATGAGCAGGACCGCCATGTTGTAGGTGTCGGCCAGCGCGTCGATCAGGTCGAGCACCTGGCGCTGCGTGGTGACATCGAGCGCCGTGGTGGGCTCGTCCGCCACCAGCAGTTTCGGGCGGGCAGCGAGCGCCATGGCCAGCATGACGCGCTGCTGTTGTCCGCCGCTGAGTTGGCAGGGATAGGCCTGCGCGGCGCGCGCGGGGTCGGGCAGCCCGGTCTTCGAGAGCAGGCCGATGGTCGTGGCGAGACGGTCGGCGCGGCGCAGGCCCGGGAGGCATTCCGCGATCTGGTCGCAGACGCGCATGACCGGGTTGAGGCTGGCGGAGGGATCCTGAAAAACGTAGGCGATGCCGCGTCCCCGCACGCCGGCTAAACCGCGGGGGTCCAGCGACAAGGTGTCGTGGCCCTCGAAATTCACGTGGCCGGACAGCCGCGCGCGGTCGGTCGGCGAGAGGCGTGTCAGGGCCAAGGCGGTGAGGCTTTTGCCGCAGCCGCTCTCGCCCACGAGGGCGACGCGTTCGCCGCCGCGGACGGTCAGCGAGACGCCCCGCACCGGCGTCGTTGCGACGCCTTCATGACGAAAGGTGACGGCGAGATCCTCAACCTGGAGAAGCGGTTCTGACATTACAGGGATAGTATAACGGGAAGTCGCGCGGGGCGGGAACAGAAAAAACGGAGAAACCGGACTTTGTTTCAGTCAGCAAAACGGGCATAATGACTCACCTTGAAAAACTTACCGGCACAAGCGACGTTTTGGCAGATCTTCGTGAGTTTCACAAAGGTGGGGGCCGTGCTTTTCGGCGGCGGTTACGCGATGCTGCCGCTGCTGGAGCGGGAGGTCGTGAACCGGCGCGCGTGGTGCCGTTTCGAAGAGATGGCCGACTACTATGCGATGGCGCAGCTGGTGCCCGGCGTCGTGGCGGTCAACACGGCGATGCTGATCGGCCATCGCCTGCGCGGCTTTTGGGGAACGGCCGCGGCGACGCTCGGCGTCGTGTGTGCCCCTTTTTTTGTGATTCTCGCGTATGCGGTCGCGTTTGACCGGATGGCGGGTTCGACGCTGCTGGCGGACGCCATGTCCGGTTTGCGCCCGGCGGTTGCCGGGCTGATGCTGGGCGTGGCCTATACGATGTTCGGCCGCAGCCGCAAAACGAAATTGGGGCTGGCCGTCTCCCTGCTGGTCGTGTTCCTTGTGCTCGTGTGCGGGGTGAGCGCCGTGAACGTGATCTTGGCGGGCGTGGCGGCGGGCGTGATCTGGTTCGCGGCGGTCTTCAGAAAACGGACATGAACCTATTTCTTAAACTGGCCTATGCGTTTTTCAAGATCGGCATTCTGACCGTCGGCGGCGGGCTGGCCATGATCCCCATTATCCAGCATGAGATGGTGAGCCGCGGGTGGTTGGACAACCAGCAGTTCCTGGACATCCTCGGCATCGCCCAGATGACGCCGGGGCCGATGTCGGTGAATACGGCTACGTTCGTGGGCTACCGGGTGATCGGCGCGGCGCATCCGGGGTCGGTCGGGATCGCGGTGGCGGGCGCGCTGGTCGGGACGCTGGCGGTGTGCGCGCCGTCGCTGGTCTGCATCAACCTGTTCGGGGCGTTTTGGAACCGCAACCGCAATCATCCCTGCATGGTGCGGGTGTTCGACATTTTGCGTCCGCTCGTGACGGGCCTGGTGATCACGGCGGCGGTCCTGCTGGTGCTGAACGCGCTGTGGGGCGATTCTTTCAGGGAGGTGCTGGACCGCGTGCCCGATTTCCGGATGGCCGCCATTGTGGCGCTGGCGTTCGTGCTGACCGCGTTCACGAAAGTGTCGCCCGTCTACATCCTGTTGGGTGGCGCGTGCGCTGGCCTGTTGCTGGGCTTGTGCTAGGAGTACCGATGACCGTGCGTTTTCTACAGAGCGATGAGGCGATGGCGCGTGTCGCCCGCGGCGTGGCCCGCGAGTTGACCCGCGCAGGGCACATCGCCTTCTTCGCCGGCGGATGCGTGCGCGACGCGCTGTTGGCCCGGGCGCTCAAGGACATCGACATCGCGACCTCGGCGACGCCGGACCAGGTGGAGGCGCTCTTCCAAGGGCAGACCGTCGCGGTCGGCAAGGCGTTCGGCGTGGTGTTGGTCCTGCGCGAGGGTTTCCAGTTCGATGTGGCCACGTTCCGCACGGACGGCGCGTACGCGGACGGGCGGCATCCTGACCGCGTGACGTTCGCGACGCCCGAGGGCGACGCGCAGCGGCGCGACTTCACCGTCAACGGGCTTTTCTGCGATCCCGTGAGCGGCGAGGTGCTGGACTTCGTGGGCGGACTGGCTGACCTCGACGCGCGGGTGATCCGGGCGATCGGCGATCCCGAGGCGCGGTTCCGCGAGGACCATTTGCGGATGTTGCGGGCGGTGCGCTTCGCGTCGGTGCTGGATTTCGGGGTGGATGACGCGACGCGCGCGGCCGTGGCCGCGCACGCGGACTGGATACAAACGGTCAGCGTCGAGCGGGTCGCGGCGGAGGTGACGCGGCTGATCTGCGAGTCGCCGCGTCCGTCGGTCGGACTGAATCTGCTGCGTGAAACCGGCTTGCTGAAACACTTTCTGCCCGAGGCCGACGCCTTGTACGGCACGGCGCAGCCACCTCAGTTCCATCCCGAGGGGGATGTCTGGACGCACACCTGCCTGATGCTGGACGACGTGGCGCCGCCGCGCGAGCCGGTCTTGGCGTGGTCGATCCTGCTGCACGACGTCGGCAAGCCGGTCACGTTCTGCGAGGAGCCGGACGCGGCGACGGGCGGAACGCGGATCCGGTTCCCTTGCCATGCGCCGGTCGGCGCGGCGCTTGCTGAATCGATTCTGCTGCGTCTGAAACAGCCGTCGGCCCTGGTCGAAAAGGTCAAGGCGGTGGTCTCCGGACATATGCAGTTTGTGGAGGCCGAGAAGATGCGGCGGTCCAAACTGCGCCGCTTCATGGGAAGCGATTGCTTCCCCGTGCTGCTGGACCTCATGCGCGTGGACATTCTGCGCAGCAACGGGGACCTGACGGCGTGGCGCTTTCTGAAAGAGAGCTTCGAGGCCTTCCGTTCCGAGCCGGTTTTGCCGGAACCGTTAGTGCGTGGCCGCGACTTGATGGCGTGGGGCGTGGCGCCGGGGCCTGAGATGGGGGTGCTGCTCGGCGAACTCTACGATGCACAGCTCGAGGGGCGGGTGATGTCGCTCGCGCAGGCCCGCGAATTTGTCGGCGAACGGCGCGGCCACGGGAACCTTCATCGGAATTAGCCAGTGGCACCGACAGCGACCGACAGCGCTTCTTGCGGCCAAGGTTGTATTTTGGTATAAAAGAAACAAAAGCGCCCATTTTTATGGACTGCGGCGCAACGAGGTGGTTTTGAAGAAGACACTGATGTTGATCATTCTCGCGGCGGGGACGGCGGAGCTTTCCCTTTGCGCGGAGCGGGCCAATCGGCCGGCGACCGAACAGGCGGCCGCGGAGGAAAACCTGACGGCGGCGGAAACGTTGCGGGTCTGCACCCAGATCATTCCGTCCGACCGGCTGTTGCTGACGGGGTCGCTGACGGTCCGCAAGCTGCGTGGCATCGTGTTGGCCGAGCAGCCGTTCAAGCTGATGATGGAGTGGGGCGCCAAGACGCCCACGGCCGAGGTTTTGCTGCTGGATGCGGAGGGGACCTCCGTGGTTGAACGGGCTGTTCTCACGCGTCCTGCGGGGCAAGCCGCGCAGATCAAGCTGTATGAGGGGCCGGAGCAGAAACCGGTGGAGGCCCCGTCGTATGCCGGCCGCATCCGGGGCACGGACATGACATGGATGGATTTGACGCTTGATTTTTTGTGGTGGAAGGATGTGCGTTTTGACGACGCGCCGCGGGGGGATAGCCACAACGGGCGGGACTGCGATATTCTGGTGACGGTGCCGCCCGCGCCGATTCCCGGTTGTTCGGCGGTGCGCGTCTGGGTGGACCGGCAGCTGCGGTGTGTGATGCAAGCCGAACAGCTTGACCCGCAGGGCAACCCCGTGCGCAAAATGTGGGTGCAGCGGGTCAAGAAGATCGGGGATCGCTGGATGATCCGCGACATGGAGATCGAAAGCCTGAACAGCGGGCACCGGACCACGCTGTTCGTGGATGACGTTTCGGAGCCATGAACCCTTTTTCATTACTGGGCAATGGGGTGCTGCTGCTGTTTCTTTTTACGCTCTCGGCTTTTTTCTCGGGGAGCGAGACCGTCCTTTTTTCTCTTTCACCTATTCAGGTGCAACGCATCCGCAATCGGAATGCCGTGGCGGGGGCCCGGCTGGAGACGCTGTTGGGCGATCCGGCCCTGATCCTTTCGACCTTGCTGGTCGGCAACACGCTGGTCAATTTCGCCATCGCGAGCGTCGGCTATGTGGTGATCGACAGCCTTATTCCCCGGTGGAGCGAGGCGATCGCGATTCCGCTCATGACGGTCTCGTTGCTGCTGTTCGGCGAAGTCACACCCAAGCGCGTCGCCATCAACAACGCCGAACGCCTTGCGCCGCTGTGCAGCCGGCTTCTGCTCTTTTGGCTCTGGCTGCTGCGGCCTTTCAATGTCGTGCTGACGGCCGGTTCGCGCGTGTTCAAGAAGTCGTTGCGCCGGGAACGCCGGGCCCTTCTGACCGATGAGTTGCGGACGGTGGTCGAGGTTGGCGAGGAGCAGGGCGTGCTCGACGCGGAGGAGGCGTCGATGGTCGACGGCATCCTGCGGCTGTCCGAATTGATGGCCAGCGACGAGATGACCCCGCGCGTCGACATGGTGGGGTTGGATTTGGACACGCCTTTGGAACAGCAGCTCGCGACCGCCCGGAATGCCCGGTATCGGCATCTGCCGGTGTATGTGCGGACGCCGGATGCGATCGAAGGGTTTGCGGACGCGGTCCAGTTCCTGCTGGATCCGGCGCACGATCTGCGCAAGGCCACGACGCCGGCCCTGTTCGTTCCCGAGAATGTGTCCTTGGATGACCTGCTGGTCACGTTTCAACGCAGCGGCAAGCACATCGCCTGCGTGCTGGATGAATATGGCGGGACCGCCGGCCTGATCACGCGCGGGGATATCCTGGAGCTGATTACGGCACCCGTGTTGAAGAACGCCGCGGGAGCGGGGGAATCGATCCGCCGGCTTCAGGGGGACACGTGGCTGATTGAAGGCACGGTCAGCTTGGATGAGATCAACCGCCAGCTCGAGCTCGGGCTGGAGGCGGACGATGCGGACCGTATGGCGGGGTGGATCACGTTCCATGCGGGACGGCTGCTCCAGGTGGGTCAAACCGTCGAGGCGCAGGGCTGTCGCGCCACGGTGCGGCGGCTGCGGAAGCGCCGGATCGAGGCCGTGCAGCTGGAGATTCTCGAGCATCCGGACGAGGACTTGGAAGACCTCCCCGAGGGCGATGATTTCTTGGGTGAGGGCTCGGAGGAGGACGCCTTGCTGTGAGCGCGGAACTTTACATCCTCGCGATTCCGCTTTGCTTTGTGGCCTCGGCCTTCTTTTCCGGCACGGAGTCGGGCTCTTTGTCGATCAACCATGCCCGGCTGATGCACCTGGTGCGGAGCGGGTCGAAGGCCGCAAAGATATTGAGCGGTTATCTGCTGAGCCTGCAGCGGTTTCTGACCACGATTCTGGTCGGCAACAACCTGGTGAACGTGATGCTGTCGACGCTTTCGGCCAGCTTGGCGCAGCTCTGTTTTCCGGGGCACCGTTTCCTGCAGACGGTGTGGGCGGTGGCGATGGCGTTTATGATGCTGTTTTTTTGCGAGTATCTGCCGAAACTCTTCTTCACGACGCGTCCGCTGCGGCGCACCCTGTGGGTCGTGCGCGTCTTCTACGTGGTGGAGAAACTGCTGACGCCGCTGACGTTTCTGGTGTTGCTGCTGACGGAATGGCTGGTGCCGAAGGGCCGCAAAGGCGCGGATCAGCGGTTCCTGATGACGCGCGAGTACATTCAGAACGTGGTCAGCGACGCCAAAGACGGCTCGCGGATCACGGCCTTCGAACGTCTGATGATCAACCGCGTGCTGACCCTGCAATCCCAGACGGCGGCGCAAGTGATGACGCCGCTGGCCCGCGTCACGAAAACGGCGGGGCTGTCTCCCTTGGAGGTGTGCTTCAGGGCGGTGCGCGATTCCGGGCACGTGCGCTTGCCGGTTTTCAGCGAGGACGGCGCACGGTGCGTCGGGGTGCTGAACGTCTTGGATGTGTTGGCCTCGGCACCCGATCCCGAGAAGAAGCGCGCGTGCGACTGCATGCAGCCCCCGTTTTTTGTGAACGCGGATGAGCGCGCGGACGACGTGCTGCCGCTGATGCGGAAGAACCGCCAGCCGATGGCGATCGTGCGCCAGCGGGACGGCGATGCCGTGCTGGGCATCATCACCGAAGAGAATGTGCTGTACGCGTTGACGGGAAGCCTGCAGAAGGGCAACGTCTAAACGCGTATGGCGGCGGGCAGGACGAGCCGGAAGGCGATCCAGCCCTCGCGCGTTTCGGTGGCGTCCACGGTGAGGTCGCCGCTGTGCGCCCGGCTGATTTCTCGCGCCAGGCTCAAGCCCAGCCCGCTTCCGTCCACCCGGCGGGTCCGCGAAGGGTCGCCGCGGTAGAAACGGTCGAAGAGCCGCTCCCGGTCGAGGCTCTGGCCTGGGACTGTGGTGTTGGCAAGAGTGAAGGTGACGGCTTTCTCGTCGCGCCGCAGGCCGCACTCGATGATGCCGTTCTCGTGGTTGTATTTCACGGCGTTGCTGAAAAGGTTCTGCAGGACTTGGCGAATCAGGTCGGGGTCTGCCTGCACATGGATGCCCGGCTCGATATCCTTGTGCAACGTCAATCCCGGCGCCAGCAGCGGCGCGTCTTCCAAAAGAATGCCGACTTCATCGGACAGACACACGTTTTCCAGAGAGAGCCGTAACTGCCCGGAATCGCTCTGCGCCAGCAGCAACAGTTTCCGGACAATCGATTTCAGGCGTTGGACCTCCTCCAGCAGATCGGCATAGGTGCGCTGCTGGTCGGATCCGGACGGGGCGCTTTGTATCACCTGGTTCAGCTGCCCCTGCAGAATGGTCAGCGGCGTCTTCAGCTCGTGGGCGGCGTCGGCGCTGAAGCGCACGGCCTGGTTGAAACTTGTCTCAAGACGGGACAGCATGCCGTTGATCACGTCGATCAGGGCCTGAAATTCGCGGTCGGCTCCGGGAATCTGCACGCGCTGATGGAGGCCCTTCGCGGTCATGTTTCCCGCAATTCGCGTGAGGATCTTGACGGGGCGCAACGCCTGGCCGGCCAGCAGCCAGCCGGCCGCGGCGAGCAGCAGCAGGCCAATTGAGCCCACGGACATGAATGTCGTCCTGAACCGTTTGATCTCGGACTGGAGTTCCGCCATGTCGATTCCCAGGAACAGGGTGTCACGCCCGTTACGGAGAATGACGAACCGCCAGTTGCGATCTTCTGACCGAAGGCCGAGAAAGCGCGGTTGGGAGCGCCACATCCGCATCGGCGGTTTCTTTCCGTCGTGCCTGTGTAACGGTGGCAAGTCCCGTGGCGGTTTCTGCAGATCGCGTTCCCCGTCGGGTTTTGGCTGCGCGGGGGGGGCTTCAAGCTCAGGATGCTCGCGAATCGCCTCGGGCATTGGCAGATCGCGAAACATTTCGAATTTCGGGGGTTCGGGTGGCTCTTCAAGCTCCGGCAGCTCGAGTCCTGCGACGGTGAGTGCCCGGGGCCAGCGTTCGGAGGTGTAGACCGGTGCGCCATCGCTGTCAATGACGTTGATGAGGTACGTCGGCCGGTTGGTCGCGCCGTAAAGAGAGGACAGGCTTTTGTCAAACTGGGACCATTGTTCGGGGAAGGGGGGGTGGCGCAACTGGCCGTCGGCCAGCGTGAAAAGATTGCGGTCGATCCGTTCGACCCCGACGCGCCGGACGACCGACATGAAAAGGCTGGTGAAGGCGACCAAGATTATCCCTGAGGTCGCGAAAGCGAAAAGCGCTATTTTCAGTTTGAAGGAGCGCAACATGGGGTTCAGCTTTTATGGATGCGGTACCCGACCCCGCGTACCGTCTCGATCAGCGGCGTGTCGGCCTCGTCGTCGATCTTCTTTCTGAGCCGGCGGATATTCACGTCCACGAGGTTTGTTTCCGGATCGAAGTCGTATCCCCAGACGTGCTCCAACAGCTGGGTGCGCGTGTAGACGCGGCCCGGCGTGCGCATGAGGCGCTCGAGAAGGCTGAATTCGCGCGCGGTTAAGTCGATCTCGCGCGCGCCGCGATGGACGTGCCGCTGCAGCAAGTCGACCGTCAGGTCGGCGACCTGCAGGATGCCGAGCGGGGTGTCTTTGGATCGGCGCGTGACCGCGTGAATCCGGGCGATCAGTTCTTCGACATAAAAGGGTTTTGTCAGGTAGTCGTCGGCGCCAAGGTTGAGCCCGTCGATCCGTTCGTTGAGTTCGGTGCGGGCGGTCACAAGAATCACGGGCACCGCGTTTTTGCGCTCGCGCAATGCGCGCAGGATGCTCAGGCCGTCACGCCCCGGCAGCATGATGTCGAGCACGATGGCGTCATACGGACGGGAGGTGGCCAACGTGAAGGCCTCATCCCCGTTGCCGCTGACTTCCACGTCGAAACCCTGCTCCTCCAGGCCTTGCCGGATGAATCCCGCGATTTTGCGTTCATCTTCAACCACAAGAATTCTCATGCGGATATGTTAGCGCGGCCGCCGATGCAGATTCCAGCTTTCAATGATGACAGTTTCGTCATCCGTTCCCCCTGCGGCGCGGCGTCGGAACGCGCGCCGCAGTCCGAAGAATGACATGTTTGTCACGGAGACGTGTCCTTCCCTGTCATGTCCATGGTGTTTACTTTATCGCGTAACGGACACCCAGAGTGCCCGATGCGGATCTGGACGAAAGGAGAGCAGGTATGAAGACGAGAAACATGGTCAGAATCATGATCGGTGCCACGCTGATGTGCGGCACGGCGCTTGCGCAAGCGGAAGGACCGCAGGGCCCGGGGCCTCGCGGTGAAGAGCAGGGATTCCGTCCGGAAGGCGCTTCGCGCGAACGGCCGGAGCGCGAAGCGCGCAGGGAACACCGCGGGCCGGAAGGCATGGCGCGTCCGCAAATGCCGCGCGGCGGCCCTTGCTGTGGAATGGCGGGTGGCCGTGACGGCTTCCTCAATCCGCAGTGGCTGCAGGCGGCGGGGGTGACCGACCCGCAACTCGCGGCGCTGAAAAAGGCGGCAGATGAACAGCAGCTCAAGCGGATCGATCTGAACGCGGCCCAAGAAAAGGCCGAACTGGCGTATGAGCAGCAGATGCGGGATGACTCCGTCGACGAGAAGACGGTGCTCAAACTGGCCGACGCGCTGATTCAGGCGCGCGGCGAACGCTTCAAGTTCGAGATCGTCTCGCGTTTGAAAGCGCGCGAGATTCTCGGCGCGGAGGTGCTGAAGAAACTGCGCACCATGGAACCGCCCGAGGGCGGCGGGCACCCTTGCCAGAGCCCGCGGCCGGAGGATCCGCCCTGCAAGGCGGCGCGGCCCGAAGGCGACCGTCTGCCGGCCGCTGAACAGCGCTAACGGACACGCCGGGTGGTCTCGCCGCAGGGGCCGCCCGGCTGTTTGACGAGAGAAGAGAAGTGATGAAAATGATAAAAGCAACCGAGAATGAGATCGAGAAGGCCATCCAGCTTGCGCGGTTAACCGAGTCCGTGTGCCGCCCCAAGAATTTCGAATCGCGCCATTTTCCCGCGGAGTCGAACGAGGTCGAGTACTTCGACGAGAACGATCCGGAGGATCTGCGCAAATTTTACGAGCGAGTGAAAATGCTTTCCTGCGGACTGATGCGCGTGACGTTCGGTTATCAGGCCCTGGTGGAGGAAGTCTGCGATCCGAGCAAAGAGGTTTTGGATTGGAGGCCTGGAATAATTGTTGCGAAGACCTGATCGGCGTCTCTGGCGGCTCCATGATCGCGGATGCCGATGCCGCAGGATGCCGCAGGTTGGACAGCCCTCGCTTGAATGTCCCCGCGCGCTTTGTTAAAATTTTAGCGCGTTAATGTGATTCACCAAGGTGCCGGAAACAGCACCGTTCTCATTCAAGAGGGGTTAAACATGTCGAGCCATTCGTTGGGTCGCCAGGTGCGTGGCCTTGTTCCGTTCTGTGTGCTGCTGGCGGTCGTCGCGCCCGGTCTTGGCGTTGCCGACGAGATTTCTTTGGCTTGCCGCCAGGCCGTTTTGCGGATCAGCGATCAGGCGGTGCCGCTTTCGCTGGTGCTGAAGTCGGACGGCACCGAATGCCTCAATACGCGTCGGCCGGAACCGCTTGCGGAAATTCAGACGGCGGACGGCGTTTGGCTTGCCGCTGACGCCCTCCGGCAACGGGGCAACACGTTGGTTCTCGGGTTTCGGGGCGCCGATACGGAAGTGTCCTTGGACGTCGAGACGGCCAAGGACTGGATCACGCTGCGCCTCGCCCGCATCGATGGCAAGCGCCCCAAGGCGGTCCGCTTCGCGGAGCTGAATTCCGCCTTCACCGAAACCGTCGGCAAGCGGCTTAACATCGGGTGGAACAGCGCTCATGCCTTGTGCGTCATGGCGGCGTCGCCGCTCACCGACACGCAGGTCGCGGGCAAGGCCTTGGTCAGTCTCGAAGAGACCGTCGAAGCGATCCGCCGCGGCGAAGGCGGGGTGATCCCGCAGGTCCGGCTGACCGCTTCGGTCCAGGATTCGCCCGGCCCCCGGATGGAAGGCGCTTCCGCCGCGATCATCGCCTGCCGGACCGCGGACTTCAAACGCATGGCGCGCGAGGTCGCCCACGACTATGGCCTGCTGACCAACGAGACGGCGGACGGAACTTCGGTCAAGGATTCTGAATTGGCGCGCGGGTCTTATCTGTTTGTCAGCGCGGGCCTGGGCGATGCCGACCGGTTGATCCGCTTGTGTCAGGAGTCCGGCATCCGTCACGTGTTGCTGAATTCGGGCGCTTGGTGTTCGTCCGTCGGACACTATGCCATCAACGCCCGGAATTTTCCGAGGGGCATCGAGGACCTCAAAGCCTTTGTGGCGCGGCTCAAGGCCGCGGGCATTACGACAGGCATGCATTGCTTCGGCTCGAAAGTCAGCAAAACGGACGCCTATGTCGCGCCGGTTCCGGACAAGCGTTTCTGGCGGCAATTCGAAGGCGTGTTGGCCGCAGGCGTCGACGCCCAGCAGACGACGATCAAGGCCGGATCGAGTCTGGCGGATTGGCCGGGCAGTCCCCAAGTCGCCAAGGCCTATTGGGAGGGCGGCGCAGAGAAACACCGCGAGGTCGTGATCGACAACGAGATCATCCGCTATAAGGAAATCGGCCCCGAAGGCGTGTGGGATTCCTTTATGGGCTGTGAGCGCGGGGCCTGGAAGACCGTCGCGGCCGCGCACGGTGCGAACACGCCGGTCTGGCACTATGGCGTGGACGGGTGCATCGACGGGTATATTGTCGACCAGGAGACCACGCTCCCCGGCGAGATGCATGCGCGGTTGGCCGAGATCTTCAACGCCTGCGGCTTCGGCATGGTCTATTTCGATGGGGGCGAGGACGTCGACCGCCGCCGTTTCGACTATTATGTCAGCGCGTTCCAGACGAGCGCGATGCGGCGCTTCAACCGGCCGGTGCTCCACATGGGCACGATCATGACGCATCGGCTCTGGCACTCGTTCGCGCGCAGTTCGACGGTGGACACCTATCTGAACACCCTGAGCGGCGCGATCCTTGCGGGACAGCCGCCTGCGAAATGGCCGACCGTGAAGCAGCACATCGACACCAGCGTGGCTTACATGCTCAGCCTCCGCGGGGACATGATGCCCGGCGAGTTGGGCTGGTTCGGCGTGTGGCCTCGCCAGCAGCGTCACGGTCGCGAGGTCGAGGGACTCCAGCTCGACGAGATGGAATATCTGCTCTGCCGCTCCGTCGCTTTTGACTGCCCGATCTCGCTCCAAACCGGTTTCGGCGAGCTTGACAAGCATCCGCTTGCCCCCGAGATTCTGCGCCTCTGCAAGGCGTACGAGACCGCCCGCCTCGCGCGCCAATTCTCCGAGGCGACCCGGGCGCCGATGCGCGAGCCGGGCAAGGATTTCACCCTGTTGCAACGGCAGGGGCATGCGCCTGTTCTTGTGGCGGTCCATCCCGTGGCGTGCGGCAACAGTCGGGATGCCCGCGCGATGGTGGGATCTTTTGAAGGCGGATCGGTCGCGACGTTCTGGAGTGCCGCCGGCAAGGCGAACATCACGCTTGACCTCTCGCCCTTTGTCGCGCGTGTGGCGGACTTTGACGACCAGCGGGTGGTGGCGATGAAAAGCGCGGATGAAAAACTGGTGCTGCCGGTCACGTCCCGCCGGCTGACGCTGCTGTGTCCCACCCTCGATGCCGCAACGCTGGAACAAAAGATCAAAAATTCGCTGTGCACGACGGCGGCCTCGGTTTATAAGTAATCGCGTCCATGGCAAAAGCGAAAAAAAAACAGGAGAAGCGCGCCGCGGCGGGACCGGATTCGATTCGGGCCGGCATCGGGGATAAAGCCGTGTCGGCGCCCTCGTGCCCGGCGGATCGGACGTTCCCCTCGGCAGAAGAGTTAACCGTGGGGACGGTTGGCGTTTCCGCTGAGCAGGGAGGGGACGCTCCTCCAGAAACGGACGGGGGGGCGCCGCATCCGGCCGTTCCGATGGCCTCTGTCTTTCCCCAAAGCCGTTGGCGCCGGTGGCTGCCGGATCTGGCCAAGTTCGCGCTGGCCTGGGCCGTCATCGGGGTCGCGGCGGCTATCTGGTATAAGCCGCCGCTGATCCGAGCCGATTTTCCGTTTGTTTCTTACGCGTTCCAAGGACAGACGGCAAACGATGCCGCGCTTTATCGTCCCTTGGCCATGCCCACCCGTTACTACATCGCGTTGCCCCGCAAACTGGCCGGGCGTTACGAGTGGTTCGCCGTGGACCGCCGGCGTGAGGTTGCCGCGCTGACGGAGGCACCTCGGCACCGCTTTCTGGGACGGCATGCGATCAAACGGAGTGATCCGATGGGACTCGATCTCGAGTTCCGCAAGCTCGACGGCTCCGAGTGGCAGATCCATTTTTTTGAGGACTCGATCGTGTTCTCGAACGCCCTGCTGACGGTGAGGATGGACACGAAGGAACACGTCTCCCGGCAATAGGGCGGCCTTTTCCTCGCGGTAACGGCCGGAGCCGGGAACAGGGGCGGTGTGTTCAGGGAAAGGGGGGCGCATGCGGTTTCTCAGTGTCGGACTTGTGAGGGTTCTTTCTGCCGGACTGCTTCTGGGCGGTCTGCCGGCCTCTGCGTTCAAGGTGTATGTTTTCGCGGATATGGAGGGGGCCAGCGGGATCACCGACAGCGGGCAGACGCTGTCCGCCGGGGCCCGTTACGATGAGGGTCAGCGGCTGATGGCCGGAGACATGAACGCGTGTGTGGCGGGCTGCTTCGAGGCGGGCGCAACCGAGGTCGTGGTCCGCGACGGGCATTCCAGCGGCACGAACGTGGATCCGTCGGTCATCGATCCGAGAGCGAAACTGATCCAGGGGCCGACGCCAGGGGTGCGGTTCAAGGGGCTGGAAGGGAGCGAGGCGGTCATCCTCTTGGGGTATCACGCGAAAGCGCGGACGGACGGCGCATTGCTGGCGCACTCCTATTCATCGTCCTCGATACAGGGGCTGTGGCTCAACGGACGCGAGGTGGGGGAAATCGGTGTGGACGCCGCGATCGCGGCGGAACACAACATCCCGGTCGTGTTGGTTTCAGGAGATGACAAGGCGGTCGCGGAGGCGCGGGAATGGATTCCGGGCGTGTTCACCTGCGCGACGAAGAAAGGCACGGGGCCGCAGAGCGCGCAATTGGTGCCGGTGGAGGAGGCGCGACGCTTGATCCGCGAGCGGACTGCGGCGGCATTGCATTCGCGCAAAGAGCTCAGTCCGATCAAGCTGAAGTATCCGGCCACTCTGCGCTGGGAGTATTTGCCTAAAGGGTCTTTGCGCACGTATGATCCTGCCTTCGAACCGGTCGCCCATCCGCGGACGGTGGAAAAGACCGGCGATTCGGTCGAGAACCTGTTTTTGCAGAAATGACGGGCGTGAGTGTGATCAGACAGAACAGAATTGTGACGGCCTGCCGTGTCTGGGTGTGGTTCTGCCTGCTGTCGGCGGGTGCGGGGGGCGCTTTTGCCCGGCCGGGCGGAGCGGAGCTCACGGTCCGCGTTTTGCCGCAGGCCCTCTCCACGAATGTCGCGCCGTTGCGGCTGGGACTGCAGGCCGGCCTGCTGGAGGGGCCGGGCAATCCGTTCCGCGCCGAATGCTTTTTAGAGGAGAGTGCCGGGGCGGAAGGGCGCGTCTCCGTCGCGGTTGTGTCCGATCCCGAAACGGGATGCCGACGGTTCCGCGTCGCGAACGAGGGCGAGTCGCCGCACGGGATTGCGCTGGTCACGCGGACGCTGCGGCGCAACGTGGCGCATACGGTCCGCGTGAGTTGCCGCCACGTAAAGGGCCGGGGTTCGCTGCGTTTCGTGTTCGCGCCGGTCGCGGCCCCCCCCGAAGAGGCGACGGAGAAGCGCGTGTCTGTGAATGGCGGCGAGTGGGTTGAGAAAGCCTTTGCCGTGACTCCGCACAAGGACGGGGAGTACCGGTGTGTCTTTGCGGTCGAGCCGGGCAGCGTGATGGAGTTCAGCGCGTTTTCGCTGGTGCCGGACGATGCGGAAGGCGGGTGGGATCATCAGGTGCTGGAAGCGCTGCGGGCGGTGAGCCCGGGGTCGGTGAGGTGGCCGGTGGTGCGGGGACTCGGGTTTTACAACTGGTATGACGGCATCGGGCCGCGGACGGCGCGCCGCGCGGTCTCGCCGACCGGGCGGGCGGAAGACGGGCACGATTTCGGCACGGTCGAATTCGTCGGCTTCTGCCGGCGGCTTGACGCCGAGCCGATCATGCGGGTGACGGTCTTTCAGCCGGGAATGAAGGATGAGCGCGTTCCCGACACTGCAGCCGGGACTCAGCTTGCGGCGGACTGGGTGGCCTATTGCAACGCGACGGGCCGGCATCCGTTGGCGATGTTAAGGTCGCGGCATGGCCAGGCGTCGCCGCTGGGCGTGAAACGCTGGGAACTCGTGACGGCAGAGGGCGGCGCTCCTGATGCGGCGGTTTGTCGGGCTTACGCCGCCGCGATGCGGGCGGAGGATCCTGACGTCGACGTGCGCGCCGCGCCGGGGCTCTTGTCCGGGCCGGAAGACCGGTACGTGGCGCAGGTGATGCGGCGCCTGACGGAAAGCGGGCTGGCGGACCGCCGCTACTACGGCGAGTGGTATGCGGCGCTGGGCTTGGCCTACGCGGCGATCGGCCGGTTGGGGCGGGGGGAAGGGGGCGACGTCTGCACGGCGTTATATCCCGAACAGATCCTGTACCGCGTGCCGTACGCGAGGAACATGCTGACCGAGGCAGGGCTGCTGCTGGCGCTGTTCAACCGGTTCCCTGCACGCGTGCCGCTGGCGACGGAGGGAGCCCCGGCGGAGCCGGAGTCGATGATCCGCGTGCAGGCGTCGTGGACGGGAGACGATTCGACGCTCGTGATTTTCGTCTATAACTCGGGCACGGAGTCCCGGACGGTGAGACTCGTTCTGGCGGATTTGAAGCGGAACTTCGGCTTCTGGATCGCGGACCAGCTGACGGCGGACATCACGGCCAGGCGGACGGCTCAAACGGTCCCGATCAACCGCATACAGAAAGCGGGCGCGGCGATCTCGCAGGTGATCCTGTGCGAGGCCGCCCCCTCGTCCTTCACGCGGGTGCTCGTGAAGGAATGAACGGGCTCAAAAAAAAGGACCCCGGCGGTCAGGCCGGGGTCCTTTTTTTGCTTGAGCGTCGTCGGCCGATTACACCAGGCCTTGCTCCAGCATCGCGGTCGCGACTTTCATGAAGCCCGCGATGTTGGCGCCCATGACATAGTTGCCCTTGTGGCGGAATTCCGCGGCGCGATCCCAGCACTGCTGGTGGATGTCGATCATGATCATGTGGAGGCGATTGTCGACTTCTTCGCGCGTCCAGGAGTAACGCATCGAGTTCTGGCTCATCTCCAGGCCCGAGGTGGCCACGCCGCCGGCGTTGGACGCCTTGCCCGGCGCGTACATGATCTTGGCGGCCAGGAACTGCTCGATCGCTTCCGGGGTGCTCGGCATGTTGGCGCCTTCGGCGACCAGCGTGCAGCCGTTCTTCAGCAGCGTGGCGGCATCGTCACCGCTGATCTCGTTCTGGGTGGCAGACGGGAACGCGCAGTTGCACTTCACGTTCCACGGCCGTTTGCCCTCGAAGTACTTGCACCCGAACTTGTCGGCATACTCTTTGATGCGGCCGCGCTTGACGTTCTTGAGCTCCATGATGAAGGCGAGCTTCTCGGCGTTGATGCCGTCCTTGTCGTAGATCGAGCCCGCCGAGTCGGAGAGCGTGACGACCTTCGCGCCGAGCTGGTTCAGCTTCTCGACCGTGTACTGGGCGACGTTGCCCGAGCCGGAAACCGCACAGATCTTGCCGTCGAACGCTTCGCCGCGGCGCTTGAGCATCTCCTGGGCGAAGTAAACGCAGCCGTAGCCGGTCGCTTCCGGACGGATCAGCGAGCCGCCCCACGTGCGGCCTTTGCCGGTCAGCACGCCGGTGAATTCGTTGCGCAGGCGCTTATATTGCCCGAACATATAGCCGATCTCGCGGCCGCCCACGCCGATGTCGCCGGCCGGGACGTCGGTGTCGGGGCCGATGTGGCGGAAGAGTTCGCTCATGAAGGACTGGCAGAAGCGCATCACTTCGCGATCGGATTTGCCTTTGGGATCGAAATCGGAGCCGCCTTTGCCGCCGCCCATGGGCAGCGTGGTGAGCGAGTTCTTGAAAACCTGCTCGAAGCCGAGGAACTTCAGGATGCTCTGGTTCACGGACGGGTGGAAACGCAGGCCGCCTTTATAGGGGCCGATGGCGCTGTTGAACTCGATCCGGTAGCCGCGGTTCACCTGGAACACGCCTTTGTCATCCTGCCAGGGGACGCGGAAGGAGATCGTCCGCTCGGGTTCGACGACCCGGTCGAGGATGCGCTCTTTCTCCAGCGCGGGGTAAGCTTTCACGACCGGTTCCAAGGATTCGAGGACTTCCTGGACGGCCTGCAAGAATTCGGGCTCATTGGCGTTGCGTTTGCGAACGTTCTCGAGAACAGTTTTAACGTAGCTCATGTTTTACTCCTGACTTTGTCCGGTGCAACGGATGTGTCACTCGCAGACCAAGTTGTAACCCAATTACGTAGCATTTAATATGCCATTTATGTAATATGTGAACGAAAATGTAATTCATGGGCACCACGCCTCGTGTCGGCAGGAGCAACTCGTCATGTAGCGACAATTATGTGTCTCAATTTTGTATGTACCGACAAAAAAGTAGTTGTGCGGTTTTGCCCTCGCGTCGCGGCTTCTGGGGTAAATTCGGCGAACAGGCAAAGCGGGCGCAACATTCTCGTTTGCTTATGTCAATAAAAACTGTAGACTATGGCCATTTATTTCAAAAAGGTAGGGACAACGTGAGAATTTCAACCAAAGGGCGGTACGGGCTCCGAACGCTGATGGATATCGCGATGCACCAGAATGAGGGCGCGGTCACATTGGGCGATATTGCCAAGCGGCAGGAGATTTCGGTGAAATACCTGTGGCAGGTGATCAATCCGCTCAAGACGTCCGGATTGTTGAGCGTGACGCGGGGGGCCAAGGGCGGGTATGTGCTGGCGCGTCGGCCCGAAGAGATCTCCATGCTCGAAGTCGTGACGATTCTGGAAGGGCCTTTGTCGCTGGTGGAATGCCTTGCCCGCGGGGACTTCTGCAAACACGTTGATGCGTGTGTGGCCCGAACGGTTTGGCAGGAGGTGAACCGCTCGATCGAAGAGGCGTTGAGGGGCATCACCTTGGGCGACGTGCTGAAACGGTGCGCAAACTCTGCCGAAGTGAACAACTACGTGATATGAGCGGGGGCTGCGGCGGTGATGGACGCTTGCTCAGAGAGGTTCATGCGCGAGGCGGTTGAGGCGGCGGAACTGGGGGTCTCGCGTCATGACGGGGGGCCTTTCGGCGCGGTCGTCGTCCGCGAAGGGCGGGTCGTCGCGCGCGCGTGGAACCGGGTGATCGTGGCGAAGGATCCGACGGCTCACGCGGAGGTGAATGCGATCCGCGAGGCCTGCCGCTTTTTAGGTCGCTTCCACCTCGAAGATTGCGAGCTGTACACCACGTGTGAGCCGTGCCCGATGTGTCTGGGCGCGATCTACTGGTCGCGGTTGCGGGCGGTTCATTACGCGGCAACCCGCGACGATGCCGCGGCTGCCGGGTTCTGCGATGCGGCGGTCTACGCCGAATTAGAAAAGCGGCCGGAGTCCCGCCAGGTGCCGTTTGTCAAAGAAGATGCTGCGGCGGCGTTAGCGGTCATGCGGGCGTGGATGGCGGATGCGGGCAAGCAAGCCTATTAAGCGTGGCCGGGTGTCTCAAAAAGAAAAAGGGGATCTTGCCCCTCGGGCATGATCCCCTGCCGCTTTGAAGATTTCCAAAACGCGTTATTTCGCCGCGGCCGGCGCGGGGGCGGCCGTCTTCGCGGCTTCGTTGGCGGCGTCGAACAGCGAGCGCGCGGCGCGCGGCTCATACCGGTTGATGACGCCTTCGAGATTGGCGATCGTCATTTCCCACGCGGGCGCGTCGGTCTTTTGTGCCTTCAGATTTTCGAGCAGCTTCTTGGCCTCGTCCTTTTTTCCCTGCATCGTCAGCACACGGGCCGTGCCCAGCGTGGCGTGCGGCTGCAGGAAATGGCTGGCGTTGTCTTTCGCAAACGTCTGGTAGACGGACAACGCCTCGTCGAGACGGTTGAGCCCCTCCAGCGCATGGCCGCGCCCGAGCGTTGCGATTTCCGCGAAACCTTCGGGAGCGCCCTTGCGGAGGCAGGTGTCGTAGGCGGCCAGCGCCTCTTCGTATTTCGAGGCGTCATAGTACGCCTTGGCCAGGCGCAGACGCACGGCGTTTCCGGCCTTGGTGTTGCCGTATTTCGCGATGACCGTTTCGAGCTCTTCGAGCGAGGAGGCTTTCAGCAGCTCTTGGTTGGCCCCCGCGATCTTCGCGGCGCGGTACTGCTTGAACGCGAACGCGCCGCCCACCAAGAGGGCCGCGGCAGCCAACGTGATCAAGAACTGGCTGCCGTTCGCCTTCCACCAGTCGTACAACGGCAGCATCTCTTCGGGGAGATTTTCCGGAATCGGCTGAAGGACGGGCTTCGACGTGTCGGGTGCGACGTTATTCTCTTGACTCATTGGTTTCGCCTTTGGCTGGATGAAAAATGGCGGCTATTATTGGAATTCCCGGGCGAGAAATCAAGGTAAAAAGACCTTCCCCCCTGTCTCGCCACGGGGTGCGCACTTACGGATGGTACAGGCTGCCTATTTTCCCTGATTAAATCCCGAGTAGAACGGGAGCAGCGGATATCCGTGGTCGATGGCGTCAAATCCTAAAAAGCCCACCGTCGTTTTTGTTCCGCCCTCGACCGGCGCCGTGTGACGGCTCACCATCGCACAGCCCGAAACCATGACGCCCCACAGCACGGCCACCATCAACGTGACGATTTTATACATGCCCAACCTCTTTCTTAGTTTAAAAATGCGGAACGTTGGCATTGTCGGACAGGTGAGGTTCCAAAGTCAAGCCGGAATCGGGTTGCGGACCGGCGGACCGGGACGCGCGGGACCGCGGCGGATTCTCTTGCGCCGATGCGATTTTGAGCATCGACAAACCCCCCGCATTTCGGCATGATAAACAGCTATTTGCTTGCGACAGCGGTATCATCTGGGTTAAGGCGATAACGAGGATGTTTTATGGACGGTGTCAATGAGTCTAATATTCTGACGGATCCGGTGGATTCCGCAGCGTGTCCAAAATGCGGCGCGATGTTGGATGTCAAAGGGCTCGCCCCGTTCACGGGGGTACAGTGCCCGACGTGCGGTTTTGAATTTCATGTGCCGGCGCGGTTCGGCACGTTTATGCTTTTGCAGCTGCTCGGCGCCGGCGGAATGGGCGGCGTATACCGGGCCCGCGATGAGGGACTGAATCGCGAGGTGGCGATCAAGGTCATGCTGAAAAGTCTCGGCGACGATCCGCAGTTCGTCGAGACGTTCCAGCGTGAGGCGCAGGCCGCGGCCCGGCTGAACCACCGCAACATCGCTCAGATCTATTCGTTCGGGCAGGAAAAAGGGCAGCCCTACATCGCGATGGAGCTGGTTTCAGGCGGCAGTCTCGACAAGATGATGTCGGAGCAGGGCGCCTTGGACCCGACGCTCGTCATCCACGTCGGCGCGCAGATCGCCGAAGGGTTGCGCGAGGCCGCCGAAGCCGGCATGGTGCACGGCGACGTCAAGCCGGAGAACATTCTGTTCGACAACGACAAAACCCCCAAGCTTGTGGATTTCGGCCTTTCCGCGATGGCCGGCGGACCGGGCAACGACGTGTGGGGCACGCCGTATTACATCGCCCCTGAGAAGGTGCGGCGGCAGAAGAGCGATTTCCGGTCGGACATCTATAGCCTCGGCGGCACGCTGTATCACGCGATCACCGGCATTCCGCCGTTCGAGGGCGAAGACGCCACGGCGGTGGTGAAGGCGCGGTTCGACGGGCCGCCCAAGCCGATGCGCGAGCTTCGCACGGGCGTGCCGGACGAGGTCGAGACGCTGATCGCGCGCATGCTGGAAGTGGAGCCGCAGACGCGGTATCCCACCTACGGCTCGCTGCTGGGGGACATGCGGCGCTATCTCGCGAAGGCCGGACCTGTCAAGATGGAGAAGAGCTCCAAGAAGATCATGATCAAGGGCAAGCACGGCGGCTTGACCGGCAAGATGAACACGACCGGCGCGTTGACGACGACCGGCGTGTTGGGCACGACCGGCACCGTGAGCGAAATTCCGCAGGGCATGACGCCGGTGTCGGAGGTTGAGGAAATCCCCGAGAGCGAAGAGGTCGCCAGCAAGCGCGGCTTTAAGATGATCGGCATGATCGTCGGCGGCATCGTGCTTGTGGTCTTGGTGCTGATCGGCAGCATCTGGGGATTCATGTCGTACACGAAAGCCAAAAAGGCCAAGGCGGAGAGCGCGCTGATCGTCAAGAGCCAGGCGAACGTGCGCGCGTCGATCGCGAAGGCCGTCGCCAACGCGAAAGTGACGGTCGAGCGGGTCCGTGCGTTCGCGCCCGAGGCGATGGGCTACGCCAAGTCCGCCGCGGACGAGGTCGTCAAGGCGCTGGGCGAGGAGATGCGCCCCTCGCTGGTGCCCCCCGAGCCCGATTATTCGGCGGCGGCCTCTCCGGCACCCGAGCCAGCGCCGGCTGCCGCGGCCGGCACGAACGCCGTGGCCGCCGTGTCCAACGCGGCCCCTGCGGCGGCCGTTGCGCCCGCGGCCACGGCCGCGCCCGCAGCGGAAGGAAGCAACGAACACCCCGTCGTCGCGATCGTGCGAGGCATGTACCAGGACGCCTACGCGGTCAAAGGCGCGTCGCTGCTCGCGGATAAGGTGCTGGCCGAGATCGAGGCGCAGGCCAAGAGCGCGGAGAGCCTGACGCACGTGACCAAAGCGGACGCCGAAGCGCTGGTGAAGCTCAACAACGAGTTGGTCGAGAAGGTCAACAATCTGGGCTACACGCGCGAGATCAGCGAGTCGGCCCGCAAAGTCTCGCAGCTCAAGCGGACGTTGGAAAGCGTGAAGACCGATGTGGCGTCGCTCGTCGAGTTGAAACGTCAGGAGGCGATCGCCAAGGAGAAGCAGCTCAAGGCGGATGCGGTGGCGGAAAAGAAGCGTCAGGAGCAAGAGGCGTATCAAGAGAAGGTCAAAGCCGAGAAAGACAAGGTGGGTGCCGCCGAGGCGGAGCTTCAGCCGACGTTGAAGCAACTGCAGTTCCGCGATGCGATCCGCGCGATCAAAGACGTTTCGGACGGACTCGAGACGCCGGAGGCGAAAGACGCCGCCGCGACCGTGCTGGAGCGCGTGAACCGGATCAAGGATTTTCACGAGTATCTGGTGAAGAAAGTGACGGGTTATAAGTCTGCGCGCGGGTGGGCGGTCAGCGCGGCGGACCAGAAAAACCTGTCGGTCGGAACCACGAAGATCCAGTGGACCGAGGTTTACGAGAAGCGGCTCGACATCGTGGGCGAATTGGTCAACGGCCTCGTGAGGGACGAGCAGGCCACCAAGGCGCTGCGGTTGCGCGAGAAGACCCGCATCATGACCAATGCGGCGCTTTGTCTGAACCTTTTCTACAAGGAGATTCCTTCGGCACAGGAGCTCGCCAAGGGTTTGGCGAGCGAGGCGGCGCGGCAGTTCGACGTCGATGCCGATGTCATCAAACAGCTTTTGCCGGAGTTCTTTCAGTAATGCGTTATCTGAGCACGCGGGGCGGCGGCGCGCCGCTCCGCTTTAAAGACACGATCCTCGCCGGCCTGGCGCGCGATGGCGGCCTGTTTCTGCCGGAGGCTCTCCCGAATGTGGCGGACCGCCTGACGGCGTGGAGCCAACTCGCGTATCCGGATCTCGCGTTTGAGATCATCCGCCTGTTCGCGGATGATATCCCCGACGCCGCTCTGCGCACGATTGTGGACAAGAGCTATGCGACGTTCCGCCACCCCGACGTGACGCCGGTGGTCAAGGTCGGCCCCGTGCATGTGCTGGAGCTTTTTCACGGTCCGACGCTGGCCTTCAAAGACGTGGCTTTGCAGTTCCTCGGCAACCTCTTCGAGTATGTGCTGGGCGAGACCGGCGGCGAAATGAACATCGTCGCGGCCACCAGCGGCGACACCGGCAGCGCGGCCATCTACGGCGTGCGCGGACGCGAGCGCATCCGCATATTCGTCATGCATCCGCACGGACGCGTGAGCCCCGTGCAGGAGCGCCAGATGACGACGGTGCTGGACGCCAACGTCTGCAACCTCGCGGTGGACGGCACCTTTGACGACTGCCAGAACATCGTCAAGGAGCTTTTCGGTGACCTTTCTTTCCGAGATACCTACGCGCTGGGCGCAGTGAACTCGATCAACTGGGCGCGTGTGCTCGCGCAGGTCGTCTACTATTTCTACGCCGCTTTCCGCGTGCGGGAAGCCACCGGCGCCGAGCGGGTGCGTTTCACGGTCCCGACCGGGAACTTCGGCGACATCTTCGCCGGCTATGTGGCGCTGAAGATGGGCTTGCCGATCGATCGGTTGGTGCTGGCGACGAACGAGAACGACATTCTCTCTCGGTATTTCAACACCGGCGTCTACAGCCTCGGCGCGGTCGCTCCGACGTTGAGCCCGTCGATGGATATTCAGGTCGCCAGCAATTTCGAGCGGTACCTCTACTATTTGGCGGGCGAGGATGCGGCCAAGCTGTCGCGGTGGATGGCGGACTTCAAGGCCATGGGCACGCTGCGTCCGGATCGGCCGCCGCCGCCGTGCATCGCGGCTGGCCGGGGTGATACGGCGTCGACGCTGGCCACGATCCGCGCTTACTGGGAGGCCTACGGCTACCTGCTGGATCCGCACACGGCGGTGGGCGTCTCGGTCGGCATGCATTTCCTGCAGGACGGCGTGCCGATGATCTGTTTGGCTACGGCGCATCCCGCAAAGTTCGGCGACGCGATCCGTCAGGCCACCGGACTCGATCTGGCGCATCATCCGATTCTCGACGCGCTGGCCGAACTGCCGACCCGCGTCCAGGTCGTGCCGGCCCGCAAAGAGGCGGTCGCCGCGATCGTCAAGGCGACGGTAGAGGGCTGAGGATGATCGATCCTGCGACCTTCAGATGTCAGCGGTGCGGGGCCTGTTGCCGCGTGCCGGGATACGTCACGCTCAATGTCGGCGAGCCGGAAACCATCGCCGCATTTCTCGGCTTGGACGTGTACACGTTTACGGAGCGCTACACGACGCTGACCTTTAACCGTCACGACCTTTCTCTCGTCGAGGGCGATGACGGACGGTGCGTTTTTCTGCAAGACGACAACGCCTGCCGCGTCCAGTCTGTGAAGCCCGCCCAGTGCAAAGGCTTTCCTTTTCTCTGGCGCAGCAAGCAGCTGGAGCGCCAGTGCCCGGCTTTGCGGCACGCCTCGGCAAAGGCGCCGTCTCCGGTTTGACGCCCGCGTTTTCTTCCGGTAGTATCACGTTCAAAAGGGAGGCGGATATGCGTCGAGTCGGTACGTGTCTGGTGGCGGTGGCAATATGGGGCGGAGTGGCGTGGGGCGCGGCGGAGCCGGCGCCGCTCGATTGGCGCAAGGACACCTACGAGTCCGATCCGCCTCGGCTGGCGAATCCGCTCAGGGACGCGACGCTGTCGGTGTCCGGTCAATGGAGCGACCGCGGGCCGCAGTACGTGACGGACGGCGAAATCGTGGCCAACAACCATTGGGCTTGCGAACAGCTGCCCGCCGTGCTGACGGTTGCGATGCGCGAAAAGTCCGCGTTCAGCGCGTGCCGCATCTGGTTCTATTTCGGCGAGCCGCGGATCTACAAGTTTTTCATCGAGGCGTCGCCTGATAACCGGTCGTGGACGCGGATTGCCGACTGGACCAAGAACGACCGGCCCGCGACGGCGGAAGGCTTTGTCGTCGCGTTCGGCAAGGAGGTGGAGGCGCAGTATCTCCGCGTCACCATCACCGACAGCAGCGTGCGCGGAGCGGGCGGACACATCGTCGAGTTGATGGTGTCTTCTGCGGCGCTCACGCCGGGGCTGCACGGACGGCAGGCGCCGACGGACCGGATCGACGACGCGAACGCGACGGGCGACGAATCGCTCAAGACCTGGCGCGCTGCGGCTTGGCGTAACGAGCGCGTGCATGGGCAGTTCGTGGTCTGGTCTGCGGAAGCGGTGCCGCAGCTGCGCCTCCGCGCCACAGCCCTCCGCAGCGAGAAAGGCGCGGAGATTCCCGCATCGGCCGTGGTGCCGCGCTTTGTGCGCTACGTGCGCGCGGGCAAAAAGACGGCGGGCGATATTCTCGATCCCGCGCCGAGCGTCGACCTGCCGGCCGGCGGGTTCCGGCCCGTGTGGCTGACCGTCACGGTGCCGGCGAAGACCCGCCCCGGACTTTACCGCGGGTGCTTGACCGTCAAGGGCGCGGCCGGCAAGGAGGTGGCGTTCCCGCTGGAGCTCGAGGTCCTGGGCGCAAAACTGCCAGACCCGGAGGACTGGGCCTTCTTCCTGGACCTGTGGCAGCATCCGTGGGCGGTGGCGCGGTATCACGGCGTCGCGCCTTTTTCGCCGGAGCACTATCGCCTGCTGGAGCCCATTTACCGCGAGCTCGCGAACGCGGGGCAGAAGACACTGACGACGACCATCGCCGAGCTCCCCTGGAACCACCAGAATTTCGACGCGTACCATACGATGATCCCGCACGTCAAGAACGCGGACGGCTCGTGGTCGTTCGACTATGCCTTGTTTGACGAGTACGTGGCCTTCGGAAAACGGTGCGGTCTTGGCCCTCAGATCCACTGCTACACCATGGCGCCGTGGGGCGACCGCGTGTACTATATCGACGGCTCCACGGGCGACCAGATTTCGGTTGCGCTCCGTCCCGGCACGCCGGAGCACGAAGCCTATTGGGGGCCGTTTTTGAAGGCGTTCCAGCGGCACCTCGTGAAGAAGGGTTGGGCCGACGACACCTACATCGCGATGGATGAGCGCGGCCCCGAGGACACGCGGGCGACGGCCGACTGTGTGAAGAAGTTCGCGCCGCGCCTGAAGATCGCCATGCCCGGCAACCATCCTCCGAGCCATTTCAAGGGGATCGCGCTCGACAACTACTGCCAGTTCATCGCGCATGTCGATGACGCTTTTCTGAAGGAGGTGCCGCAGCGTCGCGCCGAGGGCAAAGTCACAACCTTTTACGTGTGCTGCGGCCCCTCCCGGCCCAACACCTTCACCTTCAGCCCGGCGGACGAGCAGGTGTGGCTCGGGCTCTATGCGGCGGCCAACGGATTGGACGGCTTTCTGCGCTGGGCTTTTGTGAACTGGCCGCGCGATCCGCTGTTCGACTCGGGGTTCGGGCCGTGGCCGGCTGGCGACACGTTCCTGCTCTATCCCGGCCCGCGCTCCTCGGTGCGCTGGGAGATGCTGCGCGACGGCATCGAGGAGTCCGAGAAGATCCGCGTGCTGCGCGGGCGGCAGGCGGCCAGTCCGGCGCTGGACGAGTCGCTGTCGGCCTTCCATTTCAAGTCCGCGGAAAAGAGCACGGGGGCGGCGTTGAGCGAACAGGTGCGACGTGCTCGGCAGGCGGTCGAGGACGCCGCGCGGACGCTGCGGTGAAGGGGCCGCGGCCGCGGAGTGTGACCTTGACCTGTAACCCCATCCGTGTTATCAATATTCCGAATACTAATGCTGGTTTTTGGCCCGGACGGGGGTTTGGGCCATGGGTTTCAGCGAGAGGACATGATATGAAAAGACGTGATTTCCTGACAGCCTCGGCCGTGGCTGGGGTCGCCGCAGTTTGCAGTGCGCAACGGGCGTCGGCCCAGGGCCAGGTTAGCGGAGGAAACGGAATGCCGAAACTGACAGCGCCGGAAAAGCCGGCCGAATTGAATCTCTGCCTGCAGTGGGGCGCAATCCCCGGCGGCGAAATCAAGGAGAAGCTGGACTTCCTCGAGGCCAACGGCTTCGGTGCCGTCGAGATCCCCTCCGGCGACTGGCCGATCAAGAACTGCGATGCCATGAGCGAGGCGATGAAGGGGCGCAAGCTTTTCCTCGCCACGGCCTGCGGCCCGAGCGATTTCTCCTACGCGGAGATCGAGAAGCGCGAGGCCGAGGTGCAGAAGTTTCTGCCGGTCATCGAGGCGCTGGGCAAGATGAAGTCGGTCGGCCTGATCATCTGCCCTGCCCGCGGCAAGCTGAGCGAGCCCGGTCGGCTGAGCGGCAAGGAGCTGCGCAAGGACTTTGTGGAGAACACGGGCAAGCGGCTGGCGGAGCATGCCGCCAAGAACGGCACGTCGATCGTGCTCGAGCCGCTGCGGCGCAACGAGACGCCCTTCCTGCGCCAGGTGGCGGACGGCGCGCGCATGGCCGCCGACATCGGCCCCGGAGCGACGGTGATGGGCGATTTCTGGCACATGCAGCTGGAGGAGACGAGCTTTATGGGCGCGTTCATCTGCGGCGGCAAGCTGCTGACGCACGTCCACATCGCGGGGCTCAAGGAGCGGATCATCCCCGGCATCTACCCCGAAGCGGACAACTATGTGGACGGGTTCAAGGGACTCAAGCTTATCGGCTACCGCGGCGCCGTCAGCTTTGAGGGCGGCTGGCCGAAGGATCCGAACGATCCCAAGAAGGGCCTTCCGCAGGAAGAGAAGACGAGGCTGATCCTCAACATGGCCAAGATGCTGCGCGAGCAGTGGGCGATGGCGTGATTTGGCAGGGCGGCCCGCCGGCCGCCCGTACGGATTGGAGGGGGCGACCGGCGGGTCGCCCCTGTAAATACAAGGGAGAGAGAGATGAATCGTAGAGAGTTTGTCAAGGGATCGTCCGTGTTTGCGGCGATGATGGCGGCGGCGCCGACCATCGTGGTGGGGCAGGGCGCCCCGCGTGTGTTCAAGGTCGGCATGATCGGCGCGGGCGGACGTTGCACGGGCGCGATGGCCAATCTGATCGAAGCCGCCAAGAGCATCGGGCAAGAGGTCAAGGTGGTGGCGGTTTGCGACTTCTTCGAAGAGAAGGCCAAGGCTGCCGCGAAGAAATTCGGCTGCGATGAAAAGATGGCGTTCGGCACGGCCAACGGCTACAAGCAAGTGCTCGCCAGCGACTGCGAGATCATCGTGACGGCGACGCCGCCCGCCTTCCGCCCGATCCATGTCGAGGCGGCGATCAAGGCCGGCAAACACGTCTTCGCCGAGAAGCCGGTAGCTGTGGACGGCCCCGGAATCCGCCAGTTCCTCGCGGCGGCCAAGCTCGCGCAGGAGAAGAAGCTGTCGCTGGTGGCCGGCACGCAGCGCCGTCATCAGGCGGGCTACCAGAAGCAGGCCAAGGCGCTTAAAGAAGGCAAGATCGGCCCCGTGGTCGGCGGCGCGATCTACTGGAACGGCAACGTGCCGTGGGTGAAAAGGCGCGACCCGGGCGAATCGAACGCTTCGTACCTCTGCAAAAACTGGCTCAACTTTACGGAGCTGTCGGGCGACCACATCGTCGAGCAGCACGTCCATAACCTCGACGTCGCGAACTGGTTCATCGGCCGTATTCCCAAGACGGCGACCGGATTCGGCGGGCGCGCACGCCGCAAGAGCGGCAACCAGTTCGACTTCTTCAGCATCGATTTCGACTACGGCGAGGGCGTGCACATTCATAGCATGTGTCGTCAAATCAAAGGCTGCTCCGACTTCGTGGGCGAACGCCTGCGCACGACGGACGGCGAGATCTCGGGCGGCGGCAAGATTACGAAGGACGGAAAAGACCTTGCGCTGGACGGCAACTTCCAGGAAGGCAACCCGTATGTGGTCGAGCATGTCGACTTGTTGAAGGGGATGCTGAGCGGCGACGTGATCAACGAGGGCGAGAATGTGGCGCTGTCCACCGCCTGCGCGATCATCGGCCGTATCTCGGCCTACACCGGGCGCACGATCCGCATGTCGGACATCTTGGAGAACAAGGACTCCGAGTTCTACAACATGGCCTGCAAGCCCATGGCGGTCGACTTCGAGGGCAGCGGAGACGTGGTTCTGCCGCCTGAGAATGTGGCAGCCGTTCCCGGCATCGACGACCCGCGTTTCGCGTAACTCGCGGCCGGTTTGTAAGGAGGGCCCGTTCCTGCGTGCAGGAGCGGGCCTTTTTCATTGGGCCGCCGCCGGCTAAGCCTTCTCGCTGCTGTACTCGATCAGTGTCTTCACGTCGAACGCGGACAGCTTGCGCTTGTAAGGCAGGAAGGGCAGGCCAATGATTGAAAAGACACCGGCCACAAGGGCGTTCTGATGTTTGATCATCGCCGCGACCGCCTCGATGGTGCCGCCTGTCGCGACCAGGTCGTCGATGATCAGATAGCGGTGGTCGGCGACGATGTCGTCGGCGTGCATCTCAAGGGTCGCTTCGCCATATTCGAGCGCGTAGCTCTGCGACACGGTCTTGCCCGGCAACTTGCCTTTCTTGCGGGCGAGCACGAGCGGTTTGCCCGTGCGGATGCAGTATGCGCTGGCCACCAGAAAACCCCGGCTCTCGATTCCCACCACGCCGTCGATTCGGAATTTTTCATAATAGGCGACCATCTGGTCGATCACATAGGCGAAGGCTTCGGGATGCGTGAAGATCGTCGTGATGTCGTAGAAAAGGATGCCTGGTTTGGGGAAGTCGGGGACTTTGCGGATGACCTCGTCGAGATTCATGAATGACTCCTTAAAAATGGATCGCGGGCCGCTTTCCGGGCGGTCCGGGCCTATGCCTGAATGTGCCCGCCAGACGTAACGTTTTCATGGAAATCATGCAGGAAAGGCGCCTGGAAGGCAAGAACGAAGGCATGGCTTTGCGTGGCATCCGGTCAGCCGATGACAAAGAGCGGGACGTGTTGGCCGCGGTCGCAGTCGAAGAGCCCTTTGTCCGTCAGCTTGAGATGGGGAACGATGGGTCTTGCGAGGCAGGAGAGCGTCATGAAGGGAGAAGGCAGCGGGGTCCCCATGATCTTCGCGAGACGGTCGCAGTCGCCGTAGGCGTGCGCCACGGTTTCGGCCGAACCGGTTGACATGAGGCCCGCGAGCGGCAGAGGAAGGGAGGTGAGGATTTTGCGGTTGTTGTCGGCGACCGCCAGCCCGCCTTTGAGCGCAATCACCTCGTTGACGGCGGCGGCGAGTGCCTCATCGGTGGCGCCGATGGCGATGACGTGGTGCGAGTCGTGCGACACGCTGGAGGCGATGGCGCCGCGGCGCAAACCGAAGCCTTTGACCAACGCGACCGCCGGCGGCGCGGGTCGGTAACGGTTGCAGACCACGAGTTTGATGAGGTCTCTGTCCGGGTCGGTGCCGATGACGCCCCCGTCGGCGGGGCAACGCTCTTGGAGATGGTCGGTCAGGTGGTGGCCGTCGCGGACGCCGATGATCCTGACACGCTGCGTCTGGTGCGCGACAATGCGGAGGTCGGCGGGTGCGATGGGCGCCGCGGCGAAACGGTTCTCGATCACCGGCTCGCCTGCGGAGAGGATGGATACGCCGTCGCGCGCGACGCATTGCCCGCGCAACCAGACTTCGCGCGGCGTGAGGGTTTGCAGGTCGTCCACGATCTGGAAATCGGCCGTGTCGCCCACCTGGAGCAGGCCGAGCGGCAGCTTGTAGTGGAGCACGGGGTTGACGCAGGCGGCTTGCAGGACGGTCTGAAGCGAAATGCCGCGCTTAAACGCGGAAGACGCGATGAAATTGATATGATCGCGCAACAGGTCGCCCGGGGCCTTATTGTCGCTGCAGAACATGCACATTTCCGGGAAGCGTGCGATGAGAGGAATGAAGGGCTCGAATTGGCGTGCGGCGGAGCCGTAACGGATCAGGAGCTTGATTCCTGCTTTGATCTTTTCGCGGGCCTCGTCGAACGTGAGGCTTTCGTGGTCGGTGCTGATGCCGGCGGCGGCACAGGCGCGGATGCCGTCGGCCGAGAGGCCGGGCGCATGGCCGTCGATGGGGAGGTGCCGTTTCTGTGCGGCGGCGATTTTTTCGAATACGTCGGGTTTCTTTTCGAGCACGCCGGAGACGTCCATGACCTCGGAAAGATGCGTGATGCCGGGAAACTTGAGAAGCCGGGCGACGGCCTCGGGGCCGATCTCCGCGCCGGCGGTCTCGAACAGCGTGGCCGGAACGCAGGAGGGCACGCCGAAGCCGAAAATGAAGGGCGTCTGCTTGGCCATCGCCAGCATGAGTTCGACGCCCCTTTCGCCGAGCACGTTGGCAATCTCGTGCGGGTCCGCGACGGCGGCGAGCGTGCCGTGGACCACGGCCGCACGTGCGAAAGCGGCGGGCGTGAGCATGGAACTCTCGATGTGCACGTGCGCGTCGACGAAGCCGGGCAGGATGTAGCCTGGGGCGGGATTTTCGTCTGGGGTGATCGAGAGGATCGTGCCCGGTTCCGAAATCGTCAGGCGCGCACCGAAACTTGTTTTCTGAATCGGGTCGACCAGTGTACCGCTGATAGTGTGTTGCATAAATTCCAAAGCTGTCGGTTTGTGCCGGACGGGACCAGCGGGGCCGGCGCGTTCACATGGCTGAACGGAAGCGTGTTCCCTGACACATTCGCGTACGGACACAGCATAGCCTGTCCAAAGCGGATCAGCAAGTCTCCTTTGGTGATCAGGAGGACCGGCCGCCAGGGAAAAAGGCGTTTCTGGCCACGAAGAAGCCTTCCGGACGGAAAAACGGCCTCCGATTTTCAAAAAATCTTCATCAAGATTTCATAAAAAATGATGCAAATTGTTAATTATAATACAGTTAACGGTATTTAAAAATTGGTGTCAGAGGTGTGTTTGGCATTGACGTTCGGTGTCATAGGGTGTTTAATAGTGTCAACAAAGGTCAAACTATGGTTTCCTCTGGAGGACAGAGTGCCGGGACGTTGGCCGGGCCGGGTTTGCTGGTCGGCCGGTACGATCACGCGTTGGATCCCAAGAAGCGTTTCACCATCCCTGCGGGGTGGCGGGAACTGATGGGGACTCCGGACTATGTCTACATCATGCCTGATCCGAAGGAGAAGTGTTTGAACCTGTTGCCGCCCGCGGAGATGGAGGGGCGGCTCGACAAGTTGCGTCAGCGTGCGCTGTTCGACAGAGGCGCGAGTGCGGCGTTGCGGGTGTTGGGCGAGAACTCCGAGCAGGTGATGTTGGACGTGCAGGGGCGCATTCGCATCAAGGACCGGTTGCTGAAGTTCGCGATGTTGGACGAGACGGTCGTCATGGTTGGCGCGCTGAACCGCGTGCAGCTCTGGTCGCCGGCGCTGCGGCCGGACGTGGAGACCGTCGACCAAGCCGCGTTCGCGGAGGCGTGCGAGGTGTTGCAGTTTTAGCGGCGATGGGCGCGCAGACCGCGCGCGCCTGCTGAAAAGCGATTTGAGGCGCGGACAGAACGATGCCGTCCGGGGAACGGACGCGGACTTCGGATGAACACGTTCTGTCTCGCGATCATGTTTTGGAGTTTGGAATTTGTCTGGAGGGACTATGCACCTGTCGGTGTTGCTGCAGGAAACCGTGGAGGCCCTGGCGGTCGTGCCCGGCGGCAGTTACATCGACGGAACGCTTGGCGGAGCGGGTCACGCGGCTGAGATTCTGAGGCGCGCGGGGCCGACCGGCCGGCTGCTGGGTATCGACAGGGACACGGATGCCCTGAAGCGCTCGGCGGCGCGGCTGGAAGCGTTGTCCGGCGAGAAAGTGCTGGTCCACGGGGCTCACGGCGAGCTCCGCCGGTTGGCAGAGGCGAACGGTTTTGCGGCAGTGGACGGCATGCTGCTTGATCTGGGCGTATCCTCCGATCAGCTTGATACGCCCGGACGGGGGTTCAGCTTCAGGCTGGAAGGGCCCTTGGACATGCGCATGGATCCGACTCGGGGGGAGTCGGCGGCCGACCTGCTCGCACGGCTGGACGTGCAGTCCCTTGCAGACGTTCTGCGGAGGCTCGGCGAGGAGCCTCAGGCGCGGCGGGTGGCGCAGGCCGTTGTCCGCGCCCAAGAGAAGAGCCCGATCACGACCACGGGCCGCTTGGCCGAGGTGGTGAGCGAGGCGCTTGGCGGAAGAAAAGGGCCCCGGCATCCGGCCACCCGCGTTTTTCAGGCCCTGCGGATGGCGGTGAACCGCGAGCTGGAGGATTTGGAGCAGGCGCTGGAAGACGGACTGCGGCTCCTCAAGCCCGGCGGACGGATGGCGGTGATCACGTTCGAGAGCCTGACCGACCGGCTGGTGAAGCAGCGGTTCGCGGCGCACACCGGACGGTGGGTGTCGCTGCAGCAGGGCGGCGAGCGGTGGGACGGCGAGCTGCCCGCGGTGACGAAGGTGACCCGGCATCCGCTGGAGGCGGGGTCGGAAGAGGTGGCGGCGAATCCCCGCGCGCGCTCGGCGAAGCTGCGGGTGGTTCAGCGGTGCGAGGCGCCGGAGCGCCGCCGCGACAAGGATTTTTGAGGCAACGGAAACTTTGAGTCGGAGACACAGCCCACAGGAGGGTGTGAACATGAGACGGAATCGCAAAAGACAGGTGCACGCGAAAGTGCTGCCGCCATCGGTGGCGGGCATGGTCGTGCTGATCGTGAGCATGGTGCTGAGCTACTGGTTCATGGACGCCAAGTGCGCCCAGCTTGGCCAGGACATCCGCAAGAACGAACAGAAATACGCGGCCTTCGAGGACGAGTGTGTCCGCGAAGAGGCGCGCTGGAGCGAAAAGAAGACGCCGGAAAAGCTGGAGCAGGCCATGCTGCAGCACGGGATCGCGATGAGCTATCCGACGGCCGATCAGGTGGTGCGGATGGATGCGTCCGGGCAGCCGGTGGCGGGCCAGCTTTCGCTGGTCAGGTTCCAGCGCAATCTGAGCGCGAGCGAGCGGGTGGCCAAGACGGAGCAGAAATGAGTGCCACGGCGGAAGGATGACGGGACGCCATGCATGAACGCGGCATACAGATACGCATCTGGATCGTTGCGGTTTTGCTCTTTCTGTCGTTTTGCGGGTTGGGCGCGAAGCTGGCGTATCTGCATCTCTCCAACCATTCGAAGGTGACGGGGCGCGAGTATAAGCGCACGCTCCTCGGACTGCGGGGCCGGATCTTCGACTGCAACGGCAGTCAGTATCCGATGGCGGTGAGTTTGCCTGCACGCCAGTTCTATATCGATCCGAAATCGGTCAAGAAAGAACACGACGTCAATACGATCGCGAAGACCGTCGCGTCCTGCCTCTCGCTCGATGAAAAGGCGGTACTGGAGAAGTTCACACAGACCGGTTCGCGCTACATCAAGCTGGGCTATTCGCTCGACGACCATGTGTTCGAGGTCCTGTCGGACGCCAAGCACATCAGCGGGGTCGGCGCTGAGGAACTCGTGATCCGCCGTTATCCCCAGGGGCGCCGCATGTCGCACGTGCTCGGATTCGTCAACGACATGGGCGTGGGCGGGGCGGGCATCGAGCAACAGTTCAACCGCTACCTGACCGGCACCGAGGGACTGATCGAGGGCGAGAAGGACGCCGGGCGTCGCGAGATCTTCACCCGCCGGAAGACCTACATCCCCGCCATCGCCGGCTCGGATGTCTACCTCACGCTGGACCACAATATCCAGTACGAGGTGGAGCAGGCCGTGAAAGAGGTCGTCGAGAAGTTCGATGCGATGGCCGGCTGGGCGATCGTGCAGCGGGTCAAGACCGGGGAACTGCTGGCCATCGCCTCCTACCCCGACTTCGAGCCGGAGAACTACTCCAAGGAGGCCACCTTCGACGTGTGGCGCAACAACGCGCTGGCGATCGTGTACGAGCCGGGGTCGATCATGAAGGCGGTCACGGTGTCGGCGCTGCTGAACGAGCGGCTCGCGACGCCCGACACGATGATCGATGTCGGCGAGGGCACGTGGTTCTACGCGGGCAAGCCGCTGCGCGACCACGTGACCGGGCGGATCTCGGTCAGCACCGCCCTCAAAAAGTCCAGCAATATCGCCTGCGCGAAAATGGGTCTCATGCTGGGCAACAAGAAACTGGAAGCGTATCTGCACGCGTACAACTTCGGCAACAAGCTCGGGATCGAACTGCCGGGCGAGGAACGGGGCATTCTCGCCCGGTCCAAAGACTGGGACAAGCTGAAGCCGACGCGGATACCGATCGGCCAAGGCGTCGCGGTGACCGGGCTGCAGATGATCAACGCCTACTCGACGTTGGCGAACGACGGCGTCATGATGCGGCCGTATCTGGTGGACCGGATCGTGTCGTCCACGGGAGATACGGTTTTCAAGGCCAAGCCGGAGATCCTGGGCCGCCCGGTGCGTCCGGAGGTGGCGCGGAAGGTGCGCGAGATGCTGATCGGCGTGACGGAGGAGGGCGGGACCGGCAAGCGCGCGTCGGTCGCGGGGTACTCGATCGGCGGCAAGACGGGGACGGCGCAGAAGGCGGTGCCGGGCGGCTACTCGAGCACCGATTACTATGCGTCCTTTGTGGGCTTTGTTCCGGCGCGCGAACCGGTGTTCAGCGTGCTGGTCACAGTGGAGCGCCCCAGACCCCAGCACACCGGCGGTTTCGTGTCGGCACCGGCGTTCGCGAAGATCGCGGCGGCCACGGCGCGCTATCTCGAAATACCGCCCGACCTCCCTCCGGAGGAAGACGAGGCGGACGCCGGTCAACTCTGAGCGGCGTGACTCCCAAGACCGGCGCGGGCCGGAGAGGAACGAAGAAATGCGATTTTCCGATATTCCGGAATTGGCTGGTTTGGTTGACGCGAAAAGCGCCGGCTTGACGTTCAGCGGCGTGCAGTGCGACTCGCGGCGGGTTCGTCCGGGCGACCTTTTCGTCGCCTTGGCGGGCAGCCGGGACGACGGGAGCAAATACGCCGCGGCCGCCCTGTCGAAGGGGGCGGCCGCCGTGCTCTCCGAAACCCCCGTGCCCGATGTCGCCAAGCAGGTTTTTCTGGTGAAAGACGCGCGGCGCGTGCTGGCCTGCCTGGCTTCGGCGCTCAGCGGATGGCCTTCGCGCGCGTTGCGCGTTTACGGCATCACCGGCACCAACGGCAAGACCACGACGGCATGGCTGCTGCGAGAGATCTTGCGTGCGGCCGGAGCGAACCCCGGGCTTTTGACGACCGTGCAGGTCGAGTACGGTGGCCGTGCGATTCCGGCCACGCGGACGACCCCCGACGCCTGCGAACTCCAGGGCCTGCTGGCGGCGATGCAGTCCGCGGGCTGCGATTCGGCCGTGATGGAGGTTTCCTCCCACGCGTTGGACCAGCAGCGCGTGGCCTGCCTCCGGTTCGCGGCCGCGGCCTTCACCAATCTCTCCCAGGACCACCTCGACTATCACCACACCATGGAGGCTTACTTCCAGGCCAAGCAGCGGCTCTTCGCGCAGCTCGCGCAGGACAAGCCGGGTGCGACGGCCGTCTGTTTCCGCGACGCGGGGTACGGGGTCCGCATGGCGGACTACCTCGCGACGTTGCCGCTGCGCCGCATCACCTGCGGCTTTTCGCAGGACGCCGATTTGCGGGCGGAAAACATCGCCGTGACGACGGACGGCAGCCGCTTCACGCTGGCCGCGCCGGACGGCCAGCGCCGGGCGCTGTGTGTCCATTTGGCGGGCCGGTACAACATCGCCAACATGCTGTGCGCGGCCGGCTTGGCGCTGGAGGCCGGCGTGCCGCTGGACACGGTGGCGAAGACGCTGGAGGAGGTGACGCCGCGTTGGGGCCGGCTGGAGCGCGTGCCGGCCGCTGTGCCGGCCATCGTGTTCGTCGACTACGCGCACACCGACGACGCGCTGACCAACGTCTTGGGAACGCTGCGCGAAATGACGCGCGGCCGCCTGACGGTGGTCTTCGGCTGCGGCGGCAACCGCGACCGCACAAAGCGCCCGCTGATGGGCAAGGCCTGCGCGGCGTTGGCGGACCGCCTGGTGGTCACGTCGGACAATCCGCGTGGCGAGGAGCCGCTGGCGATCATTCGGGAGATCATGTCCGGCGTGCCCGAGGGAACGTCGTTGGTGATCGAGCCGGACCGGCGTGCGGCGATCCGCCACGCCCTGACGGCGTCTGCCGCGGGAGACGTGGTGCTGGTGGCCGGCAAAGGGCACGAGCCGTTTCAGGAGCTGGCGGACCGCACGGTGCCGTTCGATGACCGGCAGGTGGTGATGGAAGAGGCCGTTAAAGTCGGGGCGGGGGCTTGACGCGTCAAGTCCGCTCGGGAATCGCAGGTCGTATGGAGATTGGACAAGCACAGGTTTTTGATGCGGCCGCCTTTGCGGGGTGGGTGTCGGGCGCGTCGCAGGCGTTGCCGCAGACGTTCTGCGGGGTCACGCAGGACTCGCGCAAGGTGACCCCCGGGTGCCTTTATGTGGCGCTGCGGGGCGAGCGGTTCGACGGCCACGACTTTGTGGGGCAGGCGCTGCGTGCGGGCGCGGCCGCGGCGCTGGTCGAGGATTCTTGGCCGGCGCCGGCCGAATCGGCCGCCTGGGCGCTCATCCGCGTGCACGATACGCGCCGGGCGCTGGCCGACGCGGCGCGCGCCTGGCGCCGACTGAGCCGTGCGTTCATCGTGGGCGTCACGGGAAGCTCCGGCAAAACCACCACCAAAGAGATGGCCGCGGCGCTGTTCGGTGGCGGCGGGCCCGTTTGCGCCACACAGGGAAATCTCAATAACGAGATCGGATTGCCCCTGAGCCTGCTGGCCATGCCGCCCGATACGGCGTTCGGCGTGTTTGAGCTGGGGACGAATCATCCCGGCGAGATCGCGCGCCTTGCGGGGGTGCTCAGGCCTCGCGCGGCGATCATCGCGAGCATCGGGTGCGCGCATATCGAGCACTTCGGGGCCATGGAGGCGATCGCGCGTGAAAAGGGCGCTCTTCTTCAGATGCTGCCCAAGGACGGGTTTGCGGCGCTGTGCAAAGAGACCGACTGTTTTGAGCTGCTCTCGGAGCTCTCAAGCGCGCCCGTGGTGACGACGTCCCTCGTGACGCGTGACGCGGATTTCAACGGTGAGCTGATCGACCCCCTCAGCGGGACGCTCTGCGTGACCGAGCGCGAAACGGGTATCCGGACGGCATTGCGCAGCGGCCTTCCCGGCGAGCACAACGCGTCGAATCTGCTGCTGGCGTTCGCTGCGGCGCGCCGGGCGGGAATCCCTCCGCAAGCGGCCGCGCAGGCGTTGCTGAGCCTCGCCCTGCCGGGCATGCGATGGGATGTCTCGAAACGACGCGGCGTGACGTTTGTGAACGACGCCTACAATGCCAATCCTCAGAGCATGAAGGCGGTGTTGCGGACGTTCATGAAGCTGCCGTGCGGCGGAAGACGCTTTGTCGTGCTCGGGGACATGCTCGAGCTGGGCGCGCATGCGGAGCCGCTGCACCGCGAGATCGGCCGGTGCGTGGCTGAACTGGCTCCCGACCGCCTGATCGCAGTGGGGCCCGACTCTGAGAAATATGTGGCGGAGGAAGCGGTGACGGCCGGATACGAACGTGCGAAAACCGCCTGTTTCCCGGATGCGGCGGCGGCGGCCAGCGCGCTCCTCGGGCTTGTTGAACCGGGCGATTGTGTGCTGTTGAAAGCTTCACGCGGCATGAGATTGGAGCGGATCCTCGATGGATGGCAAATATGATCGTGTAAACGCGCTTGTCTTGGGCGCCGGGTTGAGCGGCGAGGCCGCGGCCCTGCTGCTGCTGGCGCGCCAGGGACGCGTCGTGATGGTCGATGAGGGCGAAGAGGCGCGGGTGGCCGAAGCGACGGCACGGGTGCGTCAAGCGGGCGGCCGCGTGCTGTTTCGGGTCGACGGTTTGCCCCGAGAGCCGTTCGACGTCTGCGTGGTGAGCCCGGCGTTCGCGATGAACCACCCGTGGGTCGATGCGTGCCGCAGGCGCGGGCTTCCGATGATTTCGGAGCTGGAACTGGGCGGTTGTTACTGGCGGGGAAAAATTCTCGCGGTGACGGGAAGCAAGGGCAAGAGCTCGCTCGTCAAGCTTTGCGCGGATACGCTGGCGGGCGCGGGGTTCACGGCCTCGCCCGCCGGCAATTACGGCATCCCGCTGTGTCGTCTGGCACTGGAAAAGCCGGATTTGGCGTGGGCGGTGACGGAGGTCAGCTCATTTCAGATGGAGCACACGCCGACGTTCAGCCCGGATATCGCGATTCTGCTGAACCTTCAGGCGGACCACTTCGACCGCCACGCGGACATGGCCGAATACAAGGCGCTCAAGCTCAGCCTGTTTTCCGCCATGCGGCCGGGGGCCGTCGCGCTCCTTCCCGCCGGACTGAGCGATGACAGCAAGGTGCCTGGCGGTGTCGAGCGGCTGCGGTTCGGCGCGGACGCGGGATGCGACTGGGCGTATGCCGACCACGCGGTGATGGGCATGCTTCACGGCCGCGTCTGCAAGGTCGAACTGAAAGACTCGTGGTTTGATAACGAGATTCTGGGGCTGGCCGCGGCCGCAGGGGCGGCCGCGCTGCGCTATGCGGGGCTGAGCGACGGGCAGATCGAGAACGGGCTGTCCGGCTTTCAGCCTCTGCCTCACCGCGTCCAGCGGATCGGCGTGAGCAAGCAGGGCGTGTGTTTCGTGGACGATTCCAAAGCCACCAGCTTGGCCGCGACCGCGGCGGCATTGCGGATGGTCAAAAAGCCGGTCCGCCTGATCGCCGGCGGGCTGCTGAAAGAAGACGATCTCGAAAGCATAAAAGAGTTACTGACACAAACCACAAGAAAAGTGTATCTTATTGGGCATTGCGCTGGGCAGATGTATCAGGCGTGGTCGATGTCGGTTCCCTGCGAAGAGTGCGGCACGCTGGAGCGTGCCGTCGATTTGGCCGTGAGCGAGGCACAGCCGGGGGAAACCGTATTGCTGTCGCCGGGCACAGCGAGTTTTGATCAATTTAAAAGCTATCGGGAAAGAGGAGAACGTTTCACAACACAGGTCCGCGCGGTTGCGGAACTCGGAACGCTTCTTTTCTGAGGGCAAGAAGGATAAGGAGACACAATGAATTGTCAAGTCGTGCGGGTCGTTGCGGGCGCCAATCTGGTCGCAGGTTGCCTCCTGTTGCAAGGGTGCGGTATGTTCGGAAAGAAAACGGATCAGGCCGTGACGACGTTGCCCGGTGGCGAGCAGGCGCCGGTCGAAGTGCAGCCCGTCGAGCCGGCCGCGACGATGCCGCCGGTCGAGACCGTTCCCGTTGAACTGCCGGCGGTGCAGAGCACGACGCCTTACACCATTCAGAAGGGGGATACGGTTTCCGCGATCGCCTACAAGTTCAGCCTGCGCTGGCAGGATGTGGTGGCGGTGAACCCCGGGATCGCGCCGACCCGTCTGCGCGTGGGCCAGGTGATCCAGTTGCCGGGCCAGATCGATATGGGCAAAGCTCGCCACGTTCCCGCGGCGACGCGAAAGGTGGCGGCTCCGAAAATTTCGGCACCGAAAGCTTCGGCTCCTAAAGCCGCGGCGGTGTCGGGCCCCGTCACGACCTACGTCGTGAAGTCCGGTGACTCGCTGTCCGTAATCGCTCACAAGCACGGCGTCAAGACGTCGGTCTTGCGCGATGCGAACGGTCTCAAGGGCGACCGGATCTCCGTGGGACAGAAGCTGAAGGTTCCGGGCGCCAAGAAGACGCCGGCCGCGTCGGCTCCCGCCGTGAAGAAGTCCAGTGCCGCCGCCGCGCCGAAGACCGAAGCACCCAAGGCCGCCGCACCGAAGGTCGAAGCCGCTCCGGCCGTTACGCCGCCGCCTGCGCCGGTCGTAGCTCCCGCACCGGCCGCCGAGCCGGCCGCCGCCGATCCCGCGGTGAAGACCGATGCCGCGACCCCGCCGCCCGCGCCGGCCGCAGATCCGAACACCCAGACCTACACGGTGAAAGAGGGCGAGGATCTCTATGCTGTCGCGATCCGCTGGGGCGTCAGCCCGAGCGATCTGAAAACGCTGAACAACTTGACCTCCACCGAGCTGAAGGCCGGTACGGTGCTCAAGATTCCGGGCAGCGCCCAGTAACCCAGGCGGAATGACGGGATGCGCAAGACGCTGACAACACTCGCGTTGACCGTCGTCACGCTGCTGGGTTTGGGAATTGTTCTGCTGGCGACCGCCAGCGCAGTGCGGGCTCAAGGCTTATACGCCGACCCGCACTTTTTTGTTAAGCGGCAGCTGATGTGGCTCGCGATTTCGGCGGCGGTGGTTTTCGCCGCCAGCCGATTCGATTACCATTGGTGGAAAGAGACGCCGCTGTTGACGGTCGGCTTCTATGTCTTGGTGGTGATCGCGCTTCTGCTGGTGTTCTGCCCCGGGATCGGCGGCAAGGTCAAAGGCAGTTACCGCTGGCTCAATCTCGGGCCGCTGCGGATGCAGCCCAGCGAGTTTGCCAAGATTCTGACGGTCATCGCCATGGGGGTGTGGGTCGACCGTATCGGGTGGCGTGTGCGGCAGTTCTGGAAGGGCGCTGTTTTTCCGGCGGCGGGACTGGGGCTGCTGGCTGGGCTGCTGGTGATGGAGCCCGACTTCGGCTCCACGATGGTGGTCTGCGTGGTCGGCGGGCTCATGCTGTTTGTGGTGGGCACGCGCATCTTCTATCTCGTGCTCTTGGGCACCGGCGGTTTGGGCTTGGTCGGTATGGTGCTGGTGACCAACGCGAACCGCATGGAGCGCATCAAGGCTTGGATGCACGGCGAGGACAGCGCCTCCTCTGCGGCGTACCAGTTGAAGCAGGCGATCTTGGCCTTCGAGAACGGCGGGCCGTGGGGCGTCGGCTTCAACCAGAGCATCCAGAAGTATAATTACCTGCCGGAGGCGCACACCGATTTCATCTTCGCGATCGGAGGGGAGGAGTTCGGCTTCATCTTTTCCATCGGCGTCCTGCTGGCGTACGCGGTGATTCTGGTGTGCGGCGTCCTGATCTGCATGCGTGCGCCGGACCGGCTCGGCCGAATGCTGGCGTTCGGCATGATGCTCCTGCTGGTCTTCCAGGCCGCGTTCAACATCGGCGTGGTGACGGGGTGCCTGCCCACCAAGGGGCTGGCCCTGCCGTTCATCAGCTATGGCGGCACCAACTTGATCACGGCCCTGTTCGCCGTCGGCACGCTGATGAACGTCGGGCGGCATATCGATGTGTTCGACGAGCGCCTGCACACGCAGGTCGTCAAAAACGCCGCGATGCGGCTGTGAAATCCCGCGTGATCGGCGAGGTGCCGAGGTTGCTTTGCACCACGCCCATGCTCGCGCGGAAACAGTCGCGCACGAAGGTTTGTGCCCGGGACGCCTTGGCGCGTGCGGCCTCCGGTTCACGGACCAGTTTTAAGACCGCCGGCACGAATTTCGCGAGATCGGGATCGCGGTCGAAATCGAAGAGCCACTCGTCCAGTCCGATGTCGCGCCACATGAACCCCTTGCTGGTCTGCTCCGCGAAGCGGCCGACGATCGCGGGAATGCCGTTGCCGATGCACATGATGGGCGAGTGCATCTCCAGCCCGAACAGGCCGGCGGAGCGGACGTAGGTGCTGAGCGCCTCGTCCGTCAGCCAAAAGTTCTCGCGCCACACCACGTTTTTGCGCACGTCGTCCGGCAACTTGTCGACGAGCATTTCCTTGCCGACCGCCATTTGGCTCATGTCTTCCGGGCAAACCAACACCTTGAGCCCCGTCTGGCGCGTCACGGCGCAGATCGCCTCGCGCAGCGGCGCGTGGTCGTGTTCCTTCATCGCCTCGTTGCGCGCGTGTTTGCGTTCCGCGGCGGCGTCCATGGGCTTGTTGCGGATTTTCCAGTAGGGCGTGTTGCGCAGCCGCGGGATGCAGCAGAGAAACTTTTCCGCCTCGAGCCCGTTCGCTTTCAGGAACGAATCCGCGGCGGCCTGGCTGCGCAGATCGCAGGCGAAGGCACCGTCCGGACCGAACGCCATGAGCGGCGCGTCGATGCCGTCGCTTTTCGCTTTCGCCAGTGAGACCGAGTCGCGGAAGTAGAGGAACCGGGCGCGGCTCATGAGGGCGCGCTCGTCTGTGCCGAAGCCGCCGTACGTGATGCCGTACACGCCGAATGGTTTCCCCGTATGTTTGACGAACGCGGCCACGTCGTTGTGTGCAACCATCGAGGGCCCCGAACCGTGCAGCAGGAAGTCGCACCACGCTACGGCATCGCCGAGTTCCGCGTTCGACGCTTTACCCGTCACGCCGATCGTGCCCTTCACGATGCGGAGCGAGGGGAAACGCCTGTGCTCCATGGCCGCGACTTCAGGCGAGAGGTCGTTTGAGGCCCAGAGCATGACCTCTGCGCCGGGGATGTGCTTCTCGATCAGCGCGAGCACGCCCGGCGTGTGGGCGATGTCGCCGATGTTCACGACTTGCCACGATGACCGCAACAGGATGCGCGGCGTGCGTTTCGCGGCGTCGGCCCGCAGCGAACACGCGAGGACTGTGGCGAGGGATGACTGGATGAAATGGCGACGGTTCATGAAGTTCTCCCGTGGCGGGTTGCGGTTACGCGAAAGAGCCGTAGGTGCGGGCGGTGACGAAAAGCCCCATGTCGTAAGAGTAAGGGTGAAGCGCCTTTTCCGGATCGGCCCATAGGTTCTGCCGGTATTGCGAGGGCGAGAGCCCGACGGCTTTCTGGAAACGCCGCGAGAAATAGAGCTGGTTGAGAAAACCGACCTGCACGGCGATCTCCTTGATGCTGAGATTGGGGAACGCCAGCAGCTTCTGGGCGTAGCGGATCCGCTGCCGCTCAATGTAGCGCTGCGGAGAAAGCCCCAGATGCCGCTTGAACAGACGGAAGAGCTGACAGTAGGAAAGGCCTGCGAGACGGGACAGCTGACGGTAGTCGGGATTTTCGTTGAGCGAGGCGCGGATGTATTCGGTGACGCGGAACAACCGCTCGTCGATTTCCTCTTCGCCGTTTTCCCCATTCACACGCATGGCCCATAGCGTAAGAGAAATCGAAAAGGCGGGCAATCAAAAACGGCCGGTCGGCAATGTGCAGGACATGCGCAATTACGGGCCGCGTTCGCCGGCAGGCTCGGTCGGCCCCGCGAAAAGGACGCCCCGCGACTGGAAGAGGCGCAGGGCGCGGCGGTGCGCGAGAGCCTCGAGAAAGGCGGTCATTTCGGCCTCGGACTTTTGGAACGTCGCGGCGAGCGCGCAGAGCGAGACCGGATGGCGGCTGACGAGGGCGATGAGGGCCGTCTCGGTCAGGGCGACGGGGGCGGTTTTCGGCTCGGCGCCGCTCTCGTGCGCGGCGGGGCCGAAGAGCGCGGTGAGCGCGCGCAGCCGCTCTTGCGGACAGGCGGTGACAGTGCCGTCGGCCGGTGGACGCACGGCGCTGTTCAGCGTGATGGCGTCGGGCGCGAAACTCTGCGCGATCTCGGCGATGCGCCGCGCCTGCACGTCGGCGTCGTTGAAGCCGGGAATGATAAAGACTTCGAGGTCGAGGCGGCCAGAGAACTGCTGGCGGAACGCGCGGTATCCGGCGATGATGGCGTCGAAACGGAGCGAGGGATGGGGCCGCGTGACGTGCTCGAAGGACGTCTGGTCCCAGGCGTGCAGCGAGACCTTGACCACATCGGCGAGGGCGGCGTCGCGCCGCACCTCGGGCAGGTGGAACAGCGAACCGTTGGAGAGCAGCAGCGAGCGGCAGGGCGTTTCTGCGCGCACGAAACGGAGAAGGTCGCCGAAGCGCGCGTGAAGCGTGGGCTCGCCGGAGCCGGAGGCGGTGATGAAGTCGGGCGGCGATTCCGTCGTGAACCACTGGCGCAGTTCTGCGAGGATCGCGTCCATGGGCGGCGATTCGGTGCGCGTGACGGTGGTCGCGGGCGTGGGACCGAGTTGGCAGAAACGGCAGTTGAGCGTGCAGTTTTTGGGCACGGCGAGATCGACGCCGAGCGAGCGCCCGTAACGGCGGGAAGGGACCGGGCCGAAGAGGTGGCGGTAAGCGTTCATTAGTTCATTAGTGCATTCGTTAGTGAATCCAATTTGGAACCGATCACGGGGTGCAGAAACCGGCTCCAAATAATGAACTAATGAACTCACGCACTCACGCACTTCTCCTACGTGTCTTGGGCGATGGTGTCGATCTGCTTGTCGCGTCCGAAGACGAGGAGCTTGTCATCGGGCTGGATGATCTCGCTGGCCGTCGGAAGGATGACGGTGCGCGGTTGCGTGGGATCATCGGCCAGGCGTCGGACGCAGAGGACGGTGACGCCGAAGTTCTTGCGCACCTCGGCTTCGGCGAGGGATTTGTGCGCGAGCGATTCCGGCACGTCGATCTCCGCGACGCTGAGACCGTCGGAGATCTCGAAAAGGTCGACCGAGCCTTTGGAGAGGAGCGTGCGGGCGATGCGTTTCGCGCAGTCGCGGTTGGGGTAGACCACCATGTCGGCGCCGACGCGTTTGAGGATCTTGCCGTGCAGGTCGGAGTTGGCTTTGGCCACGACCGTCGGCACGCCCAACTCCTTGCAGTTCACGGTGGCCATAATGCTGCCCTCGAGGTTGGTGCCGATGGCGACGACCACCACGTCGCACTCTTGGAACCCGGCGTCTTCCAAGGTGCGCGAGTTCGAGGCGTCACCTTCCACGGCCTTGGTCACGAACTCCGAGAACTCTTGGATGATGTCGCGGTTTTGGTCGATCAGCAGGACCTCCGCGCCGTGTTCCGCGAGACTTTCCGCGAGCGAGGCGCCGAAGCGTCCTGCGCCGATGATGCCGATACGTTTCATAACGTGAGGAGTTGAGTGTTGGGGGTGTTGGAGATTAGGCCGTGGCGTTCACGCGAGCGCCTGGTCGAGGTCGGCGATGATGTCGTCCGGATGCTCGATGCCCACCGAAAAACGCACGAGATCGGGACTGATGCCGGCGGCGGCGAGCTGCTCGTCGGTGAGTTGGCGGTGGGTGGTGCTGGCGGGGTGCAGCACTCCGGTCCGGGCGTCCGCGACGTGCACGACGATGGCGGCGAGCTTCAGCTTGTCCATGAAGCGGACCGCGGCTTGGCGTCCGCCCCTGACGCCGAAGGAGATGACGCCGCAGGTTCCGCGGGGCAGGTACTTCTTGACGAGGGCGGCGTCCTTGGACGAGGGCAGGCCGGGGTAATTGATCCACGCGACGCCCGGGTGCTGCTCGAGATGGGCGGCCACGGCCTCGGCGTTGCGGCAGTGGCGCTCCATGCGCAGGTGGAGCGTCTCCATGCCGAGGTTGAGCAGGAAAGCGTTCATGGGGGCGGGCGCGCTGCCGAGGTCGCGCATGAGCTGGGCGCGGGCCTTGACGATGAAGGCGGCTGCGCCGAAGGTCTCGGTGTAGACCAGCCCGTGATAGGAGGGGTCGGGCTCGGTCAGGCCCGGGAACTTGCCGCTGGCCTTCCAGTCGAAGCGCCCGCCATCCACGATCATCCCGCCGAGGGAGACGGCGTGGCCGTCGAGGTACTTCGAGGTGGAGTAGGTCACGATGTCCGCGCCGAAGTCGAGGGGGCGACACAGGACAGGGGTCGGGAAGGTGTTGTCGACGATCAGCGGAACGCCGTTGGCGTGCGCCACGCGTGCGAACTTCTCGATGTCGAAGATCGTCAGCGCGGGGTTGGCGATGGTCTCGCCGAAGACGGCGCGGGTGGTGGGCTTGAAAGCGGTCTGGATCTCGGCTTCGGAGGCATCGGGGTCGACGAATGTGACGTCGATGCCGAGCTTCTTGAAGGTCACGTTGAAGAGGTTGGTGGTGCCGCCGTAGATCGAGCCGGAGGCGATGAAGTGGTCCCCGCTGTTGCAGAGGTTCAGGATCGCGATGAGAGAGGCGGCTTGGCCGGAGGAGGTCATCAGCGCGCCGACGCCGCCTTCGAGCGCGGCGAGCTTCTTTTCGGGCGCTTCGGCCGTGGGATTGCTGAGGCGCGTGTAGAAGTGGCCGGGGACCTTGAGGTCGAAGAGGTCGCCGACGTGCTCGCTGCTGTCGTACTTGAACGTGGTGCTTTGGAAGATGGGCAGGACGCGCGGCTCGCCGTTCTTGGGCTGCCAGCCTTCTTGGACGCAGAGTGTGTCGAGATGTTGTTTCATAGGTTTCAAAAACGCCTCCCGCAAAGGGAGCCTCTCCGGGGTTTAGCCGACGACGATTTCCTCTTCCGGGTAACGGATGCGTTGGCCTTCGTCGCGGGTGCCGATCATCAGGGCGATGGTCAGAGGACCAAGACGTCCCAAAAACATGCAGATCATGATAACCCATCTGCCTGCGGGAGACAATGACGGTGTATGGTTGATCGACAGCCCGGAGGTGGCGGCGGCGGAGACGGTTTCGAAGAGCAGCTTGTAGGCGTCATCCGGCCTCAAGGGGAATTCGGTGAAGAGCAGCGTCCCGTAGGCGACGAGGACACAACACAGGGCCAGGAGAAAGATGACATGCGATTCGCGCACAATGGTGTTGGGAATGGCGCGGGAAAAAATAATGGTCTCCTTGCGGCCCTTGCACATCGCGATAATCGTCATGACGAGCACGGCCAGAGTTGTGGTCTTGATGCCGCCGGCGGCAGACCCCGGACTGCCGCCGATCAGCATGAGGGTGGTGGTGGTGAAACGTGTGGTTTCGCGGACATGGTCCATCGGGACGGCGTTGAAGCCTGCGGCTTGCGGGGAGACCGCCTGGAACAGGGCGCAGGTGATCTTGCCGGCGAGAGGCTGTCCCGCGAGCGTGTTCGACCACTCCTGCGCCAGGAAAAGGGCCGTGCCCGTGAGGATGAGGATAAAGGTGGTGGAGAGCGCGATCTTGGAGTGGAGGGAGATGCGTCCGCGCGTCTTCAGGTTGCGGCGCCAGAATTTAATGGTGACGAGGTTGTAGGTGACGAGGAATCCGATGGCGCCGAAGAAGCTCAGGACGTTGATCACATGCAGGAAGACGTAGTCGCTCCGGAAGGCGATCAGATTATCGGGGTGAAGCGAGAACCCCGCGTTGCAGAAAGCGCTGACGGCGTGGAAGGCCGCGTAGTAGACGGCGTCCCAGCCGTCGGAAAGGGCCGGCGCACCGGGGGCGGGGGCCAGGTACCGTGTCCAGAGAATAAGCGTGCCGACCATTTCGAAAAGGAACGTGAATCCGATGGACCAGAGCAGGAGCGAACGGAGGCCCTTGACTTCCCCGACGCCGTAGGCATCCATCAGCACGAATTCGCTCTGCACGCTGAGGCGGCGGCCGACGATCACGAGCAGGAACGTGCCGAAGGAGGTGATGCCGAGGGCGCCGGTCTGGATGAGTCCGAGGACGGTCATCTGGCCGAAGCGGGTGAGTTCCGAGCCGATGTCGATGACGGAAAGCCCGGCACCGCACGTGGCGCTGGTGGCGGTGAAGAGTGCGGAGAGGAACGCTTCCCATTGGCCGTCGGCGTTGGCCGCCGGGAGCGACAGCAAGAACGTGCCGGTCAGGATGACGGCCAGAAAGCCGAAGGCCATGAGCCATTGCGGGCTCAGGCGTTGGAGGAGCGGCACTCTTCTTCCGTTTTTACGCATACCAGCAACCACGTCGGTGAGCGTAACAAAGCATGCGCCGTTATTCAAGCGCAGGACGGCGTCGGCCGGCGGGGCGGGCGCATCTCCGTTTCACTTGCTTGGGTCAGGCGGCTGATGCCATCCACAGGGAGTCGAGTTCGCCGTTCCAGTATCTGACGACGATATTGAGCAGAGCGGCGAAGCCTTCCTTAGACCAGAACTG
>Ga0209098_1000221_pt1 | contig 64720 bp, 56 predicted proteins | sample AD_JPNHW1_MetaG_FD_184429 | JGI IMG/M metagenome (GOLD analysis project Ga0209098, IMG submission 184429) | Active sludge microbial communities of municipal wastewater-treating anaerobic digesters from Japan - AD_JPNHW1_MetaG (SPAdes) (version 2) | ecosystem: Engineered > Bioreactor > Anaerobic...
CTTATCAGTTGCAACCCGGCCTTTGCCTGTCGTACCATACCATCGAATCAGATCAGCCTCTGCCGGAATTTATAAAAGAGCACCTCAGTCAACGTGTTTACGGGTGCGATATCTGTCAGGAAGTGTGTCCCTGTAACCGTTTTTCACAACCCCATCGTGTGGCCGGCTTTGAACCCAACCCAAAGCTCAAAGCGATGACAGGGAAAGATTTCCGGGATCTTACACCGGAGCGGTTTGAAGAACTTTTCAAAGGCACCGCCATTTACCGTGCAGGATACCACCGGATGATGCGGAATATCCGGGCTGCAGAAGGTTATGGCGCAATGGATTGACCCTGATATCATTCTCCCCAGCGGTACCGCTCAAAATCGAAACCGGCGAGAGAGAGTGCCCGGTCGACGACGGTCATGGCCAACTGTTCGGTGGAAGAGGGTTTGCTGTAAAAAGAGGGCGATGCCGGACAAATGATGGCCCCCGTTTCCGTGAGCAGTTTCATGTTATTGAGATGAATCAGGTTGAAAGGTGTTTCGCGCGGGACAAGGATCAGTTTCCCGCGTTCCTTCAGCATCACATCGGCAGCCCGTGTCATCAGATCGCCGGCCACACCGGCGGCGATCCTTCCCAGGGTACCCATCGTGCAGGGACAAATGATCATGCTGTTGTATCCTGTTGATCCGGAAGCCGGCGGGGCAAAAAAATCGTTGGGATCGTAAAGGATGAAGCGGGAAGACCAGGTGATCTGATCCGGATCCTGGTCCAGTTCGTATTTCCACACCTGCCTGGCGTTCGCAGAAAAGATGACTGCGCAGTGCTCTACCTGGTTTTCGAGGGCGGCGATCTTTTCGAGAAGAAGCCTGGCATAAAGTGCTCCGCTGGCTCCCGTGATACCTAAGATGATTTTATGTTTTTTCTCAGGCACAAGTGTAAGGGTTAAAAATCATTGGCCTTAAAGTCCCAGCAAAGCGACAGGGATAAAACGTTGTTGTACTGTCCCCATTCAAAAAGAATCTTCCGGTATTCAGGAGGATAGGGTGCGGTTGCATTTCGGATAGACAACAAGGAGTAGTTGAAACGAAAGTTGGTTTTCAGGTGCTTTGTAATATAGGCCGACAAACCCACGATCCCGCTGAGGGAAAAGGTTCTCAGGGGCACAATGTTTTCTCCTTTCTGACCCGATGCATCATAGGATTCTTCGTGGGACCCCAGCAGAACGTCGGCAGCCGGACCTATCTCGGCTGAAAACCTCCTGCAAAAAGTAAACTGGTAGAGGATAGGAATTTCGAGGTAGTGAAGCCTGAGCAGGTAGAAGAGCTCATCCCCATTTTCGGGATCAGTGTTCTTCCTGCTGCCCTTCTGAATGTACTCCATCTCCATCTGGAAAGCGGAGTGGGGTGAAAGGCGCAGGTTGACATACCCACCTCCCAGAAATCCCAACTTATGATATCCCTGCCAAAGATCGCCGTCTACCTGGCTGATGACTGCCCCGGCTAAAATTCCGGCGTTGAACCGCTGGGCGAGGGTTGCCAGCGGAATGCAAAGTAAGATCAGTAAACAATATTTTTTCATTTTCTAATTTCGGATAAAGTTAAAAAAAATCTTCATCCCGATATTTAATGATTTGTTAACATAACAGCTCCGTCAATTTCTCCGGCCAATGGAAACTTTTTCTAATTTAGCAGCTTACAGACCAAGGTTTATGGAACAAGCAGGAATTACCATCTTATTGGTCGATGACGAGGCGGATATCCTGGAGTTTCTGAGTTATAATCTGGAGAAAGAGGGCTATCAGGTGCTCAAGGCCAAAAATGGCAAAAAAGCGCTGAAACTGGCTGCAGAAAACAAGCCCCAGTTGATCATTCTGGATGTGATGATGCCCGGGATGGACGGCATGGAAACCTGTCGTGAGCTCAGAAAAATCCCGCAGTTGGAGGGTACTCTGATCGCTTTTTTAACTGCCCGTGGAGAGGACTTCTCACAGATTGCAGGATTCGATTCAGGTGCTGATGATTACATCACCAAACCCATTAAGCCGCGGGTTTTTGTCAGCCGTATCCAGGGTTTGCTCCGGCGCTATAAACCTGCTGCCGTCTCTTCATCCCTCATCGAAACAGGCCATTTTACCATCGATAAAGATCGTTACCTGGTGGTAAAAGACAACAAGGACATTGCTCTGGCGCGGAAAGAGTTCGAGTTGCTGCTTTTCCTTGTTTCCAATTCCGACAAGGTGGTCCGGAGGGAAGATATCTTTCTGAATGTCTGGGGTGAAGATGTCGTGGTGGGCGACCGGACCATCGATGTTCATATCCGCCGCATCCGGGAAAAGCTGGGCATCGATAACATCACCACCATCAAAGGCGTTGGATATAAGTTTGAGTCCTTATGAAATTCCATGAACCCCGGAACCTTGCCTTCCTTAATGCACTCATTATTACCGGGGTCTATATCTTTCTCTTTTTCATCTCTGATGTCCTTCTTTTTAATCAGGTCCCGGGGAATTTTCTCTTTTACATTATCCTGATAACCAGCGCTTTTCTACTTTTTATTTTGGTTAACTTCATCTTCAGGTACACCCTCGACCGGTTTATCTACAGCAAGATTCGACTGATATACAAATCCATCCATACTTTTAAGCTGGGGAAGAAAGAGAAACCACCGGTCATCCCCGATCATGACATCATTGACAACGTTCAGCATGTGGTGGACGACTGGGAGCGTGAAAAACAGAACGAAATAGAACAACTGCGGCAACTGGAACAATACCGTCGTGATTTCATCGGGAATGTTTCACACGAGTTAAAAACCCCATTGTTTAATATCCAGGGATACGTATCCACCCTGATTGACGGGGGTATTGACGACCCTTCGATCAACCGTGAATACCTGAAACGTTCCGAAAAAAGCGTGGAAAGGTTGATTCGTATCATCGAAGATCTGGATGAGATCTCACAACTGGAGTCAGGGCAAATCAAGTTGAATATCCAGCGGTTCGACATCGCGGCGCTCACACACGAAGTGGTGGAAATGTTAGAGATAAAGGCCCTGAAACGGGATATCAGGATCACGGTGAATGAGCCTGACAGGCATGTCATGGTGGAAGGTGACAAAGAGAAAATCCGGTTGGTACTGACCAACATCATCGACAACTCCATCCGGTATGGGCGAAAGTCGAAGGGCCATACCAAAGTCACTTTCTTTGATATGGATGAAAACATACTGACAGAGATCACCGACGACGGGATTGGCATTGACTCACCCGATCTGGTGAGGGTTTTTGAACGGTTCTACCGCACCGACAGAGGGCGTGCAGTCACCCGTAAAGGAAAAGGGCTGGGTCTGGCGATTGCCAAGCATATTATGGAAGCCCACCAGCAGACCATTCAGGTCAGAAGTACCATCGGGGTAGGTACTACTTTCGGTTTTACCCTGAAAAAAGGGTAATAAGTGGTTTCAGGATTTTCTTTCGATGGTAAAGAGGACCAACTGTTCCAATGATTGGCGGTACTGATTGTCGGGGAAAGCGTTTAAAATATCCTGTGCCCGGGAGCAATAAGCGTTCATCTGAGAACGGGCATAGTCAATTCCACCCCGGTCATTGACCATGATGATCAGTCGGTTTATTCTTTCCGGATCGTGGTGATGGTTTTTGACCGTGTTGATGATCCATCGTTTCTCGGTGAAATTGGCCTGGTTCAAAAGGTAAATCAGGGGAAGAGTCATCTTTTGGTCGCGGATATCCGTAAGGTGAGGTTTACCGGTAGCGTTGTTCCGTTCGTAATCAAAAAGGTCATCCTTGATCTGGAAAGCGATCCCGACTGCTTCACCGAACTTCCACATGGATTGAGCCACCGCTGGTGTACTACCCGTTGAGGAGGCGCCACAGGCGCAGCAGGAGGCGATCAGGGTGGCGGTTTTTTTCCGGATGATTTCGAAATAGATTGATTCTTCGATATCCAGCCTCCTGGCTTTTTCGATTTGCAACAATTCGCCCTCGCTCATCTCTTTTACGGCTCCCGAAACGATCTTCAACACTTCGAATTCATCCTTCTCAAGGGCCAGGAGCATACCCCGCGATAGCAGGAAATCGCCGACCAGGACAGCGATCTTGTTTTTCCAAAGGGCGTTCAGGGAAAAGAAACCCCGCCGCAGGTTGGAATCGTCCACCACATCATCGTGAACCAGGGTGGCGGTATGGAGCAGTTCGATCAGAGAGGCTGCCAGATGGGTTCTTTCGGTGACCTTGCCACACAGGGCCGCAGAGAGAAAGACGAAGAGGGGGCGGATTTGTTTTCCTTTCCTTCGTATAATGTACCGGGTGATGGTATCGAGTAACGGCACCGAACTCTTCATGGTTTGCCGGAAAGTGTGTTCGAAGGCATCGAGGTGCTGACTGATCGGCGCTTTTATTTCATCAAGTGTGTTCAGAAAGAGTTGATTGAAAGTGTAAAAGTAATCAAAACATGCCTCTCCTTTAGGATTTCAACGAGAAAAATCGGAATTTTGCACACATATTTGCCACCATGTCCGGATTTCTTTTTGATGAAGTTGTTTTTGGTCCTGTAAGGAGCCGCAGGCTGGGTCTCTCCCTGGGGGTGAACCTGTTGCCTTTGCACAATAAATATTGCTCTTTTAATTGTATTTACTGTGAATGCGGATGGACTCCTCGCCTGAAAGAAGCGCCCGTTTTTCCCACGCGGGAAGAGGTTTCGGGGTTCCTCGAAAAGAAGCTCAGGGAGCTGATAGCCGAGGATTACCTGCCCGATGTCATCACTTTTGCCGGTAACGGAGAACCCACGATACATCCCGATTTTCCGGTGATCGTCGAAGATACCGTAGCTTTGCGCGACCGGTTCCTCCCCCGGGCCAAAGTCTCTATCCTCTCGAATGCAAGCCGTATCTCCGATCCGCTTGTTTTTGAGGCCTTGAAAAAGGTTGACAACAACATTTTAAAACTGGATGCCGGTTCCGAAAAACTTTTCCGGTTGATGAACAACCCGGTTGAACCGGTCGATTTCGGAGCATTGATCGAAGATCTTAAACGGTTTGAAGGGAAAGTGATCATTCAAAGCATGTTTCTCCGGGGCAATTTCCGTGGAGAATTGGTTGACAACACAACGCCGGAAGCGGTAAGTGCGTGGGTTTCACGGATCCGTGAAATCCATCCTTCGCTGGTAATGATCTATCCCATTGCCCGCGAAACACCCGTTCACCACTTGGAGAAGATCGGTCAGAAAGAACTTGACATCATTGCAAAACAAGTTGCAGCAGCCGGAATCGGGGTACAGGTCGTTACTTAAGTGATGTGCTATGGACTCGTTGTATTATTCGGCAAGGATCTGGCTTGCTTTCGGAGAGGCAATCAACGGTAATGAAGCCATCAGCGACTGGTTATTGAAGAACGGTTATCCCGAAGTAGCCGCTTTGGCACATGCCATCCGGGGGAGCCAGGAAGCTACCGACTGGCTTTTTACCAACAAGTTTTTTCATCTGGCGGCATTGGATGCTGCCATCGATGAAAACATGCAGGCTTACCAGTGGCTTCAACGCAACAACCATTCCTTTTTAATCGTTTTTGCCGATGCCTGCAGGGGTAAGAATGCAGCCCTGCAATGGTTTATGGATCACAAGATGGAGGCCTTTCTGGTGATAGCTAAAAGGATCAAAGCGTTGCGCGACAACACAACCTTTGATTACCACAAGAAAAATTTTTAGAAATCACCCACACTTCGAATAACCACAACTTTTGCAAACGAGGCAGCCTTCCTGGTATACAAGGCCTTCCTGGTCGTTGCATTTGGGGCAGGTCCTCTCGGCGGCTTTGGTGCCATCGGGTATGAATTTCTTCAGGGTACGTTCTACGCCGTTTTTCCAGGTGTTGATGGAATCGACATCGAAATGAAGTTTTGAAATCAGGTTGACTACAAAGGGAAGGGGCATTCCATGGCGGAGGATTCCCGAAATGAGTTTGGCGTAATTCCAGTACTCTTTGTTGAAAGAGCGCGACAGTCCTTCGATGGTGATCTTATAGCCTTGCCGGTCTTCAAACTGAAAATCGTAGCGGGAACTCACCCCGTCGGGGCGGGTCTTCACGATCCAACCTTTTTGTACCCAGGTCGGCACCCAGAAATCTTCGGAGACACCGGTAAAAATTTCGTAGGGTCTGCCGTTGAGGATACCGACGACGGCCACCCATTTTTCGTAATCATTCTGAAAACGAACGACTTCTGCTTCCAGGCGATCGGGTCGGTGGGGTGCCCTCGTTTCCCTGAATTCGGTATTTTCTTCCTTTGTTTTTTTCTTCTCTTTGGATTCATTGTTTACCAGTACGCCGGCGCGTGATCCGTCACGGTAGACGGTCATCCCTTTGCAACCCACTTTCCACGCGGTTTCGTAGATGGTTCCGATCAGTTCTTCTTTGGTCTCGTTGGGAACATTCACGGTCACGCTGATGGAGTGGTCGACCCATTTTTGGACTGCACCCTGCATCTTGACTTTTGCCACCCAATCTACATCGTTAGCGGTGGCTTTGAAATAGGGGGATTTGCGGAGAATGTTTTTCAGGTCTTTTTCATCCATGCGGGAAACCTCTTCCGGGTCGAACCCTTTGGCCTTGAGCCAGGTGATGAAATTGTGGTGAAATACATTGTACTCTTCCCAGGTATCACCCATTTCGTCTTTGAAGGTGATCTTCACGTTTTTATCGTTGGGGTTGACTTTACGGCGCCGTTTATAGGAGACGGCAAAAACCGGTTCAAGTCCGGAGGTGGTCTGGGTGAGGATACTCACCGAGCCGGTCGGGGCGATGGTAAGCATGGCAATGTTGCGCCGGCCATAATTTTTCATCTCCTCATAGACATCAGGAGCCGCTTCTTTCAAACGGAGGATGAAAGGGTTATTCAGTTCTCTTGTGGTATCGTACAGGGGGAAAGGACCCCGTTCACGGGCCAGCATGACCGACGACCGGTAGGCTTCAATGGCGAGGATTTTATGGACTTCTATGGAAAAAGCGGTTGCTTCATCGGAGCCATAGCGGGTTCCCAGCGCGGCCAGCATGTCGCCTTCGGCGGTGATTCCAAAACCGGTTCGCCTTCCCTGTATGGCTTTTTTCTTGATATTGAACCACATGGTCCGCTCCCTGGCTTTGATCTCCTCGTTTTCGGGATCACTGTCGATCTTATCAATGATACGGTCTATTTTTTCCAGTTCCAGGTCGATGATGTCGTCCATGATGCGTTGGCCCTTATGAACATGCCGGATGAAAAGGTCGGAATCGAAGCTCGCCTCTGCTGTGAAGGGCTTATCCACATAGTTGTAAAGGTTGATGGCCATCAGGCGGCAGCTGTCGTAGGTACACAGTGGTATCTCCCCGCAGGGATTGGTAGATACGGTACGAAACCCAAGGTCGGCATAGGCATCGGGAATCGATTCGCGGAGGATGGTATCCCAGAAAAGAATCCCCGGTTCGGCTGATTTCCAGGCATTGTGAACGATCTTCTTCCAAAGTTCACGGGCTTTGATGGTTTTGGTTACCGTGGGGTGATCAGAATCTACCGGAAAACGTTGAACGAAATCAGTGTCATTGATGACAGCCTGCATGAATTCGTCGGTAATTTTAACAGAGATGTTGGCCCCTGTCACTTTCCCGGCTTCCAGTTTGGCATCGATAAAATGTTCTGAATCGGGGTGGACAACGGAGATACTGAGCATAAGGGCGCCACGCCGGCCCTCCTGGGCTACTTCTCTCGTCGAATTGGAATACCTTTCCATGAAAGGGACGATTCCGGTGGAGGTCATGGCGCTGTTTTTCACCAGGCTGTGTTTGGGACGGATGTGAGAAAGATCGTGACCCACCCCGCCGCGGCGTTTCATCAATTGCACCTGCTCCTCATCGGTCTTCATGATGGCTCCGTAAGAATCGGTACTTCCTTCGTTCCCTATTACGAAACAGTTCGACAATGAGCCGATCTGGAAACTGTTACCGATGCCGGCCATCGGGCTTCCCTGGGGAACCAGGTACCTGAAATGACGCATGAGTTCGAACAACTCCTCCTCCCCCATCGGGTTGGGATATTTTTTCTCAATCCTTGCAATCTCCCGTGCAATGCGCCGGTGCATATCATCGGGGGTGAGTTCAAGCAGATGACCTTCCGCATTCTTCAGGGCATACTTGTTGGCCCAGACATTGGCAGCCAGACTGTCGCCGCCAAAATAAAGCGTCGATTGTTCTACTACTTCACTAAACTCGTAAATTTTTTGATTGGTTTCTATCGTTTTTTTCTCTTTCATTTCCAAATCTTCAATCGAAACTTTCGGACGGATTCTCCTGGCCAGGACATCCTGGTAATAATCTGGTTTTTGCTCCGTAGCTATTGCTTTCACTGGATCGATTTCCATGCACGAACAGGATTAACCGGTGAATTTTATTTTATTAAACCTTTGTTTCTGCGAATACTAAAAAAAGAACCGGAGAGGGTGGTTTGAGGAGCAAGATACAACGAAGAAATTTTGTGCCAAAAGATAGTTATTAACAGAATTTCGAAGTTGAAAGATAACCTTTTGAATTCAATAAACATAGCCATTAATAATTCAGGAGAAGCACGGCCGGCGGTCAATTGGCTTCATCCCCGGCTTTCCAGAGGAGCTTTTTTCCGAAGCCTAAACGGTTGTCGGTCAGCTTAAACAAATCCACTTTGACCTCCCAAAGGTGAAGACCGGGAACCAATCGTGCCACCGGGAATTTTTTCAGATAGGCAGCTTTGGCCTTTACCAGGTTTTCTCCTTCCAGGACATGGATCATACCTGAGAATTGGACTCCGCGGATTTTTCCAACCAATTTGGTTTCCAATGCTATAGCTCCGGCAACACGCGCATTATTCCCTTTCACAACGGCCTGAATATGGCGGGTTTGCGGTTCGGACGTCAGGATGAAACGGTTTTCATCCGGTTGATAAACATAATAACAGGTAGCACACCATGGGATGTTGTTGTCGGCGACCGCCAAGGTAAGGATGTGATGTTCCTTCAGGAAGTTGCAGATGGCTTTGTCGGGCATACCATTCATTTAAAAATCAAGGCTGAGTGAAAAATAGAAGACCGGCTTTCCGATTTGTCCATCGTCAACCCCCCAGGCCAGGTCCGCCCTCAGGAAATAACCGAACAGCCTCGTTCTGGCTCCGAAACCGAAACCTTCCACCACCGGGTCTTTCTGCAATTCGACCTTAATAAAGAGCGGGCCGTTGGAGATGTAATTTGTAAACAATTGATTTTCTGATGACCATGGAGTAGGACCGGTCCAGGCAGTACCCACGTCCCCGAAAGCTACTATTTGAAAATTATTCAGAAAATCGGAACGGACCGGCCGGTTATAGAAGTAACGGAAAACCGGCCATCGCAACTCCGTATTGAAAACAAAGAAGCTGCTGCCGTTTCTAACATTCTGGTTGAATCCCCGCATATTGGTGGCCAGGGTTTGAAAAGCATAGTTTTGATCCATGGCAACCGGCGCCTCGGTGCTGAATCGCGGAAAAAGCCAGTTGTCCACTCCGCCCATATAATATAACAATTTATTATTGCCAAAAGAGGTACTGATGGCAAAACGGTTGGCCCAGATCAGGGTCCGGTGAACCTTTTGATAGTTGCGGAAATCAAGCCCCAGAACCGTCATATTGTTTCCGGTTGAGTTGAGCATCTGGTAATACTCTGCAAAACCTTTATAGCGTGTTCCCTGGTAGAGGTTAACCCCCAGGGTGCGGGTGTTATCGTAGTTGATCTCGCCCTTGATGCTGCCCCATACCGTATTCACATCGGGCAGGGCCAGGACATTCGGGTCGGGGTAGAGGATAACAGCCTTATCGTACCTGACGGCCGCGGTCCCTTTGATGTTGAGCACCGGGTTGAATGGGTAGGTAGCCACATAGTATAACTCATGGATCTTGTGACGGATAATTGAGTAATAACCAGCCTCTTCCACGGCTTTTCGGTGAAAAGTGATCTGGTGGTCAAGCCTTCTTTTAAAGATGGAATAACTGAAAAGGTACTCATTGTTGATCAGGTTGACATTCAGCCGCACGCCTCCACTGATCCGGTAATCTTCCATCAGGTCGGTAATCCCGACCATAAACAAGGCATTCAGTCCCGGGTTGATGAAAACGGGTGTCGCACTCCCTGTAAATGGCTGATAAGCAAAGTTCAGATAGGTGAAATCGATCTGTGTCACCATCTGATCAATGGCATATTCAACATTGTAATTCAATTGTTTAGCCGATTTGTATCGGTCGAGGGTATCGAAGGATTTTGCCAGCCTGAGGCCGGAGCCGATTTTTTGTAAATCGCGGAGGGTGAGGGCGCTTTTCGCGGTGGTATCCCTCAACCAGCCTGTTATTTGCTGTTGCAACCCTCCCTTCCCTCCGGTGGTGTCGGCCAGGTTCCACAGAGGCCGGGCCGCTTCACTTCTTCTGACAACTGAAAAGTGGCTTTTTTCATGCACCTTGAAAGGTTCTGTTTTAAGGTTCAAAGAATCCGGTTTCAGGGTATCTTTAGCGACAACCGGGAGATCCGGCACGGGGACCGGCAGCCGTGAAGATTGTAATTTCACCTTTTCCACATGTTCAGGGCGGATCAGATCCGTAGTGAACATTCTGTAATTACTGTTTTGAAAAACGATCTCCCCGATGCGGGCGCCCTTCACTGAAACATCCTGTTCTTCAATGTTCCGCGCGTAATTGGTGACAGGCCGGGTGGTGGTGAAATAGCGATAGTGGGTAGTGGTATCGATAAAAGCGATGGCGCTGTCGTAGCGGGCCAGGTAACGGTTATAAACCCCGTTCTCGTCGCTCAGGAAACAGAAATAGCGATCCCCGTAAGGTTGAGGTTGGATCTCATGTATCTCCGGGGTATTGGTAAGCCGGCGCAACACGGGTACCTTCCCCGAATAGTTATAGAGAAAGAGGTCGTTGAAGTAGCTCATGGTACCGGTCTTCACCGGTTCATCAAAACGGATGGTATCACTCACCCTGTTGGATGAAAAAATGATATCATGGGAATTGTTGATGAAACGGGGATTCTGGTCATCATACAGGTCTCGTGTAATTTGTTCGTGCGATCCGGAAGCAATATTATAGACGAAGAGATCCGACTGGCCTTTCTGAACTGCTGAAAATACAAGCAAAGCACCATCTTCGTTATAGGCAAGGTCGGTCACTTTCTGGAAATTTTCCAGGATCTGCCGTTCAAATTTTTTGGCAGGGATGTCATAGATCAGCAGATTGACCTTTCCCTTCCTTTCGATAATGAGCGACAACGCCCGTCCCCCGGGATGCCAGGCAATCAGCGGAAAAGTATAGTCGGGTCTTTCCTCCAGGCGGTAACCGCCGCGGTAAATCCTTTTTTTCTTTCCCGTGGTGAGATCCTGAATAAAGATTTTATAGATTCCCAGCTGATGGGTAGCATAGGCAACCTGATTGCCATCAGGGCTGATTTTCAACTGATTGAAAACCCTTTCAGGTTTTTTCCGGATGTTGAGCGGGGGTGTGGAAGGGAGGGAGCGTTCCTGTTCCTGAGCCGCATAGGCATTGCGGTAATAAGCCCTCCATTCCTGTACTACCTCATTGTATGACAGCCCGGTAACATATTGGAATCCTTTTTCCACATTTCTGCTCAGCCGGGCCATATAAACAATGTTGGGAATGGCTGATTCACCGTACCGCAGGGCCATGTAGTTCCAGAAAGAGTGGCCGGCAGTGGCCGCTTCAAGACCTGTTAACTGGTTGAACTTTTCGTACTTACCGGCCATCACTGCATCCCTGACTTTGTTCTCCACCTCCACATCCCACTTCCTGGAGATAAAGGAGATCAGTCCGTTCATGTACCATTCGGGGACTGTAAACAGAGCGTTGTTCTTGATTTGGGAACCGATACCGGTACCATAGATCATGCTGTTGAGGATTACCTGGGCGATACCGGCCCGGATCTGTTGTTCGAAATGCTCATAATCGCCGTCGAAAAAGAGCAGTACCTTCCCTCCGATAATTTTTGTCACCCCTCCGGTATTGTAATAATCCCATTCTCCATATTGCCCGATATTGCTTTGTTTCAAATCGGAAAGGGTGTTGAATATGATGAATTGAATCTTTTCCTCCAGGTTGGATTGGAGACTCCGCTCTATTTCAGCGATGTGTTTGTCAGCGTATTCGGCAGTGTACAAAGCCAACTCCCGCCCATTGAGGTAAAAGTAGGTGTCAAACTTATCGAAACGGAAATTTAACCAAAGAAAATTGGTGTACTGTACCCTGCTCTTCCCGAAAGTCAATTGGGAACCGTTATAGAATTGGGCAAATGAACCTGATGAACCAAGAACAAGGAAAACGGTGATGACCCAGGTTGCGGCTGCCGTTCGGAATCGTGTGTTTGCGCTTGCATCCTTCGTCATATCCGGTTTCAGGGGGTCCTTGATTTCAACCGGCTAAGGTACGATTATTTTTGTTGCCGGGGCGGTTTGGCCGCCTTTTCATATCTTTGCCGGGTCACTCCAATACGATGAAAAGATGATCCGGATCGATACAATGACTTTCAACCTCTTCCAGGTAAATACCTATTTTCTTTCCGATGAAACCGGCGAATGCATCATCATCGATGCAGCCTGCTATGACGCTGAGGAGAAAGGGATTGTGAGAAAATACCTGTCAGATAACAAGCTCAGGCTGGTTCGGAACCTGAACACCCATTGTCACGTGGACCATGTGTTGGGCAATGAGTTCATCGCTGATACCTACCATGTCAATCCTGAATACCACCCGGGGGCCGCTCCTTTTTTATTGACAATCAAAGAGATGGGATTATCTTTTGGTTTTCATATCGGTACAATTCCCGCTCCAGCCCGCAACCTGGTTGATAATGAAATCATTCGCTGGGGCCATTCTTCGCTCCGGGTGCTTTACGCTCCGGGTCACGCGGAAGGCAGCGTTTGTTTCTATAGTGAGGCTGAAAAATTTGTAATCACCGGCGATGTACTTTTTAAAGATACCATCGGACGTACCGACCTGCCTACCGGTAACCTCAACATCCTGTTGAAAAGCATCCAGGACCGGCTTTTTACACTTCCTCCCGATACGGTAGTTTATCCCGGCCATGGACCTGAGACCACCATCGGGTACGAGATCAATAACAACCCCTTCATCCGGTAAATAACTTAACGGGAAGAAAAGTTGCGAATCACGTCAAAAATATTGATCATCCGCTTCAGTTCGATTGGCGACATCGTCCTGACCACTCCCGTGATTCGTTGCCTGAAAACCCAGATACCCGGAGCGGAAATCCACTACCTGACAAAAAAAACATACTTCGAGGTACTGGAGGCGAATCCATACCTGGACAAGGTGTGGTTATATGATAAAAATTTCAATGACCTCCTCCCGCAATTGCAGTCCCAGGGCTTCGATCAGGTGATTGACCTCCATAAAAACTTCCGTTCGCTTTACGTTGCACGTCACCTGGGGGTGAAATACCACTCCTTCAACAAACTAAATGTTCGCAAATGGCTGATTGTCAATTGTAAACTGAATGTTTTACCTTCCATCCACCTCGTCGACAGGTACCTTTCTGCAGTAAAAATACTCGGGGTTTTCAATGATCAGCAAGGGTTGGATTATTTTCTAGCCGAAACCCCGGAAAAAGAGCTACCTCTCCTTCCGGAATCATACATCCGGGGCTTCATTGCGGTGGTTTTAGGGGGGAAGCACAACACGAAGATACTTCCGGCAGAAAAAGTGTCTGTCATCTGTAGAGAGCTGGACCGTCCGGTAGTTCTTTTGGGAGGAACGGAGGACCATGAAAGGGGCGAAAAGATTGTCGGGGAGGTTGACCGGAAGGCGCTCAATCTTTGTGGTAGTTTATCCATCAATGGTTCTGCACGCTTTCTCCGGATGGCCGATGCCGTGTTGACGAACGATACCGGTTTGATGCACATCGCCGCGGCTTTTCATCAACGAATTGTCTCTGTCTGGGGAAATACCATCCCTGAATTCGGAATGTATCCTTACATGCCGGGCGAAGAACCATCGCATTCCCTTATTGCAGAGGTGAAAAGCCTTTCGTGCCGCCCTTGCAGCAAGCTGGGACACAAGCAATGTCCAAAAAGACACTTTCGCTGCATGAACGATATCGACACCCGGAAAATCATAGACTTTTTGAACGCAGCGCCTGCAAGGAGCGACCAACGGCAAGATTGACAGCAGCCTATTTCTTACCCTTTATCAGGATCATGTACACTGACACCCACACACATATCTACGACGAAGCGTTTGATGCGGATCGTGGGGAGATGATTTCACGCGCGTTGGATGCCGGAATTGACCGCCTTTTCCTTCCGGCCATCGACAGTACCAGCCATGAAAAAATGTCAGAAGTGGTCGCAGCCTTCCCGTCGGTTTGTTTTCCCATGATGGGATTGCATCCCACTTCGGTGGATGAAAATTTCCAGCAGGAACTGGAGGTGGTCAGTGCTTACCTGGAACGGCCGGACATGAAATTTTACGCTGTGGGTGAGATCGGCGTGGATCTCTATTGGGATAAAACCCATGAGACTGAGCAGTTGGAGGTTTTCAGGGTGCAACTGCAAATGGCTTCGTTTCATCAGCTTCCGGTGGTGATCCATACGCGGAACGCAATGGACAAGGTATTGGATGTCCTTGAAAAGGAGCAAATCCCGGGGTTGAGGGGTATTTTTCATTGTTTCAGCGGCAGCCTGGAACAGGCACGACGGGCAACGAAATCGGGCTTTTTGTTAGGCATTGGCGGGGTGGTGACTTATAAATCATCGGGTTTACAGCAAGTGGTGGCTGTTGCCGGTTTGGAGCACCTGGTACTGGAAACCGATGCGCCCTGGTTGCCACCTGTCCCTCACCGCGGGCATCGCAACGAACCCGCCTACCTTCCCCTGATCGCCGCAGCGGTGGCGCGGATCAAAGGGACAACCCCGGAGGAGGTGGCCCGGCAAACCACCAGTAATGCCCTGACCCTTTTCGGGGTTTGAAAAATCATTATCTTTATCCCAAAACACTTTGCCATGATCAACCAGACAGCGATCCTTGTGATCTATACGGGAGGTACCATCGGGATGGTGCAGGATCCCAAAACCCTCACCCTCCGGCCGCTGACCTTTGATATACTCTACAAATACCTTCCGGTGTTGGAGAATTTCAACTGCCGGATCGATTTTTACACCTTCGATCCCCTGCTCGATTCTTCCGACATGACCCCTGCCTTTTACATTCACCTGGCTGCAGTGATCGAGGAAAAATATGAAGATTACGACGGGTTCGTGGTGTTACATGGTTCCGATACCATGGCCTATACCGCTTCGGCCCTGAGTTTCATGCTCGAAAACCTCAATAAACCGGTCATCTTCACCGGTTCGCAACTGCCCATCGGGATGGTCAGGACCGACGGTCGTGAAAATTTCATCAACTCCGTTGAAATCGCTGCAGCCAAGGAGTTTGATACTCCCATTGTTCCGGAGGTGGCCATTTGTTTCGAGAACAAATTGTACCGCGGAAACCGGACCAGTAAGTTCAATGCCGAGCATTTCGGCGCTTTTGTCTCGGTGAACTACCCCTTGTTAGCCGAGGTCGGCGTGCACATCAGGTACCACAAAAATCTGATTCTGAAACCCAATTTCAAGAAACTCAAGGTGATGAAGACGCTGGATGAGAACATCACTATTTTGAAGCTCTTTCCCGGAATCCGTCCGGAAGCGGTGGAGGCGATCCTTCACACCGACGGTCTGAAAGCGGTGATCCTGGAAACTTTCGGAGCGGGCAATGCCCCCACAACGCCCTGGTTTCTCGATCAGTTGAAAGAGGCCGTTTCAAGCGGGATCATTCTTTTGAATGTGACCCAATGTAAGGGCGGGTCGGTGGAGATGGGCAAGTACGAAACCAGCGTCGGATTAGGGAAAATCGGTGTAGTCGGGGGGTACGACATCACCACCGAATCGGCAGTGACCAAGCTGATGTACCTTTTAGGATGCGGTTATTCGACCGACGCGGTGAAGCAACTGCTACAAAACTCACTAAGAGGGGAAATGACCGTTTGATATTTGTTTAATTTGTTCTATCTTTGCACCCCGAAATGATCAACAGTGTTTATTCATTTCGCTGTTTTTCCTGGAGAGGTGTCCGAGTGGTCGAAGGAGCACGCCTGGAAAGTGTGTATACGCCAAAAGTGTATCCTGGGTTCGAATCCCAGTCTCTCCGCTAAGAATGAATGCAGGTTAACGAAAACCACTGAAAACATTGATGTTTTGGTGGTTTTTTGTTTTTCTTAAAAGTAATATAAAGCATTCAAAGGTAAACTTTCAGTGGCTTATTCGGTGGACTGAATGATTTATACGACGGGCGGAGAGTGCCTGGTTTCAGTTTTCTTTACGGTATGAAGACACAATCAAATTAACGCAAAAAAGGATTTATTGTTGTAGAACAGTCTTAGACGGCGGGTTTTTAAGTTGGCCTAAAATTTTAGCGTGAATTTTTACGTTTTGGTTTACAAAATTGACGCAATTTTTTTAGAATTGAAGCGCGAAGGTTTTTAAATGTGTTTGAGCTGGTGAGCACAGCGTCATTCTCTATAACTTCATTGCCCCGGTATACCGGTCAACTCTTGTAAAAGTTGTAATTCATATCCATCGGGATGGTGATTCTGACGGTAGTCCCGGTGGAGTGTCCCTGCTCATCCACCGGATCGGCAATGACATAGGTGATCTTCTTTTTGTTGAATTTATTGATGATCCGAATGGTCTGATCGATGATGGATATCCCTTTCCCGGTGCCATGCTCGCCTCGTTCACCTGCTTCCTTTCGTCCTACGCCATTGTCGCTGATCAAGATGGCCAGCTCACTTCTTTGCTGCCGGACTTGTATTTCAAGATTACCACCGGTTGGTAAGGGTTTCAGTCCATGTTTGATGGCGTTCTCGACAAAAATCTGGGTGATCATCTTGGGTACCTGGACCTGGAAATCAACCTGATCATCAAGATCGATCCGGCAGGCGAAGGAGTCATTCATCCGGTTTTGCATCAGATGAATGTAATGTTGAAGGAAATCGAGCTCTTCTCCCAATGTCCGCGAAAGTTTATCACTCTGGAGCACGGACGACCGCATCAGGCGCGAAAGGGCAAGCAGGTTCCGGTTGGCCTCAACAGGGTTCCCATCCAGTATCATGGCACTAACGGTATTGATGGTGTTGAAAGTGAAGTGGGGATCCAACTGGTTGTGCAACAGCAACAATTGCAATTCGGTAATTTTTTTCTCTGCATTGATTTGCCGGGTCATCCTTTTGCGTTGCAAGTACTGGACCAGCACGACAAAACCCAGCACAACCGAGTAGATCAACAGATAGACCGGGAACCTGAAATAATACCAGGGATTGGGCTCCCAGGAAATAACTGCCCGTTTATTTCCATCCTGTAAACTTAGTTTTCCTCTTTTACCTGCTTCCCTGATCGCTTGGAAGAGCATGATTTGTCCGGGCAATGGGTTATCGAACCGAACCGGGTGCGAGAACTCATGATCGGTAATTATGAATGCTTTTTCATTTGTTACTCGGAAAAAACACTCCTGGTTCCCGTCACCGTCGATGTCAGTGGATTGAAAAAAAGTTGATCCGGGCGATTCGATTTTTTTCCTTTCAACGACCGTAAGACTCGTGTCGTACCTCTCGATGATTCCGCCTTCACGGCAAAGAAGAACACTGCAGTCTGATTCACGTGGTCTATATAATTCGAAAAACCTTCGTCGAAGGGTATCATCGAGCTGTCGCTCCCTCATTTTTTCTCCCTTTGCATTGAACAACATCAACTTTGCGCATCCGGTTCCCGCATTCCTGGGTTCCAGTAGAACAAAGATGAAATGAGAGGATTTGATCCTGACCACTTCGGGAGCCAACCGGATATAACGTCCGGGAAACTGTACCGGTGAGAAACAAAAATTAAAATCGCGGTCGTACGCCACCAGCCAGGCGCTGTTATCATCATACCGGGCACTGATCTTTCCCTGGTTATTATCGATGGAATAGGTATCGGTGATCAGTTCAGGATAGCCATCTCCGTTCAGATCAGCGGTACTGGTAACAGTTTGAAACAACACTCCTGTATTTGTCCGTTTCAGTTTACCGGTCTTCATATTAAAACTGAAGAGAAATCTGGGTTGTGCCCTGAAGCCAGCCATGATCCCGGAAACAATCTCTTTGAGTCCATCTCGATCAAGATCGATTAGCCAGGTGGTTGTCAGCGTAAAATCATTTTCTCCGTTCTGCGGTTCCAATGCGCCGATAAACAGGTCCTTGAAAAGGTATTTATCCGATCGCATGGGGGCGATGCCATGCAAAAAGAGAGAATCTCCCGACCGTGTCATAAGAAAAATCCCAATGGTTCCGGTCGAATCATATTCTCCGGCTATTATAGCGTCGGTTTTCAGAAGGATGGTGCCTGAGAAATAAAAATGATCAAGAATAAATCCCTTATGATCGTTAATCTTAAGAGAGGCCTTCCCCTCGGAATTTTCGAAATAGACGATCTGTTCACTGTTTCCATCTCCGTCCAAGTCCTGGTACAGTTCAAGGGAATTCGGCTTGTCGGTCGGTCTGTAATCAACGAGTTCAATTCTGTACTTACGGAATACAGCGGGAAGCAGCAGGATGATCAGAAAGGTTAAGGGCAGGGCAAGAAACCACGGGGAGAGCCAGAAGTGCCTGAGTATATAAAGATGCATAAACGCGAGGTAACCAACTGCTTTCTTTTTTAGTTTCAGGATTCCCATTCCCTTAATAAAGGGTTAAAGATAAGGGAATTTTTTAACGAACAACTCCCATTATCATTCAGGATCTGACGCACCACCGGTTATCACCGAATCATGGGTTTTCAACAGTTCCTTTGCAGCTCCTTTAAGTTCGATATCCGGCAAGGCTTTTTCGGCTTCACCGGGAGTGATCCATCCTTTGGCAACCATTTTGGCCTTGCACAAAGTGAAAAATTCGGCATTGGATGCTTTCAGGTGGCCTGTTTCATCGAAAGCATAGCGAAATCCCTTGGGACGGGGAATGATGGAAGCCATGAAGAGGGCTTCACTGAGGGTCAGCCGGGAGGCATCTTTGTTGAAATAGAAACGGGCTGCCTCATTGGCTCCGTAAACCAGCGGGCCCCACTCGATGATGTTCAGATAGACCTCGAACATCCGGTCTTTTGAAGTGATTCCCTGGTTTTCGATTAACCATACGATGAGTGCCTCTTCCAACTTGCGGGCAATGGTTTTGTTCCGGTTCAAAAAGACATTTTTTACCAGTTGCATGCTGATGGTGCTTCCGCCCCGTGCAAAACGGCGTTCCTTGATGTCGGTGATCATCGATTCGCGGAAAGCATCCGGAAGAAAACCGCGGTGCTGGTAAAATCCGCCATCCTCAGCCGTCATCACAGCCACCTGGAGGTAATGGGCAATCCTGTGAAGAGGCCTGAAATTTGGATTCTCCGGACCAACGACAAAGGTTCGTACCGGCAGGTCGTGTTCGTAAGCCGTGTAGGTAAAGGAACCATTCATCCGGCCCAGATCTGAAGCTCCATAACCGATCAATGAAAACCGGTGGCGGTCGAGGGAAGTCTCAAAAAGCAATGAATCGGGTTGCGCCAGATCGACGCCAAAGTTGAGGTACCATGAAAGCGATCCTTGTACCCGTATTCCGTCGAGGTTGGCAAAAAGACCTGCCGGAAGGCTTGTGAAAAGGTCTTCAGCCGGAAAGAGTCCTTTATGGAAGGAAAAAAGAATTTGTTTTGAAGGATGAGGCCGGTACCGGGCATAAGGATGAAAAACCAGGCGGTTGAAAGTGACGACTGATGCGCTGTCGAGTTCCAGGTAATCCGCTCCGATAGTGACCCGGTAATCAATTGCTAAATGATCGAAAGTCACCGGGACGGCAGCGATTTTTTCATGGGTCAGCGACAATCCTTTTACAGCAAAATAGCCTGAAAAACGGGTGGCAGCTTCGGTTGTTCTTTCTTCATTAATACTGAAAGAGAGGGTATCGAAGCGGATGCCGGCGTTCCACCGGTAACCGGCAAAGGGGATCCGGATCGAGGCCGTATCATTGGAATAAATCCTGAAGGATACCATCCGCCGGGCATTGTCTATCCGGCCGGCAACAATCCACGTAGCAGTTTCCCCTTCCTCTTCAACCTGCATGGGGGCGTGAAAAAAATGCTTTCTGATCTCCATGGATTTAAGAGAGTAAGTGGTTTGGTGGTCGCCGTCGCGGTGGACCAACCGCAAATTACTGATGCTGAGGCTTCGGGGAATTTTATCAAAGACAAGACCTGTCAACCGGTCGGCCGCCGCCGCATAATTAACCGTCGAGGAAATGGTATCCCCTGTCTCCTTATTTTTTTTCAGCAGAAACCGGTAGTTGGTCGTTGAATCCTTCCTGATGAGGTTGAAAGTGGAGTTTATGAGATGCACATCGTGGATGGCAAGGTGGCCGCTGAGCAATTTCAGGATGCCGATGGAGGCATAGGCTGTATCAATTTTACAGAGGGTATCACCTTCAGGCGGGGCCAATGTGATCCCGGTCACTTCCACAGAGGCCAGTCCTTTGATCCGCACCTTTTCAATTTTCAGTCGAGCGCCTGTCAAAACATTGAAACGGTCTATTTTCCTTTGGATATAAGCATCGGTGATGCTGTTCCTGAAAAAGAGAATCAACAATAACAGCAGGATCAGGGCCGCGAGAAGGTACCGGGTCAGGGTTATGAAGCGCTTTTTCAGGTTCTTTTCCACGACGTGAAGAGGGGGTATGGTATACTTTACAACGTCTCAGGGTTTTTGATCGCCAGGGATTTTTTCGTTGCCATTGCCGGGTTGGGCAGTCATTGTTCCCTTTTTACTGATCAGCAGCAGCAGAAGGATCGTGGCCGCAGTACTCAGGAGGATAAACCAGAAATTGCCGGTTTCGCCAAAATGTTCGTAATCGCCGCTGATCCATCCTTGTTGTCCGAGCCAGGAAACGACCACCGCGGCACTGTTGTTGACAAAATGGGCGATCATCGGAACCCATAGTGATCCGGTCCAACAGAAAAGATAACCGAACATCAATCCTAATATCAACCGGGGAAGGAATCCGTAAAACTGCAGGTGCATGGCGGAAAAGAGGAAGGCGGAAAGGAAAATGGCAAAGTGAATATTCTTTGTCCAGGTCTTCAGCAATGGTTGCAGTAGTCCGCGGAAAAGCAGCTCCTCTCCAATGGCCGGCAATGCGCCGATCATGATCAGGTTGAGCAGCATCGTGGCGGTATCGGGCATTTTCAGAAAAGCATCGGTCAGCTGAGTGGCTTGATCTTCGGTGGTTTTCATCCATACCTCCACTTCTTGCAGAAAACCCGGTAATTTCATCGATTCGTTGAGGGTGATCAGCCAATTGACCATAGGCAATGAGATGAACATCAGTACGATAAGCGCCGGGTAAACCCATCCTTTGGGTCCCTGATCCAGCCGGAGGGAGCGAAAGGGGTTGCCTGTAAAGAAAAAGCATGCAGCCAGCACCGGAAGAATGAAAAGGCCAAATGACTGCAGTACCTGGAAATAACGGAGCAATTGTAAAGAAAGGGGGTCATCGAAGGAGGCCAGGGAAGCAAAGACGGCTTCCGTGCTGATGCCGAAAAGTGGTTGTGCCAGGAGCAATCCCAGCAGGAAGATCAGGGAATAGCAGGCAATGATGAGCAGCATCGTGAACAGCAGTTGCATGAAGGGTGACAGATCGGGGAGCAGTGGTTTCCTGAAAGGATTCACGGGAGGGAGCCGGTTTTTGGGTAATTTTGCCCAAATTTACACATTTTGAGCGGATCAGGTCTCATTCCTTCTGTGACGTTTCCCCTTTTCCTGGCTCCGATGGAAGACATTACCGATTCCTCTTTCCGGTCGGTATGCAAGGAACACGGGGCGGATGTGGTGATCACTGAATTCATCTCGGCGGAAGGACTGATCAGGGATTCGTGGAAAAGCCGGATCAAGATGCAGTTTGAGCCGGAGGAGCGGCCGGTGGGTATCCAGATCTTCGGGAGCAATGAAGATTCAATGGTTCGTGCGGCAGCCATGGCAGAGACGGCGGCTCCTGATTTCATCGACCTGAACTTTGGTTGCCCGGTCAAAAAGATCGTGATGAAAGGCGGTGGGGCTGCTTTGCTTCAGGACATCCCTAAGATGGTCAGAATGACCGAAGCGGTGGTCCGTTCGACCCGGTTACCGGTCACTGTGAAAACCCGTTTGGGGTGGGATGAGCAGCACAAGGAGATCGTTGAGATCGCTGAGCGTTTGCAGGATGTGGGGATCAGCGCGATCGCGATCCATGGCCGGACCCGTTCGCAACTGTATGGCGGCACTGCAGATTGGACGCTTATCGGAAAAGTCAGGGAAAATCCGCGGATGAAGATCCCCGTTTGGGGAAACGGGGATGTTGATTCCGGCCCCAAGGCTGAGGAGATGAAAAACCGTTATGGTGTCGACGGGATCATGATCGGCAGGGCCGCGATGGGTCATCCCTGGATTTTCAGGGATATCAAAGCCTGGCTTGCACGGCACGAAATCCTTCCGGAACCATCCGTAGCAGAGCGGGTCACGGTTTTCAGGACGCATCTCAGGCGGGCCATCGCCATCAAAGGGGAAAGGAGCGCCTTGCTGGAATTGCGGAAACTGTATGCAGGTTATTTCAGAGGAGTTCCCGATTTTAAAAAGTACCGGATGCAACTGATCACCGCCACAGATTTGTCCGGGATCGAAGCATTGCTTAACAAGGTGGAAGAAGTTTACCGGATTGTTCCGGGTGGGGATATGACTGAGACCTGACAGGAGCTGTTGATGCGGCCTGGTTTAAAAACGATTTTCCAGCAATGATTTTAATTTTTGGAAAGCGGCAGAGCCGGTATCCCAGAAATTTTTTTTCACCATCAGTTCCAGGAATTCCGAAGCCTGATACAGGGTTTTAAATCCGCTCAGGGTTTCTATTGTTTCGTTGTATTCCTTAAGGTTGCCATCAAAAAGGTCGTTGATGAGCATGAATTTGTCATTGATGGTAATGGAACCTTTTAAACTCTCGGAAGGAGAGGCGGGTTTTGGTCCCAGGGATTTTTCGCGGGCTTCTTTAAGTCGGATATTGAATACCGGTTCTTCTTCGGCAAAGAGGTCGGGTTCTTCCGGTCTTGGCTTTTTACGGGCGGGGGCAGGTGGCTCTTTGCGAAGGGTTTCCCGGTTGGCAGAGGGTTGCTGTACGGGTTCAGATTCCGGTTTTTCAAAGTGGACAGTCACGTCATGCGAAGGTTCCGGTTGGGGTGTGGGTGTCACCTGGGTTTTTAGCGGTGCAGGATCGGGCGATTTTGTCTTTTTTTCAGTCGGGGTGGGCGGTTCTTCCATCCGTTGAAGCATACGCATGTCCTCATAAAATTTACGGATATTATCCATCAGGATATCAAATTCGATCCTGGGGATTTTGCCTTCCACTTCTTTAATGATGTCGAACTGCTCATTGATGGCTTCCAGCAAATATTGGAGTTCGTCGCGGATGATGTTTTTATTCATGGTGTGCTATGTTTCGCTGCAACCGGGAAATTTGTATTTTTGTGATGATTTCCGCTATAAAGATACAAAACATCGATGACCCGATGCAGATAGAAAAAAATAATCCGATCAATCGTTTAGGCTGGATAGAAGTAATTTGCGGTTCGATGTTTTCGGGCAAAACCGAGGAATTGATCCGCAGGTTAAAACGGGCGCGGATAGCCCGGCAGAAGGTTGAAATTTTCAAACCCGCCATCGACACCCGTTTCGATGATCAAAATGTGGTTTCCCATGATGAAAACAGCATCCAGTCGACCCCGGTTGAATCAGCTTCCCAGATCCTGCTCCTTACCAACGATGTGAACGTGGTGGGGATCGATGAAGCACAATTTTTTGATGATGAATTGCCTGCTGTTTGCAACACATTGGCTTGCAATGGAATCCGTGTGATCATTGCCGGGTTGGACATGGATTACCTGGGTAAACCCTTCGGCCCGATGCCTTCGTTGATGGCCATGGCAGAAGATGTCACCAAAGTGCATGCCATTTGCATGGAGTGTGGCGATCTGGCGCAATACACGCACCGGTTGGTTAAGGACGACCACCTGGTGATGCTGGGAGAGACCGAATCCTACGAGCCGCTCTGCAGGCGATGCTTTCTTGAAAAAAACCAAAGACCGTGCGCTCCCTGAGCCGGTAAGATTTTTTTATGTAAGTTTGCCAAACATTTTAATTCTTTTTCCATGAAAAAAATGATGTTGATGGCCTTTGCTATCCTCCTCTGTAGTCAATTCACAGTTATGTCTCAAACGAAAACCCAACCGAAAGTGGTAAAATTCAAAATTCATACCGATCTGGGCGATATGACCGGTATTTTATACAACGAAACACCAAAACATCGCGACAACTTTGTTAAACTCGTAAAATCCGGTTATTACAACGGGCTCTTGTTCCACCGCGTGATCAACGGATTCATGATCCAGGGCGGCGATCCCGATTCAAAGAATGCGAAACCTGGCCAGGCATTGGGTTCAGGCGGACCAGGATATACCGTACCGGCTGAGTTCAATAAAAATTTATTCCACAAAAAAGGCGCATTGTCGGCTGCCCGTCAGGCTGATCAGGTCAACCCGACCAAAGCCTCTTCCGGTTCACAGTTTTATATCGTACAGGGAAAGAAGATCACTGCCCCCCAGTTGGGAGCCAACTATACCGATGAACAGAAAAAGATATATGAAACCGTTGGGGGAACGCCATTTCTCGATGGCCAGTACACCGTGTTCGGTGAGATCACCGAGGGGTTGGATGTGATCGATAAAATTGCCGCAGTGCAGAAAGACAGGAGTGACCGGCCGGTTACCGACATCAAGATGACGGTGAAAATAATCGAATAGTCGCCTTTTCACAACAACGACGGATCCATCAGGGATCCCAAAACCCGTACAGGATGGTTGATCGTATCAGGGAGTTAATGCATGAAATCGGGGAGGTTACGGCCGAAACCCGTGAGGAAGCGGAGCAACTTCGACTTAAATACCTGAGTAAAAAGGGATTGGTTTCTGTTTTGTTCGATGATTTCAGATCGGTACCCCCTGATATGAAACGGGAGGTAGGCAAATTGCTGAATGAACTGAAAACGCTGACACAAGAGAAAATTGACGCACTCAGATCCCGCTTTGAAGACGTGGTGATGCCTGATAGTTCAACAGAGGACCTCACCCGGCCGGTTACGATGGAACCCGGAACACGTCATCCCTTGTCGATTGTAAGAAACCATATCATCGATATTTTCTCCCATTTGGGTTATACCGTAGCCGAAGGGCCTGAAATAGAAGATGACTGGCACAATTTCTCAGCCTTGAATTTTCCGCCGGAACATCCGGCACGCGACATGCAGGACACCTTTTTCATCAGTCAGGATCCCGCCATTTTACTCCGTACCCATACTTCTTCGGTGCAGATCCGCGCAATGGAAAAGAGCCAACCTCCGCTACGGATGATCTTCCCGGGCCGTGTTTTCCGCAATGAGGCGATTTCGGCACGGGCACATTGTATCTTTCACCAGGTTGAAGGACTTTACATCGACCGGAATGTATCGTTTGCCGATCTTAAACAAACCCTTCTCTATTTTGCACGGGAGATGTTCGGTGAAAAAACACAGATCCGTCTTCGTCCCTCCTATTTCCCTTTTACCGAACCCTCCGGGGAGATGGATGTGAGCTGCAACATTTGTGGCGGCTCCGGTTGTAACATCTGCAAAAATACCGGGTGGGTTGAAATCCTGGGTTGTGGCATGGTAGATCCTGCCGTGTTAGACAATTGCGGGATCGACAGCCGGGTTTATACCGGTTTTGCTTTCGGGATGGGCATTGAACGCATTACGATGTTGAAATACCAGATCCGCGATCTGCGGCTTTTTTATGAAAATGATGTCAGATTCCTGAAACAATTTACCGGGACGATCTGATCTTTTCATGTTGCATCGTCCTTTTTAGCAGGGTTTTTCCTGTATTTCTTCTAAAATTTATTGCGCCGGAGCAATTTTATCACCAGCCAGAATCCAAGGATACCGGCCAGGCCGAAGACGACGGTACCCACCCAGCGTATCTGTTCCCATTGGGAGAGGATCGAGGCGCCGATGATCAGGGCGGCCAGCACAATGGAGACCGCTACGCGGTTACTGCTACTGTCGATATGTTCGATCAGGGGTTCAATGCCTTTGACTTCGATCTGGGTTTTGAAGCGGCCCTCTTTCAGCCGGTAAATGATCTCATTCAGGTCGGAGGGTAGTTCTTTGATCAGCTTATAGTAGTCGAGCAGGGAATCAAAGATCTCCTGTGCAATTTGTTTGGGGCTGTACTGGCGGGCAATGAGATGCAGGGCGTAGGGTTGCATTTCGCGTGCAAAATCGATGGAGGGGTTGAGCCCCACGGCCACCCTTTCAATAGTCATCAACGCTTTGACCAACAGATAGATACTAGGCGGAATACGAAGACCGTAGCGAACGAGGATATCGACCGATTCATTCATGATCCGGCCAAAATCCATCTCATCGATGCTAAGGTACTTGTAGTGGGCCAGCATGTCGTTGATCTGGAATTCCAGGTCTTTGTACCGTGAGAAATTCCTTTTTCCGGAGACCAGCAGCAGGGCTTCGGCCATAGAACGGCCATCGCGGTTGAGGTAGCCCAGAACATATTTCCCTAAAAACTGAAGGTGTTCCGGACGAAGGGACCCCATCATTCCAAAATCGATGAACGACAGCACATTGCCTTCCAGGACAAAGAGGTTTCCGGGATGTGGATCAGCATGAAAAAAACCGTGATCAAAAATCTGGTCAAACACGATCCTCACGGCATTTCTGGCTAAAATTACCGGGTCGTGGTCGTTTCGCAGGAGGTTTTCCAGGTTGCTGACTTTAATGCCGTGGATAAACTCTTCTACCAGAATGCGTTGAGTGGTGTACTCGAGAAAGACTGCGGGAACTTTGATTTCCGGATCGTTTTCAAAGTTATGGCCGAAACGGATCACATTGGCTGCTTCATTGCGGAAATCGAGTTCTTTTTTGATGGTTTTCCCGAATTCTTTGACCACGCCGATCATGTTGATGGATTCCAGTTCCGGGGCATTTTTTTGCATCCGGCTGGCGAAATAGGCCATCAGGTTGAGGTCCAGTTCAATTTTTTTTGCAATGCCGGGGCGTTGAATTTTCACGCACACCACTTCGCCGTTGAGCAAAACTGCCCGGTAAGTCTGAGCCATAGAGGCAGAAGCCAGCCTGTTTTTATCGAATTCACGGAAAATCTCTCCCAGTGGACGGCCCAGTTCTTTTTCAATCTCCTGGATCGCCAGCTCGTCGGGCATGGGTTGGGCCTCGTCCTGTAATTTCCTGAGTTCTTCCCGTAGCTCTTCCGGAACGATATCGGGCCGATCGGCTAAAATTTGTCCGAATTTTATGAAAGTCGGGCCCAACTCTTCCAGCGCCATCCGGATGCGTTCCCATTGGTTGAACTGTTCGAGGCGGGCAAGGCGTTTTTTGGAAATGAAGAATTTCCCGAACCCGGAATTGGTGACCCATTCGCTCAGACCGTATTTGACGACGATGGCGACAATTTCGCGGGCCCGGCCTATTTCATTGACGGCAAGGCCTATTTTAGAGATCTTCACGGTTTGGGTGTTTGTTTACCGGCGACAGGGGGTTTCTGTTTAGCCGCCTTTTTGGCAGCCGGTTTAGTTTTTACAGCGGATTTCCGGGATCCTTCCAGGGTCTTGATCCGGGCTTCGAGGGCTTTAATCTCTTCCTGGGTCGGTACTTTCATTTTTTTAAGGCTGGCCTGGATCACTTTTTGGACTTCAGTTTCAAGATTTTTCCGGGCCTCATCTGATTTTTCGAGCAGATGGTCCAGGAGTTTTTTGGCCTCTTCTTTTGTGAGTTTGTTCTCTTTGGCCATTTCTTTTGCAGCCTGGGTGATTTTGTCGCGCGTGGAGACAGCGAATTCCAAACCTTTGTCAATGGATTTTTTCAGTTCTTCTAACATGGCGAATCCTCCTGTTTTTTAGTGGGTGAAAACTTGATTTTTTCTTCTTTCCTGATATTTGTGGTATGCATTTCAAGATCGGCGAGCAGGTGCTCGTAATTTTTAATTGTTTCAAAACGGATCTCAAAAGCAGTAAGAATGTTCGGAATGGATTTGATTTTCTGTAAAAGTGGTTCTTTTTGTGCTTTTTTGAAAGGTCCTTCGACCAGGAGTAAAAAATCGGTCTGTTTCAGCTCCGGGAGCAGGATATTTTCAACATTTCGGTTGGCAAGCAGGTAAAACCGGTTGAAACCATCTTCATGGTCAGAGCAATAAAGGGATGATCCCTGGAAATCTTCTATTTTGGAGAATTCCAGCTCGAGTGTACGGTTCAACAGGAAGGAGATGCGGTAATCTTTAAGATGGCACGAAATCCCGAATAGGGTGTAAAAAGTTGGTTCAGAACGGGTTTCGGTGGTCAATTTCAAGGCCATCGGGATTAGCTTTGTTTATTGAAAAACAAAGTTAACCAATCTTGGATGAAAGGTCAATGGTTTCCGGATTAATTTTTTGCCAGGCTTTTCCTGCAGCATTTTGTTCTGCGCCTTTGATCGAATAATCCCGGCCCTGTGCCAGGGCTTCCCCGTCGATTGAGACTTCGACGATGTATTGTTTTTTATACCCTGACCCTGCTTCATCAATGACGGAAAAACGAAGTTGTTTTTTTTCACGTTGGACCCATTCAATGATCTTGCTTTTAAAGTTGACCTCCTGGTTGATCAGTTCGTCGATGTTAAAATAATGGCGGATGATCCGTTCGAGGAGGATGCGGCGGGTAAAGTCGTATCCCCGGTCGAGGTATATGGCGCCAATGAGGGCCTCAAAGGCGTCGCCGCGGTAGGAGCGGTAAGCGTTGGTGGTGGCGCCTTCCAACTGGATCAGTTGGTCGATGCCCATTTTATGGGAAAGGTTATTGAGGGTATTGCGGCTGACCATTTTTGAGCGCATTTCGGTCAAAAATCCCTCATCCTTTGTGGGAAAGGTACGGAAGAGGTAATCAGCCGTAACGGCGTCGAGAATGGCGTCGCCCAAGAATTCCAAACGTTCATTGTTCACTTTCAATCCGTTGAGGGTTTCCTGTGTCGCTGAGCGATGGAGAAAGGCAAGATGGTAAAGATTGATGTTCCTTGGTTTGTAGCCAAGGATTCTTTTGATGGCGGTTTTAAGCTGGCGATCGGTGGAGGAACCGGCGGATGTCGAATGATAAGGCCTGAACCTCAATGATTTATGCTTTATATTTAGCAAAGATGACAGTAGCGTTGTGCCCTCCGAAACCAAAAGTATTGCTTAAGGCGTATTGCACCTCATGTTGTTGTGGCTTATTGAAGGTGAGGTTGAGGGGTACAATATCCGGGTCGTCGGTAAAGTGGTTGATGGTAGGGGGTACCAGGTCATTTTTGACAGCCAGCAGGGCTGCTATGGATTCGATGGCGCCGGCTGCACCCAGCAGGTGCCCGGTCATTGATTTGGTAGAGTTGATGAGCATCCGGGAGGCATGGTTGCCAAAGAGGCCTACGATGGCATTGATTTCAGCGATATCGCCGGCGGGTGTGGAGGTACCGTGGGTATTGATATGATTGATTGCTTCGATGGGAAGGCCGGCATCTGCGAGTGCTGTTTTCATGGAGAGGATAGCTCCGAGGCCTTCAGGGTGGGGTGCAGTCATGTGGTAAGCATCGGCCGACAAACCTCCACCCACCAGTTCAGCATAGATTTTGGCTCCTCTTGCTTTAGCGTGTTCCAGTTCTTCCAGAATCAGGGCGCCTGCTCCCTCGCCGATGACGAACCCGTCGCGGTCTTTGTCGAAGGGGCGTGAAGCGGTATTCGGATTATCGTTGCGGGTAGAGAGTGCATGCATCGCGTTGAATCCGCCGACTCCGGCCTGGGTGATGGCTGCTTCAGAGCCGCCGGCCACGAAAATATCGGCTTTCCCGAGCCGAATGTAATTAAAAGCATCAACCAGCGCGTTGGCCGAAGAGGCACAAGCTGAAACCGTTGCAAAGTTAGGTCCCCGGAAGCCAAATTTTATAGAGATATGACCTGCCGTGATATCAGAAATCATCTTGGGAATAAAAAACGGGTTGAAACGGGGTGTTCCATCACCAGCTCCAAAAGCCAACACTTCAGTAATGAAGGTCTCTAACCCTCCGATCCCGCTGGCCCAGATCACTCCGACACGGTCTCGGTCGATGAGATCCATGGCAAATCCCGCGTCGTTCACAGCTTCAGTAGCACAAACGATCCCTAAATGGGAACAACGGTCGTATTTGCGGACCTCTTTGCGATCAAAATAATTCTCCGGATTGAAGTTTTTAACCTCACAGGCAAACTGCGTTTTAAACCTGGAAGCATCAAAACGGGTAATCGGACCTGCACCACTAACACCGTTAATCAGGTTGTTCCAGTATTCTTCAACAGAATTCCCTATTGGTGTCAGCGCACCAAGACCAGTTACCACAACTCGTCTTAATTCCACGGGTATATCATTAATGGGTTCAATGACTAACGGAGAACCCCGCAAGGTGCGGGGTTTAATTCATTAACAATAGCAGGGGAGTAACATTTTAAATAGGCTTTCCTCTTTTATCAATCCCTATTTGCTGTTGTTTTCAATGTATGCAATGGCTTCTCCGACAGTGCTGATCTTTTCAGCCTGATCATCCGGAATAGCAATATCAAATTCCTTCTCGAATTCCATGATCAGCTCTACTGTATCAAGAGAGTCCGCTCCCAGGTCATTGGTAAAGCTGGCTTCAGGAGTAACTTCACTTTCGTCAACACCAAGCTTATCAACAATGATAGCTTTGACTTTTGTTGCAATGTCAGACATGTTAATTTCTTTTTTGGTTAAACGGACTGCAAAGAAAAGAATAATCTCATTACACTCAAATAATTTAAGATTTTTTAACAGTTCGGGAAGTTATTTCCGATGGATCATTTACTCAGAAAATTTGTTACGGTACCTCCGGAATGCATCAGAAAACCCTCAACCTCGCCCATGTCAGGACCAATCTCCATTGAACGTTTTTCAGACACCTTCTGAAATTATGTTACTTTTGTATTTTAGGTGTCTGGTTCATGCATCGACTTGCGCTTTTCGCTTCCGGTAACGGTACCAATGTTCAGCGGATGGCTGAATATTTTGAATTCCACCCCTCTGTCAGTATTGATCTTGTTTTTTCGAACAACAAGGAGGCTTACGTATTGGAAAGGTGCAAAAAACTGAACCTCCCGACCGTCGTCTTTTCTCGGGAAGAATTTTACCATACCAACTATGTCCCCGACCTTCTTTCAATCCAAAACATAACACACATTGTCCTGGCCGGCTTTCTTTGGTTGATTCCCTCCAACATCCTGAGTCCCTACCAGGGGCGGATCATCAACATTCATCCTGCTTTACTGCCACGTCATGGGGGGAAAGGGATGTATGGGATGAAAGTTCACCGGTCGGTGATTGAAGCCGGTGACCAGGAATCCGGCATCACCATTCATCATGTGAACGCCGCATACGACGAGGGGCAGGTCATCTTTCAGGCCCGTTGCCCGGTTGTTTCCGGAGAAACCCCGGAAACTTTGGCCGAAAAAATACATCAGCTGGAATATCGGTATTACCCGGAAGTAGTGGAGAAATGGTTATCGCGATAACCAGGACGGGTAGCGATCAGTAAGAATCCCAAGTTGTCAATAACCGGGTTTTCCCAACAGGGAAAACATGTTTTTCTTGTAGGCTTCCACGCCGGGCTGATCGAATGGATTGACGCCCAGAGCATAACCGCTCAGGGCACAGGAAAATTCAAAGAAGTAGATCAATTCACCGAGGGTTGCTTCTTCCACTGCCGGCACTTCGATCCGGATGTTGGGTACACCTCCGTCGACATGAGCCATAGCGGTACCGATTTCCGCCATCCTGTTGACTTCCGATAATCTTTTCCCGGCCATGAAATTCAAACCGTCCGCATCTGCAGGATCTTCGGGAATGGTGACAGTCAGGGAAGGATTTTGCACCGAGATCACGGTTTCAAAAAGAGTCCGCATGCCCTCCTGAATGTACTGTCCCATCGAGTGAAGATCGCTGGTGAAATTAACCCCGGCAGGGAAGATACCCTTTCCTTCTTTTCCTTCACTTTCGCCGAAAAGCTGTTTCCACCATTCGGTAAAATAGTGCAACCCGGGCTCATACGAGACCAGTATCTCTATGCATTTCCCATTGCGGTACAAGATATTTCTGACTGCTGCGTAAAGGACACAGGGATTCATTTCGCAATCACCCGACGACAAGGCCAACTCCCGCATCTGTGCAGCTCCCGCGAGAAGCTTCCGGATATCGAAACCGGCTACCGCGACAGGAAGCAACCCTACGGGAGTCAGTACCGAGAAACGCCCCCCTACATTGTCGGGAATCACGTAAGAGACATAGTTTTCCTTATCAGCCATTCCTTTCAGCGCCCCTTTACTGCCATCGGTGATGGCAAAAATCCTCTTACCGGCCTCCACCCTGCCATACTTGTTTTCGAGATGTTGTTTGATCAAACGGAAAGCCACAGCGGGCTCCGTGGTTGTCCCCGACTTGGAAATCACGGCGACAGCATAGCTTTTATGATCCAGAACCTCCAGTAACCGGGCATGATAATCTTCACTGAGGTTTTCTCCTGCAAAGATCACCTGCGGGCCGCCCTTTTTTCCGGTCAATTCCCGGAAAGGGTTTTCCAACGCTTCGATCACAGCCCTGGATCCCAGGTATGATCCGCCGATACCAATGACCACAAACACTTCTGCCACAGCCCTTATCCAGTTGGCGTCTTCCTGAATTCTGTTGATCAATCCGGAGGATTGGTTAACCGGCAAATCGATCCAGCCTAAAAAATCGCGGCCTTTACCTTTTGCCCCAACCAGTTCCTGATGACATTCTAAGAGTTCATTCCTAAACCTGGGCAGGCACTTTTCGCCCAGGAAAGGAGCTACTTTACTGATATCTAATTTGAGCCGGGTCATGATTTATGATTTATGAAACGAAGATAAAATAAGAATCAATATAAGCAAAAAAAAAGTGTGTCGCTGACCCGACACACTTTAAAATCAAAAGACATAAGTTATCCCAAAAAAAATTTTTCTGACAATGCAGTATAGCTGCTCCGTTTAATGGTTACAAAATTAATGCAATTCTGTACCATCAAATGTTAAGGAATATTAATATACGTTAAAAAGTGTTAAAGGCATGAACGTGATTTTTTCGATACCTTTGGTACCATGAACCGGAAGATCATCATTTTTACCATCATATCCATGACCCTGGCCTTGATCGGATTAATGGGGATACAAATCTATTGGATACAGAACGCCTCAGCGGTGAAAGAAGCCAATTTCAGGAGAAGTGTCACCGAGGCGATGGTTAAGGTGGTACAAAAGGTGGAAAGACTCGAGAAAACCAAAGCCCTCCTGACCAACCAATACGAGAGCATGCTTAATTTTAACCGCCATCTTCCTTATGAAGCTTTTCTGACGAAAGAGGCGCTCGATTCTATCCTTTTCCTGGTATTGAACAGCCGGGGTGTTGACACACGATATGAATTCGGAATTTACAAACCCGAAGGAAATCAATTCCTGATCAAAAAATCGGAAAACTATCAGAAAGAGCTGATACAGAAGGGATATGCTTTTCCCATATTCCAGAATGACATCTACTCCAGCCCGGAATATCTCTGTATTTACTTTCCCCAGGAAAAGCAATTTCTGCTGACTGAACTCTGGGGAATGCTCCTCATCTCCATCATTCTCATCATCGTAATTGTTTACTCCTTCACTTATACTATTGCAACAATCTTCAGGCAAAAAAGGCTGTCGGAAATGAAAAATGATTTCATCAACAACATGACCCATGAATTCAAGACACCGGTATCTACCATTTCCCTTGCCTGTGAAGCGCTCAGTGATAAAGAGCTAAGGGGCTCTGAAGAGTTGCTTGACAACTACCTTTCGATGATCCGGGAAGAGAACCAGCGCCTTTCGGTAATGGCGGAAAAAATCTTGCAGGCTGCGGTCATTGAAAAGGGTCAATTGAAGATGAAAAAAGAGAAGATCGATATTCATCATATTATCACGGATGTGATCAAAAACCTGAAGATCCAGGTCGAGATCAAAGATGGGGAGATCATCAGCAATTTTGGTGCTTCACGGCCGCTGATTGAGGGAGATAAGGTACACGTGACCAATCTCTTTTACAATTTGCTGGACAATGCCAACAAATACTCTCCCAAAAAACCACTCATCCGGGTAACAACCGACAATGTACACAACGGTATCGTGATCCAAATCGAAGACAATGGAATCGGGATAAGCAAAAACGAACAAAAGAAGATCTTCGATAAACTTTACCGGGTTCCGACGGGGAACATTCATGATGTAAGGGGATTCGGCCTGGGCTTAAATTATGTCAAAGCAATCGTGGAAGAGCATCACGGCAAGATCACGCTCGAAAGCGAAGTCAACAACGGAACAAAGTTCAGGATTTTTCTCCCATACCAGATCAAAGAATAAATTTGTATTTTGGACGTTAAATTTAAAAAGGTGATGGAGAAGAACCCTACCCGTTTGTTACTGGCAGAAGACGACCGCAACCTGGGCAATATCCTGAAAAATTACCTGGAGGCCAAAGGATACAACACTACCTTGTGTGTTAACGGTCAGGAGGCGGTAGAGACCTTCATGCGAAAGGAGTTTGATTTTTGCATTCTCGATATCATGATGCCGGTCAAGGATGGCTTCGCGGCAGCCCACGAGATCCGTACACTGAACAAAAAAATCCCCATCCTCTTTCTAACAGCGAAAGCACTTCAACAGGACAAACTCAGGGGGTTCGAGGCAGGCGCCGATGATTACATCACCAAACCTTTCAGCATGGAGGAGTTGTTACTGAGGATGCAAGCCATTCTTCGTCGTACGGAAGAATCGGGCAAAAACGCTGCCGCAGAAAATATTTTTCCCATCGGTAATTATCTTTTTGAATACAACCGCCAGACCCTTACCATTCAGGGAAAAGAGCAGAAACTCACTTCAAAGGAAGCCGGTTTGCTCCGTTTGTTATGCCTGCACGCGAACGATGTGCTCGATCGGGGTACGGCGCTCAGGGAGGTTTGGAACGATGATAGTTACTTCAATGCCAGGAGTATGGATGTCTATATCGTCAAACTGAGAAAGTACCTTAAGGAAGATCCGCGGGTGGAGCTGATCAACGTTCACGGTGTGGGATTCAAACTGGTAATGAATAAATGAACCCGGCACCGACCAACCTTTATATTGTACCCACGCCTATCGGGAACCTGGAAGACATGACCTTCAGGGCTGTCAGGATCCTCAAGGAGGTGAACGTGATCCTCGCCGAAGATACCCGCACCACCTCTAAATTGTTGCACCATTACGGCATCGAAAATAAGACACTGGCCCACCACCAGTTCAACGAACACAAAACCCTTGAGAAAATCATTGACATGCTCCTGAAAGGTGAGACCTTTGCCCTGGTGACCGACGCCGGCACGCCGGGTATTTCTGATCCCGGTTTCCTTTTGATCAGGGCTTGTATCCGGGAAAACCTGAAAGTGGAATGTCTCCCCGGGGCAACAGCTTTTGTCCCCGCGCTCGTCAGCAGCGGGATCGCCTGCGACCATTTCGTTTTTGAGGGTTTCCTTCCCCACAAAAAAGGGCGGCACACACGGCTTACCTTCCTGGCTGAAGAGGAGAGAACTATTGTATTGTATGAATCACCACACCGATTGGTCAAATCCTTGCAACAAATGACGGATTATTTCGGAGAGAAACGGAATGCTTGTGTTTGTCGTGAACTAACCAAAGTTTTTGAAGAGATCGCCCGTGGCACCTTAAAAGAGCTGGCCGAATGGTTTAATTCAAGACCGGTGAAGGGTGAGATTGTTATCGTGGTGGAAGGAAAAAAATAGTCCGGTTTATGGATTTGTCCCGGAAGGATTCCCGGATGTGTTTTTCTCGGCGGAGCGCGTGTGATGAGAAGAATGGTGATGGCGATGCCGGTGACTGAGCCTTGGATAGAGGTAGGAGAAAAGAAGCAAAAAAACTCCTGATCCTAAAAGAAAGGCTACCCGGCTTGCTGCCGGAAAAGTTTTCATATCGAGGTAACCAATTTTGACCAGGGTGATCGTCAGCAAGCCCACCCCTGCCATCCTGAAAAACCTTCCATCACGTCGGAAAAATCCGAGGATCATCAACCCCGAGGAAAATAAAAGCAAAATAACTGAATATGGGAGTGCCCGGTTCTCCATTATCATTTCTTCTATCTGCAATCCATGTTCGTACCGGACGATCAGATCCAGATGGTCGTACTCTGAAAGCAACAGGAAAATTCCCATGATAATCATGAATATCCTGATACCATTAATGACTATCGGGGCATCCCGGAAGGTTTTCGCGAACATCCGGTGAAGGAGGACCAATAAAAGGATTAACAGCAATAAGCCGGCATAATGAAAATAAAAGAGAAAAGCAGAAGGTTTTCCGTGTAACAGGTAATCATTCCGGAAATCCACGGTAGCAAAATGAACCGTCAAAGGCCACAATAAAGTCAGTATCAGCGCCAGCCATAATATTTTTTTAAGGTGGGATGACCTGCCAATGGCCAATACGGGGATTATCACCAGAAAAAAGAGTGAAGAACAAAGGAACCACGAAAGCCATTTGCCTTCAGGTATCTGCCACCATTTCATCAGAATATAGTTCACAAACCAAAATCCTGCCAGATAAGCAACTGCCAGCAACATACCCTTCATGATCCTGATATACCTTGAACGGCGGAACCACTGTTTTGAAAGGCGGACCCGTGTGTTGACAAGAAGGAACTGAACAGTATAGATCACCAGGATTACAAAAAGAGAGGAGAGGAGGCCCCTGATGAAGAGCGTTCCGGAGAGCGGGGCATCCTTCAAAAAGAGGGCAGGCAGGTATGAAAACACCCACTGTGCCATGTAAATACCGGCCATCAAAGCCAGCGACAGCAGGGAGATGATCAATCCATAGCGGTTTTCAGAAAAGTGAGACCAAAGCATGAACAAGACAGCCATCGACCCCGTAAGTAACACCCCAAAGAGTGGTGTATAGAGTAAGGGTAGTACCAGGCTCAGCAGGACGGTCCCTGAAAGAATCCAGAGATCATGATCCGGAACAGTTGTTTTTAGCCATATTGGGATTAACAAAACCTGTCCCCCGGCGACCAGTGCGAGCAGCCATATCCACTCTTTTGCTTCAAGACGGTTCAAGATAAGGGCGGTAAGAAGGAAGAATCCAAAAATATTGATCAGGATTCCCAGGTTGGAGATATACCGTGAAAAGGTGCGGTGTCCCTGAACTGCGCCTTTGATTCCCAATGCATAGAAGAAAAAATACAGGGGAACTATAAACAGAAAATATTGAAGGAACAGTCCGGTTCCTTCTTCTGCGATCAGGTGAATCCCCCACCAGCTTGAAATAAAAAGCCAGGCGAGTAGCAGGTTGATCCGGTTGGCTGTGGTGAAAGCCAATTTTTTACCGGTTAAATACAGGAGCAGGGTGAAAACCCAGATCAGTGGAAAAAGAAGGTAAGCCGGCCAGGCTGACTTCACGGCCATCAATCCCAGAAAAGCATAAAAAACCGGTACCAGTGCCTGGGGTATTTCCCGCCTGTGCCAACGGACAGCAAGATACATAAGGAAGGTGGTCATCAGGGCTACCCCTATCCCCCATACCCATAACCACTCCGAAGCGGGACTGACAAGGGCAGTTGCCGGGGCAGGTGAGGAGATGGATTTTCCAGGTTGAACCACTTCGGGCTTTCCTCCGGAGTGGAAAAATTGCAGCAGATCTCCGGCAGAGCCAATGGCAAACCACAGACTTGCCAGAATGAATACAAATCCCAGAAGCATGATTAGGTTTTTCGAAACAAAAGATTCCGAACGACGGGATAAACCTCTTCTTCCTGAAGAGGCATTGCCGCGGCTACTCCTGCTTCTTTTCCGATGCGTTTCGGGCATGGCTTTTATTTTTTGAATTGGACAATGTAAATGTATAACTTTATCCCCATAATTAATAAAATTCATATTGATATATGTGCGGCCGTTATTCTTTTGTCGTGGAGGATGCGTTGATCTGGGAACGTTTCGGCATAAGAGTCAGGACCGCGGTGTACAAGGCCAGTTACAATTGTGCCCCTTCCCAGGATTTACCCGTGATCATCGGTGAAGGGGACGGGTCGCTGGAACTTTTGCGTTGGGGATTGGTACCATTTTGGGCAAAAGATCCTTCTGCCGGAGCCAGGATGATCAATGCCCGTTCGGAGACCGTAATGGAAAAACCTTCCTTTAGAAATGCCTTTCATAACAGGCGTTGTCTGGTGCCGGCCGACAGTTTTTACGAATGGGAGCGGCAGGGGACAAAAAGGCCTTTCCGGATCCTCTTGAAAAACCGGATGCCATTTGTAATGGCAGGAATCTGGGAACAATGGGGGAAAAAGGACGGCCCCCTTCTCCGGAGTTTCTCGATCCTCACCACCCGTGCCAATGAACTGATCGCGCCACTGCATGACAGGATGCCAGTCATTCTTCAGGCAGAAGCGGCACATCAATGGTTGACCCGGGGTAGCGAAACGGATTTACTCCGGCTGTTGGCCCCCTGTCCGGCTGAAATGATGGAGATGTATCCCGTTTCGAAACGGGTTAACTCCCCGTTGAACAATGACCCGCCTATTCATGAACCGGTGCCTGAAGATCCCGAAATCGTTCTTTAGATCATCAGGGAACAACCTCTTGCATCGCTTGCCTGAAACCTGCCTAAGACTTCGAACAAGCCATCGGGATGAAAACGGCCCAGGTCCTGTGTAGCAATGAAACTGCATGATTCACGGTTGGCCAGATCGACAATATTGATCCCTCCTGTCTGCCCTGTTTCCGCCCAGGCAAAGGGATCGTTGATCTCACGCAGGAACACTTTCATCCAGGGAGGTGTAGAAAAAAGTCCGTCACCTGATGACCAGGCTTGCGAGAGGAGTTCTGTCATACCATATTCTGAATGGATTTTTTCCACTCCGAAGGCAGAGGAAAGCGAGGCATGGAGCTCTTCGCGTGTGATTTCCTGCTGAAACCCTTTCATGCCTCCGGTTTCGACCACGGTCAGGGGTGAATAATCGCCCTGGTATTCTTCAGCGAACTTAAGGAGTGCATGGGTGAGGCCGATCAGCATCACTTTTTTTTCAGGTGGTCTCCTTTGACGCAGCCGTGCAGTCAATCCCGAAGGGCTGGTTAGAAAATAGCCGTTTTCGGGGCTAAGGCTTTGGTCCATTAACGTCTGGATCATAAAGACCAGGGAAGAGTCGGGCCGTTGTTCAGGGGTCGGGGTGAGTGCCAGAAACTGAAAGTTTTCGGGAGGGCCGTAAAACCGGGTAAAACCCCTGAGCAGTGCGTGCCGGTACGTGTTGAGGTCGGCAACCCTGTGCCTGCTGCGCTCGGGAGCGGTCGTTCCACTGCTAAGGAAAACAGCCTGTGGTGGAGCCTCTCCGCAATACACCGTGTGACTTCTGAAAAACTCAATGGGCAGAAAAGGAATATCTTCCACGCGTTGTACTGTTTCGGGGGCTGTTCCCCTGGTCTTTGCATAGATCTGGTAAACAGGGTTATGTTGGTACTGATACCGAAAAGTTTCCAGTGCCAGCCGGGTAAAGCCCTCATCGGAAGAAATTTCCGAAAAATGCTCTTGAATTTCCATGTTCCCTTTTTAAGTATGGTAAAGTGAAAATATCGTACTTTTGCCGTTCTGCAAAGGTAATATTTATTCATCAATTGACCGGCTCATGAAGCGAACCAGGTACCGGACAGCATACATAATGATTGGCATGCTTCTGGTTACAGGGGCCTTTCTTCTCTCCTCCTGCATCAAAAAAGAGAGTTTCCCGCTGATCCCGGAAATCGGGTTCAGCCATTTTATTACTGAGTTCGATACTACCAGCGCTGTTGCGAAAAGAGGGATCCTTGTTTTTACCTTTACCGATGGGGATGGGGATCTCGGTCTCAAATCTTCCGACACCCTTCCTCCCTACCAGAAAAACGGGAATTACTATTATAACCTGGTGATCGATTATTATGAGAAACAGGCGGGCCAATTTGTTAAAGTATCCCTGGATCCTCCTTTCAGTGCGCGGATTCCCTATCTCTCCAATTATCCAGACAAACCGATCAAAGGGATCATCACCGACACCCTGACATTGAATCCGGCGCCGTTGTACGACACCATTAAACTGGTTTTTTTCCTGTACGATCGTGCCTTGAACAAGAGCAATGTCGATTCGACTCCCCCCATTGTACTAAGAAGGCACTGATAAGGGATGGAACGCACATTGGCCAACCGGAAATACATCATTATCGGGTTCATTGTGATAGTCGGCATCATTTTCGTGATCAGGCTTTTCTATGTACAGATCCTGGTTGACAAGTACATCCTCTCAGCCAACAATAATGTACTCCGGTACATGACCCAATATCCTGCCCGGGGGCTCGTCTTTGACCGCAACGGTAAACTCTTGGTCTACAATGAGGCTGCCTACGACTTGATGGTAATCCCCCGGCAGGTCAAAAAGCCGGATACCGCTGCCCTTTGTGAACTGATCGGCATCGACCGGGGGGAGTTCCGGCGCCGTCTGGAAAAAGCCCGAAACTATTCTCCCTATCTTCCGACCATTTTCGAAGCACAAATCACGCGCGAAAATTATGGTTATCTCGAAGAAAAACTTTTTCGTTTTCCGGGTTTTTTCGTTCAATTGCGTACGCTGCGCAAATACACTTATTCGGTCGCGGCCCATACCCTGGGGTATATTGGTGAAGCCAGTCCCGATCTTATCGCCAAAAATCCCTATTACAGGTCGGGCGACTACGTTGGGATCAGCGGGATAGAAAAATCTTATGAGGAGGTTCTCAGGGGAAAGAAAGGGATGAAAATCAGGGTTTTTGATGTGCTGAACCGCGATAAAGGGAGTTTCAGGGAGGGGAAATATGATACCGCTTCGGTAGCCGGAATCGATCTCTATTCTTCGCTCGACGCAGACCTGCAGGTTTATGGTGAACGGTTGATGACCAACAAGAAAGGGAGCATCGTAGCCATTGAACCTTCTACGGGTGAAATTCTCTGCATTGTCTCCAGCCCTTCGTACGACCCCAATTTGCTGGTCGGGAACATCCGTAAAAAGAATTATACCCTTTTGCTTCAGGATACCGTATACAATCCCTTATTTAACAGGGCGCTGATGGCCAGTTATCCACCGGGATCGACTTTCAAACTGGTGGATGCGCTGATCGGGCAGAAGGAAGGTGTACTGACTCCCGACACCCGCTATGGCTGCCCGGGTGGTTTTTCAATTGGTAACGGCAAAATGGTTGCCTGCCACGCCCACCCCTCCCCGCTCGATTTGACGATGGCTATCCAGCTATCATGCAATACCTATTTTTGCCGTGTCTTTAAAACCATCATCGATAACCGCGTCTATGGCAGCACCCGTGCTGCTTATGAAAACTGGCGGAAACAAGTCCTCGCGCTGGGCTTCGGGAAGAAACTGGGTATCGATCTGCCCAATGAATTGAACGGGAACATTCCTACTCCTTCCTATTATGACAAGTACCACGGAAAGAACCGTTGGCGTTCAATGACCATCATCTCCCTGGGTATAGGTCAGGGAGAGATCGGACTCACACCCGTCCAGTTAGCCAACCTGGCAGCCCTTATTGCCAACAAGGGATGGTATTTTATCCCTCACATTGTCAGGGCCATCGGACGAAGCGACAGCCTGAACCCGGCGTTCAATGAACGCCTTTCGGTTAACATCGATCCCTCTTACTTTACCACGGTAATCGAAGGTATGGCGCGGGTTGTCACGGCAGGCACCGCTACCGGAGCTGCCATCGACAGCATCACGGTTTGCGGTAAAACCGGAACAGCACAAAACCCGCACGGGAAAAACCACTCGATCTTTATTGCATTTGCACCCCGCGAAAATCCAAAAATCGCGATTTCTGTAGTGTGCGAAAACGCCGGATTCGGTTCAACCTGGGCTGCTCCCATCGCCAGTCTGATGATCGAACAATACCTTAAACGGAAGACTACGCGTAAAGACCTCGAAGAGAGAATGATCAACGGGAACCTGATCAACGGGAAAATTTTTGAAAATGAGAGAACACAGGGGAATATTTCACAAGATTGACTGGGTGTTGGTCGGAATTTATCTGGCGTTGGTGATCACCGGCTGGGTCAACATCTATGCCGCTGTGTATGATGAAAACCATTACCAGATCATCGACCTGACGCAAAAGTACGGTAAGCAGATGGGTTTTATCATTGCTGCGCTCCTTTTAGGACTGGGTACTTTGATCATCGATCCGAAATTTTTTTCTCAGTTTGCCTATTTCATTTATGGTTTTTTCCTGTTTTTTATCATCCTGGTCATTTTTTCAGGAAGGGAGATTAGTGGTTCAAAAGGATGGTTTGCCATCGGAGGTTTTGGAATCCAGCCGGCAGAATTCGCGAAAATGGCCACCTGTCTGGCCCTGGCCAAATTTCTCAGTACTTTCGAAGTAGATGTCCGAAAACCGGAAAACCTTGTCATTGCCCTGTTGATTACACTGATCCCGGCACTGATCGTATTTCTCCAACACGATACCGGTTCTGCCATTGTATTTGTTGCTCTGATCATTGTGTTGTACCGGGCCGGATTGCCGGGGTATGTTCCTCTGGCATTGATCATCCTGCCCGTACTCGCCATCCTGGCCCTGTTGGTCAATAAGTTGATCCTTACGGCCGGGTTGCTCCTCGTTGCTATGGGGGCCCTGTTTTTTATCAAAAAAAGGCTGAAAATAATCCTGACAGTCATCGTCCTTTTTCTGGCTGGTACCGCTTTTATCTTCTCTATCGATTACGGAGTAAACCAAATCCTTGAAAAACATCAAAGGGACAGGATCCAGGTGCTTCTCGGCCAGCAAATCGATCCGAAAGGCGCAGGATATAATGTGAACCAGTCGCTCATCGCTATCGGGTCCGGCAGGTTTTTCGGAAAAGGTTTTCTCCAGGGAACCCAGACGAAATACAATTTTGTTCCGGAACAAAGCACCGATTTTATCTTTTGTACCATCGGAGAAGAGCGGGGATTTGTTGGTTCCACGATCGTAGTTGTACTTTACCTGGCATTGTTTATCAGGATTATCCAGAACGCTGAAAAGATGCGCTCTCCCTTTGCACGTTACTATGGGTACGGGGTGGCTTCCATTCTCTTCTTCCATTTTGCCATCAATATCGGGATGACCTTAGGACTTTTACCGGTAATCGGCATCCCGTTGCCCTTTATCAGCTACGGAGGATCATCGTTGTGGGCCTTCACCCTGCTACTCTTCATTTTTATCCGTCAGGATTCCTACCGGCACGAGTTGATCTGACGGAAGAAATGGTTAAAAGTTCATGATCAACCAGTCTGTTGAAGACCCGGGAATTTTGTACAACAATTCAACAATTTTATACCGGTGGTGTACAGATATTTATCTAAAATTGCACTTTAAATTCAGACATTGATCATGTCACTAATACCAGTTAGTATCTATGAAATTAAAAAAGAATATTGCTGTCAGTGAGTCGGGACTTTTATTCAATCCCGTTACGGGAGAATCTTTCTCGGTGAACCCCATCGGAATCGAGGTACTTGGAATGATCCGGGAGGCAAAGGGACAGGAGGAAATCTGCGCGGCACTGATCGAAAGATACACTGCTGATAAGATCACCATTGAACGTGATTATCATGATTTCATTGATCTCCTTGCACATCACCATCTTTTAGAGCGCCATGAAGAAGAATGAGCTGACCATTGCAGTAACCGGGCTGAATGCCATTGACAGTCCCGGACCTGGCGTGTCGGTGATCAGGGCTTTACGGGAGGCCGAATCGTTTCGTACCAGGATCATCGGGCTCTCTTATGAATCCCTGGAACCCGGCATTTACATGCATGACCTGGTTGACAAAACTTACCAGATTCCTTATCCTTCGGGCGGCACAGATGTCCTGCTTGACCGTTTGATGTATATTCACGGGAAGGAGAAACTGGATGTCATCATACCCAATTTTGACGCGGAGTTGTATTCCTTTATCCGTTTGGAGGAGAAACTAAAAAAGATGGGTATTCATATGTTTCTCCCGACATTAGCCCAGTATGAAGAGCGTACCAAGGTGAATCTCTGCAATTTTGGTGAAAAATATGGCATTGATGTCCCGAAAAGCAAAGCTTTTCATGATTTGAACAGCGCCCGTCAGTTGGATCCCGGGTTTTCTTATCCGTTGATGGTCAAGGGAAAATTCTACGATGCTTCCATCGCTTACAATGGTGACCAGTTAAAGAGTCATTTCAACAAGATCAGCGCCAAATGGGGTCTGCCCATCATCCTTCAGGAGTTTATCCATGGAACGGAGTTCAACGTGACCGGTTTGGGTGACGGAAAAGGCAACACGATTGCCGCGGTTCCCATGCGCAAACAATATATTACTGATAAAGGCAAAGCGTGGGGAGGTATCTCCATAGCCGATGAAAAGATGTTGGAGATGACCCGGAAATTCCTGAAAATGACCCGTTGGCGTGGTGGTTTTGAGTTGGAATTGATGAAAGACAAAGAGGGAAAACTCTATTTGTTAGAAATCAATCCGCGTTTACCCGCATGGATTTACCTGGCCGTCGGGGTGGGGCAGAACATTCCGGAAGCCCTGGTCAACCTGGCACTGGGCAATGAGGTCAGTCCGTTCAATCATTATGAGGTCGGCAAAATGTTCATCCGGTATGCATGGGACATGATTGTCGACCGTCAGGAGTTTGAGCAGATCAGCATGAACGGAGAACTTTGAAATAATCGATTCGATATTTTAAACAATGCAATCTATATGAGCAAGTTGAGATACGAAAGGCCGGTAATTAAAAAGCTGGAGGGCGGGATGCCCAACAAATTCGGAATCCGGTCGGAAATTCAGACAGTAACCCACATCGACGGAAATGGCGTGAAGGATCTTATCAAAGAATACGGATCCCCGTTGTTCGTGATCTCTGAAAAGACAATCCGTTCGACCATAAAAAAGGCAAGGAAAGCGTTCGAAGCCCGTTACCCCCGGATACAGTTTGCCTGGTCGTACAAGACCAATTACCTGAATGCCGTATGCAGCATCTTTCATCAGGAAGGTTCATGGGCAGAGGTGGTCTCAGGTTTCGAATATGACAAAGCCATTGCATTGGGAGTAAACGGGAAAAAGATCATCTTCAATGGTCCCGAGAAAAAAGAAGAAGACCTGAGCAAAGCCATTCAAAACGATTCGCTGATCCATATTGACCACCTGGACGAATTCTATACAATTGTTGAACTGGCCGGAGTACTGGGAAAGAAACCCAGGGTAGCCGTCAGGGTCAACATGGATACCGGGGTTTATCCGATGTGGGACCGGTTCGGGTTCAATTACGAGAACGGCCAGGCCTGGGATGTCATCAATAAGATCATGCATTCGGGAAAAGCAGAACTGGTCGGTTTGCATTGTCATATCGGGACTTTCATGCTGGCACCGTCGGCGTATGCCATCGCGGCTACCAAACTGGCAGACCTGGCCCTGGCAATTGAGCGAAAATACAACCATGAAATAAAATACATCGACCTCGGGGGAGGTTTCCCTTCCAAAAACACCCTGAAAGGAGCTTACCTTCCGGGGACTGATACCAACCCGACATTCGACGATTTTGCAGAAGCCATCTCAAGTGCCCTGCTCAACAGTAATTTCAAAAAGGACAATCTCCCTTTGCTGATCCTGGAAACCGGTCGCGCACTGATTGATGAAGCGGGATTTCTGCTGGGGTCGGTGATTGCCAATAAACGGTCGAGTACCGGCAGGCGTAATACCATCATCGATATCGGAGTTAACCTCCTGTTTACCTCTTATTGGTACGACCACAAGATTACCCCTGCCCAATCGTTTACTCATTACACGGAGGAGACCTGTGTGTACGGGCCTTTATGTATGAACATCGATGTGATCCGTGAAAGTGCGGAACTGCCGTTGCTGAACCGGGGTGACCACGTGGTGATCCATAATACCGGGGCTTACAACCTTACTCAATGGATGCAGTTCATAGCCTTGCGTCCCAACGTGTTATTGATTGACATGGATGAAAAACCACACCTGATCCGTCAAAAGGAAACCGTCGATAACATGAACGGAATGGAACGCGTCCCCGAACATCTGAAATAAATAATCTGTACTGCATGCCTGCTGTAATTCCCGAAAAAACATCGTTGTCCTCATTTCTGAGAGGGTTCCTGAACAGCTACAGCCAGGTTTTCTTTTCTAATAGCAAGATCTTCGCGATCATCCTGATCATTGTCTCTTTTCTGGATTTTCATACAGGGTTGAGTGGATTGATCGCGGTACTTGTCTCGAACGCTGCTGCCCTTGGGATCGGCTTCAACCGCAGAAATATTGCCAATGGTTATTATGGTTTTAACAGCTTGTTGGCAGGATTGGGCATCGGCGTGATGTACCAGTCTGGTCCGGCCTTTTTTACCATTCTCTTCTTCGCATCTTTGTTGACTTTGTTTTTGACGGCCACCATGGAAGGAGTGATCGGTAAATACGGACTGCCCTACCTGAGTGTGCCTTTTCTGTTGGGTATATGGCTGGTAACCCTGGCAGCCCGTCAATTTGCTTCACTACAAATCAACGAATCAGGAATCTACCAGATGAATGAACTCTATGCATGGGGAGGCCAGTCGCTGGTAGATGTTTACAACTGGTTCAACACTCTCCCGCTGCCCGAATCACTGCGGCTTTATTTCAGATCGTTGGGTGCTATCTTTTTTCAGTACCATCTTTTTGGGGGCATCCTGGTCGCTATCGGGCTGATCATTTACTCCAGGATCGCTTTTCTTCTTTCGTTGACCGGTTTTTTTTCTGCCTGGTTTTACTACCATTTTATCGGAGCCAATATCACTGAACTCAGTTATGGCTATATCGGATTCAATTTTATCCTGACTGCCATTGCAGTGGGAGGATATTTTATCATACCCTCACGATGGTCTTTCCTGTGGGTAATCCTCCTTACTCCATTGATTTCCATTTTATTAACAAGTTCTTACACGGTTTTCGCCCTTTTCCAGCTTTCGGTTTTTTCTCTGCCTTTTAACCTCATTGTACTGATCTTTCTCTATGCTTTGAAATTCAGGGAAAGATTTCTTACAACACCAGAGCTGGTGAGTTACCAGCAGCACTCTCCTGAAAAAAACCTTTATTCGCACAACAACTATAAGATCCGGTTTGGGAAGGTCTTTTTTCTACCGTTGGCTTTACCCTTTTCCGGAAGGTGGAAAGTGACCCAGGGGCATCAGGGCGCTTATACCCACACCGGGGAATGGCAGTATGCATGGGATTTTGAAGTCACCGACGAAGATGATGCCACTTTTTCAGGTTCCGGCGAAAGACCCGAAGATTTTTATGGCTACAATAAACCTGTGTTGGCTCCTGAAGCAGGCTGGGTAGAAGAGATCCTGGATGAGTACGACGACAATCAGATCGGCAAGATGGACCTTGAGCACAATTGGGGCAATACGCTCATTATCAGGCATAATGATCAGCTTTACTCTAAACTTTCACACCTGAAAAAAGGGAGTTTCAAGGTAGTAACCGGAGAAAGGGTCAGCAAAGGACAGCATGTGGCCAACTGTGGGAATTCAGGCAGGTCTCCGGCTCCCCATCTCCATTTCCAATTGCAACCGACTCCTCACATCGGCTCGAAAACGATTGAATATCCTGTCAGTCATTTCATCTTACATGAAAAAGATCGATTTTCTCTCCGGTCTTACGAGGTTCCCGTGGAAGGGATGCAGGTATCCAATATCCGTCACAACAGTACCCTGCAAAAAGCTTTCCATTTCATTCCGGGGCAGGTACTCCGGTACCAGGTAAAGTGCGACAACGCGGAGCCGGCAGAGGTCTCATGGGAGGTCCAGGTCGATGCTTACAACAACACCTGCATCTGGTGTCAGAAAAGCCGTTCGAAAGCCTGGTTTCGCAATGACGGCGACCTGCATTATTTCACCCACTTCGAAGGCGATCGCGCCTCCCTGCTTTATCGTTTTTTCCTGGGAGCGTATAAAGTCCTGCTGGGCCATTACCGCAACCTTGTGGTTACCGATAATTACCCGGTTCACACCTTCAACAAACCCCTTCTGATCTTCCTGCAGGATCTGGTGGCTCCCTTCTTTCTTTTTACCCGTTCAACCTTCCGTTTACATTATCTCGAACTGGAAGATGAACTCATGCAGACCGGATTCCGTTTGAAATCGGAAACCACCCTGTCGATCGGGAAGCGGGTGACAAAAAGACTGGAAACAGAATGGCAGATCGGCACATCGGGCATTGAAAGTTTCCGGGTACTCGATGAAGGTAAAACAATTGAAGCAACATTGATCGAATCATGATAACACCCTTCCCTGAATGAAACGAAGCTCCCGGTATAAGCCATCACTCACCGTCCTGCTGGTATTTCTTTTTCTGCCGCTGTTTCCCGTCACTTTAAAGGCTGGTGAAAAACCAGGTTTTTCGCGGATCGACTCGCTCACATACCGGCTTTACCTGGAAAAGCAATGGGACAGCCTGATCCTTGTGGGGAAGCAAGCCCTGCGCGATGACATTGATTATTATTACCTCAGGATCAGGATGGGTATCGCTTTCTTTGAAAAACAGCAATACCTTTCTTCCGTGGGTTATTTAACGGCTGCCCTGGCTTTCAACAAGGGGGATCTGGTGGCGCTTGAGTACCTCTATTTCGCTTATCTCTATTCTAACCGCCCACAAGAGGCTTACAGCCTTTTGCCGGCGATGCCGGAAACGATGAAACAGCGTCTCAACCTGAAAACTCCGGTGATTGAACAGGCGAGGCTGGAAGCAGGAGGCACCCTTGTCGCGGGCGAAAACGGGAAAGGGAATCACGGGACAGCGCGTGCCGGAGTGGTTTACTCGGAGTCCGATCGTTACGGCAACAGTTTTTACGGTCAGGCATCGCTTACTTTCAACCTTTGGAACCGGGCTTCGCTGAAAGCTGCTTACTCATTTCTCGATTTTTCCAAAACCAGGAATTTTCGTTGGTCGGTGTTATCGGATAACCTGGTGCGGCGTGCTGACTGTACGTGGGGTTATTACAACCATTACCGGATCGACACCCTTCATACGGATACTACCTTTAAGTATCAAACACTTCAGAATGAACTTTTTTTGGAAGCAAGAATTGTCCTGCCCGGGCGGTTCAGGATTCAGCCCTCCTTTCACCTCCTTCGGGTTGCGCTGCCGCTGGTGCAGGCACATTACCAGGCATCGATTGTGACGGATACCCTCTGGTATGTTACCTCGACCGATACCTATACGACGTTCCCTTTCATCCGCTCGATTTACACCCTGACACAAAATGATACAATTTTTTACAATTATGTGACCGGACTGACCCTGGGTAATGATTTTTCCATTTTCGGTCTGGATTTTTCAGGAAGCTGGTCGAACCTTAACGGGAAAGATCAATTCCAGGCAGGTGTTTCTTTAGCCTGGTTTCCTGCCGGCAACCTGAGTATTTACGGAAATACGGCGGTCACAGGGTTTTTCCAGGGTCGCGACACCCGGCTTTTATTCAGCCAGATGGTAGGTGGAAGGATCACTCCCTGGTGCTGGGCCGAAGGAACTTTTTATTACGGTGATTACACCAATGCCAACATCTTTAACGGGGCTGTGGTCTATAACAACAGTGATAAGATAAAGTATCGGCTAAACGCTCAGCTCATCTTTCTTCTTTCAAAAAATCTTCAATTATCGCTTATCTACCAATATGCGCGGAAAGAATATCAGGAATTGCTGTATGAAAAGACTACTGATCCCGAAAGCGGTTCAATGTCAGTTACACCACGGATTGCTGATCATCCCTATTCCGCCAATACCCTTATAGGAGGATTGACATGGAAACTATAAAAAAGATCAGGTTAATCACCCTTATGGCGCTTTTGTTTCACGCAGTGCTGTCTGAAGCTCAGGTCGACAACAAGATGCTGGCAAACGCTTTTGAATTGAGTTATGCCCAGGAGGCGAAAGGTGAGTACGCCAAAGCGGCCCGATCGCTCAAGGAGGTGTACCAGGAAAACGCTTACGAGATCAATTTACGCCTCGGATGGTTATTGTTCAAAGCAGGTCTTTACAATGAATCAGCGCTCTATTACCAGAAAGCCATCCGGTTAAAGCCCTACGCCATCGAACCCAAGTTCGGGTACGTGTTACCGGCGGCTGCCATGGGCAACTGGACACAGGTCATCAACCAATATCAGGAAATCCTGAAGATCGACCCTCAGAATACCGTGGCCAATTACAGGATGGGCTCCATTTTTTACAACAAACAAGATTATCCCCGCGCGGAAAAATACCTTGAAAAAGTCGTCAACCTTTATCCCTTTGATTATGATGCCACGCTTTTATATGGTTGGACAGCGTTGAAGATGGGCAAATTCAGGGAAGCCAGGGTCCTGTTCAGCAAGGTTTTGTTGAATAAACCGCGGGATCCTTCGGCTTTGGAAGGGTTGGGACTGATTCGATGAATCAGTGACGATCGGTTGAACAAACCATCGATCGGGTAAGGTTCCTGGCTTTGTAAGAAATAGAAAGCATTGAAAATCCCCCGTAAAATACCATTCACCGTGAAGATTGACCCGGCGGGCGAAAATATTTTGAAGGTTCAGCCATCTTGACTAACTTGCCCGTTCTATTCAAAACCTTGTTCACTATGAAAAAAAACCTTCACTCCCTTCAAAATTGGAGGCCTCTTATTGCGTTATCTTTTATCCTGGTACTCACTGGTACACTAACAACATCCTGTATGAAGAAAACGAATTACCACGGTTTCCGACTGATTGAAAAGAGATTCGTCAAAGAACTGAACGCTGAAGTGCTCTCTTTTGAACACGAAAAAAGCGGGGCCCGGTTGATCAAAATCGCTGCAAACGATCCCAATAAAACCTTCAGCATAACTTTCAAGACCTTCCCTGAATCGGATAACGGGATCCCGCACATCATGGAACATTCTGTCCTTAACGGATCGAAAAACTTCCCCGTGAAAAGTCCATTTGATGTTCTTTCCAAAGGATCGCTGAATACTTTCCTTAATGCTATGACCTCCAAGGATCTGACCACTTATCCCGTGGCCAGCATGAACGAGAAGGATTATTTTAACCTGATGCATGTTTACCTGGATGCTGTCTTCAATCCCCTCATTTACACTGAACCGAGGATCCTGAAACAGGAAGGGTGGCACCATGAACTTACCGCGGAAGATCAACCAGTCCGCTACACCGGAGTGGTTTACAATGAGATGAAAGGGGCCTTTTCCAACCCCAACCGTGAACTCTGGTACCAGATCTTCAAGAACCTCTTCCCCGACAACGCTTATGGTTATGAATCAGGCGGCTATCCCACGGCCATCCCGACACTGACCCGGGAAGAATTCATCAATTTCCATAAAAAATATTATCACCCGGAGAACAGTTATATCTTTCTTTATGGCGACGGGGACCTCGAAAAAGAACTTTCTTTTATCGATTCTGCCTATCTTAATCATTACACAAAAAATGGTTCCCGTGCTTCCATAGAAGACCAAAAGGCATTTCCCGCAATGAAGGATGTAACTTCATATTATCCTTTCATGGAAGGCTCCGACATGAAAGATCAAACCTTTCTCTCTTATAATTTCGTTGCCGGACATAACACCGACATGGCGTTGACCATGGCGCTCGACGTGCTCTGTGAGGTGCTGGTGAACCAGGAATCCGCCCCTCTGAGGCTGGCCCTCCAGGAGGCAGGGATCGGCCAGGATGTGAGCGCATCCAACTCCGGATTCAAACAGAATGCAATCACCATCACCGCACACAATGCCAATCCCACCGACAAGAAGAAATTCCTGGAAATCATTAATAATGTACTGAAAACTGCCGCCGATAAAGGACTTGACAAAAAAGAGGTGGAAGGTGTGATCAACCGGATCGAATTCCGCTTGCGCGAAGGTGATGATGCCCAGAAAGGAATCACCTGTCTCTATCAGACCCTTCCGGGATGGTTTTTTGCCGATGATCCTTTCCTCGGACTGGAATATGAAAAACCCCTGGCTGAAGTAAAAAAAGCCCTCACCACCGATTATCTCGAACAGATCATCCGCAAGTACTTCATCGGGAACCCCCACTCTCTGCTGCTGAGCCTTGAACCGCGCCAGGGACTGGACAAAGAAAGAAATGAAAAAACAGAAGCTGAGTTGAAAACTTTCAAGGCTTCACTGGATAAAAAACAACTTGCCGACCTCGTCAAAGAGACCAACGACCTGATTGAATACCAACAAAGGGAAGATTCCCCCAAAGCACTGGCTACCATTCCCATGCTCCAAATTGCTGACATCAACCCGGAGGCCCTCTGGTACGAAACCAAACAAACCACAAGGTCAGGTGTTCCCGTTCTCCACTTCGAAGATTTCGCCAACAGCGTTGTCTATGTTAACCTCTATTTCGATTTGCGGGTGATCCCCCAGGAAATGATCCCCTACGCCTCGCTCCTGGCCAATGTACTGGGGTCCCTCAGTACCAAAAACCACACCTTCGCCGAACTGAACCAGGCCCTGAACATCAACACCGGCGGATTCTATACCTCACTGCGTACTTTCCAGGAAAACCTTGACGACAACAAGCTTCTTCCGAAGTTTGCAGTCAGCACCAAGGCCATGAACGGGAAACTCGACAGCCTTTTCAGCCTGACTTCCGAAATCCTCAGTCAAAGCATTTACAGCGATACGGCACGTCTGAAAGCAGTGCTGCTCCGCCACCAGTCGCAACTCGACGCCACCATCAAAGGAAATGGATATCAGATTGCCTCCCGGCGCATGCAATCCTATATCAGCAACCAGGGATTGTTCAATGAATTATCCTCCGGAATCGATTATTACCGGTTTGTCACCGAACTGATGAAATCTTATGACCAGCAGCTTGAGACGGTAACAGCCAACCTGAAAAAGGTAGCCGAACTGCTCTTCACCCGCGAAAACATGATCGCCGCAACCACCTGTTCAGGCTCCGACAAAGCCGCTTTCGACCAGTCGTTGGATCAGCTGATCGTCCAACTACCCTCCCGGACCCCCGTTTTGCAAACATGGAACCTGCAGCCCGAAAAGAAAAACGAAGGATTGATGGCCGCCTCCAAGGTTCAGTATGTAATTGAAGGGTACAACTTTAAAAAATTAGGCTACGCCTGGAACGGGAAAATGAGAGTCCTCAACCAGATCCTCTCCACCGACTGGCTGCAAACCCGTATCCGTGTCATCGGAGGGGCCTATGGTGGTTTCAGCTCCATTACTCCCAACGGGACTTTTCTCTTCAGTTCTTACCGGGATCCCAACCTGAAGAATACCATCGAAAATTACCAGGCCACGCCTAAGTACCTTTCTGATTTCTCTGCAGACAGTACCACGATGACCCGTTACATCATCGGGACCATCGCGGATCTGGATGCCCCGCAGACCCCGAGTCAGAAAGGAGAACAAGCCATCACCATGTACTTCACCAAACGCACCAAAGCTGAATTTCAAAAAGACCGGGATGCCGTGCTCTCAACAAAAGCCGAAGACATCAAAGGGTTTGCGAAACTGGTGGAAGACCTTTTATCACAGGATGCTCTGTGTGTTTACGGGAATCCGGAAAAGATCCAGGCCGACAAAAAATTCTTTAAAAACCTGGTCAGGTTGTAAAATTAATAAGACCCCATCCATGAAAACATTATTCAATTTTCGCGGAATTGCATGGCTCCTGGTTTTGGCAGCGGTAACCTTTCTGTTAGCCGGTTGTTCCAACAGGGAAATCGTGACAGAATGCCTGAAAGGGCACACCTATGGCTTCTGGGCCGGACTCTGGCACGGGATCATCGCACCGATTGACCTCATCGCCATGATCTGGCGGGATGATGTCTCCGTTTTCGCCACCAATAACAACGGTGCGTGGTACGCCTTCGGGTTTGTCATCGGGAGCGGAGGATGGGGCTTCCTGGGAGGAAAAGGAGCCTCCAAGGCCCGCCGTTAAATCGGCCTGTGAACGTATAAAAAATCAACCCTGTCATGATTAACAGAAAAGGAATCCTTTTCATGGTAATTGTGTTGTCGCTTCTCTTCCCGTCTCCCATTCAAGCAGGGTGGGAATCCGGAGGCGTGGCGCCCGACAAGTGTGACAGCATTCCGCCCCTGAACCATAAAATCGTCGCGTTTGCCCGGGCACAGATCGGGGCAACGGTTGGAAGAGGAGAATGTTGGGATCTGGCAGCAGAAGCCCTCAATGTCAACCAGGCTGAATGGGATAAAAAATACAAATACGGACGTGAGGTGAAACCCGACAGGGAGTGCATTTACCCGGGTGATATTATTCAGTTTGAAGGAGTCAGGATCAAATATCAGTCAGGAAACCGGCGATACGAAGAGACCATGAGCCACCACACCGCCATTATCTACGAAGTGAAGGAGAAAGGATACTTCGTCCTGGCTCATCAGAATACTGCTTTTTCAGGAAGAAAAGTGGGATTGAGCGAATTGAGACTGGAAACCATTGTCAAAGGAAAAATCAGGATTTACCGGCCTGAAAGATAGAGGGTATGAACAACAGATTGTGGAGCCGTGATTTTATCCTGCTCATCTTCTCCAATTTTATTATGTCCAGCGCCTATTACTCGCTGATATCGACACTGCCTGTCTATATTTCCGGGAATCTCGGTGCTACCAACAGCGTGGTCGGCCTGGTGATGTCTTGTTATACCATTGCTGCCGTGTTGATAAGGCCGTTGATCGGTTTCGGCCTTGACCGTCTGGGCCGAAGGACGATCTTTCTCTTTGCCCTGACGGTCTATGCTTTGGTCTTCAACACCTATCTTCTGGCATCCACTGTGCTGATCATGACGATTGTAAGGTTGGTCCATGGATTGACCTGGGGTATGACCACCACCGCCAATTCTACTTTTGCCGGAGACATCATTCCCCCGGCCAGGCGCGGTCAGGGATTCGGCTATTTCGGTATTTCCACCACCCTGGGTATGGCCCTCGGCCCCCTGATCGGAGCTTTCATTTACCGGAATGGAGGCTATACTGCCATGTTTCTTTCGGGTTCCCTGATGGGTTTCATCAGTATGGGTTGTGCAGCCGCCATCCATTATTCCGATTACCGGGTAAAAAAACGGGTCAGCCGGCTGAAGTTCGATCAGATGATTGAACCCACCGCACTCATTCCCTCTTCTAACCTGCTGATAATCATTTTCAGTTACGGAGGGTTGTTGTCTTTCATCTCTTTGTATGGCCAGGAAATCGGAATCGTGAACCCTTCGGGATTCTTTTTTATTTACGCCCTGGGAGTGATCAGCGCCCGTTTTGTAGCAGGAAGGTCACTGGACAAGAAAGGGCCTCGCCGTCTCATCGGCATCTGCCTGACATTGCTGATCGTTGGCTTTCCCCTGCTGGCTTTCTGGCAGACCTCAACCGGCTTTTTCCTTTCCGCAGTGATACTGGGTATCGGGAACGGAGTGGTATTTCCCTCTTTCCAGACAATGATCAACAACATGGTGGATGCCAGTCACCGGGGTGCGGCCAACTCCACTCTTTTTATCGCGGTGGATATCGGGATGGGACTAGGTATGTTACTGGTGGGTGTGATCGCTCAGTTAGCATCACTTCAGACGGCCTTCCTGATCTGTGCCATCGGTTGTACTATCGGGCTGATCCTCTTTTACGCGGTGACTCTTCCTCACTATGGCCGGCACCGGATCATGGATTAAGGCGCGGAAGGTTCGTCCCCTTGAACCGGAGCGGGCCTTGATCCCCTTTGTCTTTTGATGTCATCCATCACATCCAGGTACTTGTTGAACTTTTTATCATCGCGGAGAAGGGCTTTCACCTTATCATCGCGGATTTTTTCCATGTACCCGATCACCTTGGCATTGTTCTCAGCCTTGTATTTTTCGACATCATCGATGAATTGTTTAAAGATGATCGTGAGGGTATCTTTTTGTTCTTTTGTAATATCCATTTTCGGGGCAACCCGGTCGATAAAGCCTTTGGCCCTCTCAGCAGTCGTCAGCTCCTGGGCCGGGGGTTTTTGCGGTTGCTGCGATTGAGGTCTCTGAGCAATAAGAGTCCCTGTCAACAGAAGGACACTGAGCAGGGAAAGCAAGAAGTTCCGGGTGTTCATTGAGCAAGGCTGTTTTCCGTTCAAAGGTATGAAATATTGAAAAATGATGAAAAAATGTAACTTTGGGTCTTGATTCACTCACCCTTTAATGCTTAAACCATGAAAAAGATTCAAATCCTGTTGTTGTTGTTTTGTGTGAACGGACTTCATGGTTTTTCGCAGGAGTTGGCATCATGGCGCGGGCCTGGTCGCGATGGGATCTACCCGGAAACCGGCCTTCTCAGGGTTTGGCCCGAAGGCGGACCGCAACTGTTATGGCATTTTGACGGGTTAGGCGAAGGGCATTCTTCTGCAGCGGTTACAGCAGACAGGGTTTTTGCCACAGGAGTCACCAACGGGATCGGTTATCTCTTCGCATTTGACAACAACGGTAAGCTCCTGTGGAAAATCCCTTTCGGGGAAGATTGGACCGAGAGTTACCCCGGAAGTCGCACGACCCCGCTGGTTTGTGACGGGAAAATCTATCTTCTCAGCGGGATGGGAAAATTGGTTTGCCGTTCCGCAGTTGATGGCGGCCTGGTCTGGACCATCGATCTCCTGAAGGATTATCAGGCACCCAATATCCGGTGGGGTATTACAGAGAACCTGCTGATTGACGGGGAGAAACTCTTTTGCACCCCCGGAGGAAGTGAATACAATGTGATCGCACTCGATAAAAACACCGGCAAACTGATTTGGAAATCCGCAGCTAAAGGAGAAGCCAGTGCTTATTGCTCTCCGACCCTTATTGAGCATAGCGGCCGTAAAATCCTGGTAACGCAGACTGCCTCCTCCATCATAGGGATCGATGCTGCCAAAGGAACCTTCCTGTGGAGTGTTGACCAACCCAATACCTGGTCGGTTCATGCCAACACTCCGCTGTACCACGAAGGACTGATCTATTGTGTTTCAGGATATGGGAAAGGGGGTGTTCAACTCAGGTTGTCACCCGACGGTAACAAGGTGACAGAGGTCTGGAGAAATACCACCATCGGCAACCGGATGGGTGGAGCGGTCCTGCTGAATGGAAAACTCTATGGATCCGACGACAACGGGAAAGCTTGGTACTGTGTCGATTGGAAAACAGGTGTGACCATGTTTTCGGAAAAGATCACGGGTAAAGGGAACATCATCAGCGCCGATAACATGCTTTACTGTTATGGCGAGAACGGGGAGGTGGTACTGGTAAGGCCTGATGGAAACAGTTTTACAAAGATAAGCGCTTTCAAGGTGCCTTATGGAACGGATCAACATTGGGCCCACCTGGTCATCGACAACGGAAAGCTATACATAAGACATGGGAATTCCCTGATGGTTTATGATATCAGGAAAAAATAAGCAGCTTTTACAGACTTTCTCACCGGTTTCATTGGCAAAACGACCCTCCTGATCAAAATTAACCGGTTCTCAGGCATGAAAAACGTATTTTTGTCACAAGATCCATTTTAACTCTTTGCTGATGTTTCGCTCATTTCCTCTCTTCTTCTTTTTGACGCTTCAGGCGTTAATGCTCTTTTCCCAACCTGTTTCCCAGTTCCGCGGGCCATACCGTACAGGGGTTTTCATGGAAACCGGGCTGATGGAAAGCTGGCCTGCTTCCGGTCCTGAATTGCTCTGGAGAGCAGACAGCATCGGCAACGGGTTTTGTTCACCGGTCGTCACAAGTGACCGGATTTTTCTTGCCAGCGAGATGGACAGCATCGGCTACCTTTTTGCTTTTGATAAATCGGGAAAAGTGCTGTGGAAAACCTCTACCGGCCGCGAATGGACTGAAAATTTTCCCGGACCGAGGTCCAGTCCGACGGTTGTGGGCGATCTGCTCTATTATTGCTCCGGCATGGGCGCGGTATTGTGTGTGGAGACAGCAACTGGTCGTCAAAAGTGGTCACGGCACCTGGTCGGGGATTTGCATGGGATCAACGTCCGGTTCGGTTATGCCGAATCGCTCCTGATCGATGGCGACAAAGTGTATTGTTCTCCCGGAGGAACCGATACCAACGTGGTGGCGTTGAACCGTTTTGACGGCACCCTGATCTGGAAGTCAAAAGCGATGGGTGACTCCGCTGCTTACTGTTCGCCGGTGGTTTTTCAGCACAACGGACGGAAGATCCTTTCCACCCTGACGATACACCATCTGATTGGTTTGGATGCAGAGAGCGGAGCCCTTTTGTGGAACCAGCCGATGGAACGGCCCGGAGATATTCATTGCAACATACCTTTTTACCATGATGGAGCCTTGTACTGTAATGATCGCGGAGGGAACGGCATGCTGAAGTTTGTGTTGTCACCGGGAGGTGATTCCATCACCGAAAGCTGGAGAAATTTCAAAGCCGGAAACGTTCAGAGTGGTTTCATCCGCTTAGGCGACTTTTTATACGGCTCAAGATACCGCCCGGCCCGTTTCGAAAGCAATCGTACGGATAACGGGAAAACCGCAGATTCACTCAAATTTGCTGTCGGTTCGGTGATTTTTGCAGACCGAATGCTTTATTGTTACGGGGAAGACGGAACGATGGGGCTGATCCGGCCTGACTCCGGAAAACTTACGCTGGTCAGTTCTTTCAAGATCGTTGATGGCTCCAGGGAACATTTTGCGCATCCGGCGATCGGCGACGGGGTGCTGTACGTGCGTCATGGAAACGCCCTGATGGCTTATGATATCCGGAAGAAAAAGGAGTAAGCCGACCCGCTTTTCACTTACTTTTGCATTAGCAAAACTTCACGAGTGAACCGGCTGAAAGACAGAACATCCCTGTTGTTTGTTGCCCCGCTGATCTTCCTGGGAGTTGCCCTGCTGGCTTGGTGGATCAGCCATGATCCGTCATCAGCCTTCACGGTTTCACTCCCGGGGATGGACGAACGGGGAAAAACAATGGCCACGGAGGAAACGATCCTGATCGGTGAAACTTTTTCCTATACTGCTCCGGGCACCGGAATTCCCGGAACCTCCTGGCCCCGTTTTCGGGGAGCTGATTTCGATAACATCAGTAAAGAGAAGATCCCCCTGATCGACAACTGGGATAAAGCCGGTCCCCGTATCCTCTGGAAAATTCCATTGGGTGAAGGCCATGCTGCACCGGCCGTGTACGACGGGAGAGTCTATCTCCTGGATTATAATGAAACCTCCGGGGAAGACCTGCTGCGCTGTTTCTCGCTGGCATCCGGCGACGAATTATGGCACCGGGGATATAAAGTCAGGTTGAAGCGTAACCATGGACTGAGCCGCACCATTCCTGCAATCAATGAGAAATTCGTGGTGACCATCGGGCCTAAAGGGCAGGTGATGTGTGTCGACCGGCTGACGGGGGAGTTAAAATGGGGCCTTGACCTGGTGAAATCCTTCCATTCCGAAGTCCCCTTCTGGTACACCGGTCAATGCCCGTTGATTGATAAAGATACCGTGATCCTGGCTGCCGGAGGAGATGCTTTGCTGGTGGCGGTGGATGGTAACACCGGTCAAAAATTATGGCAAACGCCCAATCCCCGGAAATGGAAAATGTCGCATTCTTCCATCATGCCCATGACAGTCAATGGAAGAAAGATTTATGTTTATTGCGCGGTGGGCGGGATCTGTGGTATTGCTGCCGATGGTCCCGAAAGGGGGACTGTCATTTGGGAAACCACTGTCTTCGCACCTTCCGTGATTGCTCCTTCTCCTGTTATTTTAGAGGGAGGCAGAATTTTTATGACTGCCGGGTATGGAGCCGGTTCTGTTTTGCTTGAAATAACGGAAAAAGATAACCGTTATACTGTCACGATGTTGCAACAATACAAACCCTCGGAAGGGCTCGCTTCGGAGCAGCAAACACCGGTACTGATCAATGGCTATCTTTACGGGATACAGCCCAAGGATGCCGGTGGTTTACGAAACCAGTTCGTATGTTGTAAAGCTGGCGACGGGACACGCATCCTGATGCAAAGCGGGCAACAGGAACGTTTTGGTTTGGGGCCTTATATCCAGGCTGATGGCAAATTTTTCATTCTCAACGATGACGGGGAGATGACCATTGCCAAGGCTTCCCCGCAGGGATTCAAAGTCCTTGATAAAAGAAAAATCATTGAAGGGGAAGACTCCTGGGGTCCGATGGCCGTCACCGGCGGGTACTTGCTGATGCGCGATTCAAAAAACCTGGTTTGCCTGGATATCCGGAAACGATGAAACAAAAAACACTCCTCTTTGGCGCTCTTGGGATGTTGGTCGTACTCATCCTTTTCATGGTGAAAGATCTTTTTTTGTCATCTCCTGAACCAGGGAACAACCCCTGGAAATATGACCTGGAAACAATGAAGCAGGCAGATACCATGAAACCGGCTTATACCATGGTGAAGGCCATCCCCTCGGGGTTACAGGGATTGGTAGCCATCGCAACCGGCCCCGGCGACCGAATTTATACAACGGGAGCAGGAGGAGCCGAAATCTATGATTCCGCTTGCCGGCTGCTTCTCCGGTTTGATTTTGAGGATACCGCTTATGCCCTTACAGTCGACTCCACAGGGAATCTCTGGATGAGCATGGGTGACCATGTCGAAGTGTGGAATAAAACGGGGAAAAAATTACAAACCTTAAAAAGTGCCGGAAGAGGATCCCTGATCACCTCGCTGGCCTTGACCGGATCATCGCTCCTGATCGCAGATGCCGGCCTGAAAGTGGTTTACCATTACGATCACATGGGAAATATGATCAACCGCATCGGTGAAAAAGATCCGGTGAGAAAAGTTCCGGGATTCGTCATCCCCGGTCCCTGGTTCGATCTGGCAGTTTCACCGGATGGTTCACTGTGGATTGCCAATCCGGGAAGACATGAATTGGAGCAGTACCGTTTCGATGGTCAAAGATTGCTCAGTTGGGGGAAACCCGGCATAGGGATCCCGGAATTTTGCGGATGCTGCAATCCCTCTCATTTTACTTTTCTTCCTGATGGATCCTTTGTTACCAGCGAAAAAGGAATTGAACGGATCAAAGTATACAACCCGCGGGGAAAATTCAGCGCAGTGGTAGCCCTACCCGGTGACTTTGACGAAGGAACACGTGGCCTCGACCTGGCGACAGATTCGAGGGGACGTATTCTGGTGGTTGATCCCGTAAGAAAACAAATCAGGATCTTTGTTAAAAGAAGTACCACCTCCAACAATTAAAGATCATGCCCAACCGGAGAGAATTTCTTACTACCCTGTTCCGTGCCGCTTTCCTCACCGGATTGGGTGTTTTGGGCGGAGCTATGGTTTTACGAAAAGGCAAACCCGGAGAATGTGGCTTCGGCTTCGATTGTGCCCATTGCGGGGAAGCTGACAAGTGCGTTATTCCCCATCCTTTTGAATCCCGGCAGATGGTATGGCAGCTTGACCCGTCTCTTTGCACCCATTGCGGACAGTGCGCAACTGCCTGCGTCATGACCCCTTCCGCCGTCAAGTGTGTCCATGTTTACGCCATGTGCGGGTATTGTGATTTGTGCGGCGGCTATTTTAAACCTGGCACGAAAACGTTGGATACCGCCGCCGAGAACCAACTTTGCCCTACCAATGCCATCAAGAGAAAATTTGTTGAAGAACCTTTCTTCGAATATACGATCGACGAATCCCTCTGTATCGGCTGCGGTAAATGCGTGAAAGGTTGCGATGCCTTTGGAAACGGATCACTCCAGCTCCAGGTAAGGCACGACCGCTGCAAAAACTGCAACCAATGCGCCATAGCACGGATCTGTCCCTCAGGAGCCTACCGGAAAGTTCCCGCCCGGCATCCTTCATTGCTCAGGGGATTTGAACAGAAACCCAAAAATGGTGACTTCACTCAATCCCAGGAAAACCGATGAAATACAAAGCGGCACTGCTCCTTCTGCTCCTCCTTTTTTTCCATGGTTTTTCGGTTAAAGCCATTCAACGGTTTCCCCGGCCGGAGTTCGAGACAGCCTATTCTCAGCCTGAAACTTTATTACCCCAGGCTCGTGCTGAGGTCATGGAAGTCGTGGATGTCGTTGTTCTGGCACTATCGCTCTCCCTTGTGTCCTGGCTCGTGTTGAAAAAAAGATCCCGCAAGGGGGTTTTCTGGATGTCATTGTTTTCTCTGGCTTATTTTGGATTTTACCGGGAAGGATGTGTTTGTTCCATCGGCTCCATTCAAAACATTGCGCTGGCTTTGTTTGATCGCAATTACATCCTGCCCTTGACTGCGGTCGTTTTCTTCATTCTGCCGCTTGTCTTTGCGTTGTTTTTCGGAAGAACTTTCTGTGCCGGCGTCTGTCCCTTTGGCGCCCTGCAAGACATGGTCTCATTCTACCCACAGAAAACCGGTCCGAAATTAAATGGCCTCCTCGGGATGGTCCCTTATCTTTACCTTGGGTTTGCCATTCTTTATGCTGCCACAGGGACCGATTTCATCATCTGCAGGTACGATCCCTTCGTTGGAATTTTCAGGATGAACGCCTCTTTCGGCATGTTCCTCTTTGGAGGATTACTGTTGATAACAGGGATATTTTTAGCCCGCCCCTATTGCCGTTTTCTTTGTCCTTACGGTGTGTTGCTCAACTGGGCCAGCCGGTTGTCGCACCGCCATTTGACCATTACCGCCGACGAGTGCATCCGATGCAGGCTTTGCGAAGATTCCTGCCCCTATGATGCCATCGATCTTCCTTTGACAGATAAAAGTCCCGAAACCCGCTCCTCGAGGATTCGAAAAATGGCCTGGATTGTTGTGCTGATACCCGCTCTGACCTTCCTTGGTGCAGGCACCGGCTTTCTGCTTCATACGACTTTTGCCGGGGTGAACAACAAAGTAATCCTGGCGAAGCAACTGGCCACCCCTGCCAATCAGCAAATTAAACCCGAACCCTTCTCTGTGACAGCCTTCCGCACTTCGGGGAAAAGCGTGGAGAGTGTCAACCTGGAAGCCCGTGAGGTGATCCGTCGCTTCAAAACCGGAGCGCTGGCACTGGGGGGTTTTATCGGTTTGGTCTTCGGGTTGGTCATAGCCCGGCGGATGACCGGCCGGTGGCACGATGATTATCTCCCCGACAAAGGCCACTGTTTCAGTTGTGCCCGCTGCATCGATTACTGCCCGGTGAAAACCAAACTCCCAAAAAACACTCCATGAGCAAAGAGAAACCACCGGTTTCCGTGATACGAACATTGCGACAGATCGCTTTCGTGAGCGGATTCTTTGCCGCCCTCCTTTGCTTTTTGCTCATCGTCAACTGGTTCCAGTTGCAACGAGCTGATCCGCTTAATTCACGGGCGCTGCAATCGCTTAACGAAAGATTGGCTGCCAATCCCGATGATCAGCAATTGAGGGATGATGTGCGTACCCTGGACCTGCTCTCACGGAAAGCCTATTTTACCAGCCAATGGCAAATCCGCACGGGTGGCTGTCTTTTGCTGGTCAGCCTGCTGGTGATGGTCATCTGCCTGCAAACCATCGGATACATCCGTAAAAAGATGCCGGATCTCCCCGGCACGACCCGTGAAAACTACTGGATCGAACAAAGAATAAACCGGAGATGGATCATTGCTTCAGGGACAGGGATTTTGATCATCTCACTTCTTGTTGCTTTTTTCAGTTACCGCCAGTCGGGGTTCACGATCGATGGGACTGCAGTCAGTGATTCCACTGACAGCCTTGGTTTTCCGAACGCCGCGACATCCGGTGGCAGGGCTGCTTTGCCTGGTGATACCTCCGCCGGTCAGCTTTTGAATTCCGACAGCACCCTGGTTAAAGCCGATTCATTGGCCGAGGGTTTTCCGACCCGTGCGGAGATCACTCAAAATTTCCCTGCTTTCAGGGGCCCCGGAGGAAACGGGGTGGTTTATCAACAAAATGTCCCTGTAAGATGGGACGGAAAGAGCGGTCGCAACATCCTGTGGAAGACGCCGGTACCCCTTCCCGGGTACAATTCACCGGTGGTGTGGAATGACCGGGTGTTTCTCTCCGGCGCCAATGAAGTAAAAAGAGAGGTTTACTGTTTTGATGCCAACACCGGGAAGTTACAATGGAGTTCCAGGGCTGACAAGATCGCCGGAAGCCCTGCCAAAGCTCCGGCAGTTAGTAAAGAAACCGGCCAGGCCGCGCCAACCCTCACCACCGATGGCCGAAGGGTTTATGCCATTTTCGCCAACGGAGATCTGATCGCCTTCGATTTCGAGGGAAAAAAGGTATGGGCTAAAAACCTGGGTTCTCCATCCAACCATTACGGACACTCCTCTTCGCTGATCATGTTCCGCGATCTGCTGATTGTCCAATACGACCAGCGGGGATCAGCACAGGTCATGGCC
>Ga0209098_1000224_pt1 | contig 63789 bp, 40 predicted proteins | sample AD_JPNHW1_MetaG_FD_184429 | JGI IMG/M metagenome (GOLD analysis project Ga0209098, IMG submission 184429) | Active sludge microbial communities of municipal wastewater-treating anaerobic digesters from Japan - AD_JPNHW1_MetaG (SPAdes) (version 2) | ecosystem: Engineered > Bioreactor > Anaerobic...
TAGCATCCGAGATCGGCACTATGAGAGTGACGGAACAGATTGATGCCCTTGAACTTATGGGAATCAACTCTGCCTCGTACATCATCCTCCCGAAGGTGGTGGCTACCGTCATCTTCAACCCCTTCCTCACCCTGATAAGCATTATCACAGGCATTATCGGCGGATGGATCGTCGGCACCAGCGCCGGTGTCATTACCTCACAGGACTATATCTACGGCATTCAATACGCCTTCATCCCTTACTATATCACATACTCACTTATCAAGACTGTCTTCTTTGCCTTCATCATCTCAACGGTTTCGGCACACCAGGGATACCATGTAGAGGGAGGTTCCCTCGAAGTGGGCCGTGCAAGCACGAAGGCGGTGGTGTACAGCAGCGTTACAATCCTGCTCTTTAACGTCATCCTGACACAACTGCTTCTCTCATGATCAGGGCTGAGCACATATCCAAATCATTCGGTGACCGCCGGGTTCTGACAGACATCTCCGCCGTCTTCGAGCCTGGCAAAACAAACCTGATCATCGGAAAGAGCGGCTCCGGGAAAACCGTCTTTCTCAAATGCCTTGTCGGACTGCTTGACGTGGATGAGGGAGAAATCTACTACAATGATGTCCCTTTCACCCGTCTCGACTTCCGTGGTAAAAAGGAGCTCCGCCAGAAGATGGGCATGCTCTTCCAGGGAAGCGCACTCTTTGACTCAATGACTGTTGAGGAGAATGTCAGGTTTCCGCTTGACATGTTCACCGGCATGTCATACCCGGAAAAACTTGACCGGGTCAACTTTTGTCTTGACCGGGTGAACATCGTAAACTCCAACCGGCTTTTTCCTTCCGAACTATCCGGAGGGATGAAGAAGAGGGTGGCCATAGCCAGGGCCATTGCACTCAAACCAAGATTTCTGTTTTGTGACGAACCCAACTCAGGCCTTGACCCGAAGACATCAATAGTCATTGACGAGCTGATACGGGAGATCACCGTAGAACTCAACATGACCACAATTGTCAACACTCATGACATGAACTCCGTGATGGAAAACGGAGAAAAGATCATATTCATCGAAGAGGGGGAGAAATGCTGGGAAGGCAACAGAAACGAGATCCTGAAGTCAGACTGCAGCAAACTCAATGACTTTGTCTTCGCCAACTCACTGGCGAGACAGCTTAAGGATTCCTCAAAATAAAAACCGCTCTACATCGGGGGAAGAGTCTTGTCCCTTTCCCTGTTGCCGAACAACAGGTTGAGGCCCAGCCGTGCATTGACGGTATTCATATTCTCGGGAAGCCTGATTGTCTGCTCCCCGCTTGTAAAGCTTGAATACTTAAGGGGTATATTGTCAACCAGGACAAAGAACTGGAAGGGTCCTCCCCTCAGCGCCATCCCGAAGCCAAGGTTGTCAAAGCGCCTGTTGGCCGCAGTGTATGCCAATGTGGTTGAGAAGATATTGCGGAAGTGAAGATTACCTGAAAGGGTCACTGACTGGTGTGCCTGTGGCCCCTCAAACCGTGTCTGTGACAGCAATCCCAGGGTAAAGTACCTGACCGGTGTGTAGCTGAAGGCTGCGACCACTTTTGCCGGCAGGTATGTAGTGTACTCCTGCGGCGAATCTGCAAGCTCCAGAACATTCTGGAGGCTGTCAATGGTCCAGTTGATCAGCTCTTCGAAATCGAGGCTTTCATCATATACATCCTGCATGGTCAGACCGTTGAACTTGAAAGTGGAGTTGATCGTAAGCTGTGACAGGTCCCTCTTCCACCTGATAAATCCGAGATCATTTACGGCAGCCGATACGGCCAGTTTTTCGCTGAACCTGTATTCAGCGCCCAGATCAATGCCCGCACCCGGGTTAGCCAGCTCTTTCAGGTATGATATCGCGTTGCGGGTATCATCAAACCTTGCTTCGTCGAATTCTGCTCCGTGGATGGTGCCGTCACTCTCTGTTGTGAACAGTACCGGGGCACTCATGTTCAACGAGATATCAGCGTCAGCCGTATGGGTGAAATCTTCATTTACCGTAAGTTTGGAATGGTTGTTTGTAAGGTATGCAGACGCCACTCCCGACAGAATTTTAAGCCTGCCTCCTATCCTCAGCTTTTCGGTGATGTTTCCTGAAGCCCCGAGTCCGATCTCGTGGTAAACCATCATGTCTGTCCTGAATGAAGAGAGGTCAAGTGTTTTTCCGATGAAGTCACTGTTACCGCCCAGTCCCAGCCTGAAGAGATCACCCGGGAATACCAGGTTGGCTTCTGCCCGTTCAGTGATGTCAAGGCTGAACCTCAGGTTGTCCTTAACCGTAAAGGCGAGACCAAAAAGCCTGACTCCGGCCTGCGGCTCAAGAGAGTTGTTGTCGCCCAGTCCTGCCAGGAAATCATTCAGCCAGGGACCCCTTTCCAGGAAGGAAAGGGTGGAGTCGGAGATGACACCGCTTGTAAAGAGGTCTGACAGACTCAGGAAGTTGTTGTCAAGTCTGACGGAGATATCGGATATCCCGGGTAGTCCAAGGTAGAACCGGCCTGTCGGCTTAAAGGCCGGATTGAGGGTAGTAGCCTGCGGCAGGTTCATGAAATAAAGAACCTGGCTGTTCTGAGAATGGCCGGCGGTGACTGCTGACAGCAGCACGATCAGCGCCAGAATTTTCCTTTTCATATGGTTTTATTATTTTGAACCGGAATTCAGTTCGTGATTACAAAGGTAGATCTCATCTTCGACTGAGATGAGGTTCCAGGTACTTTTATTTGACACTTTTCCAGTGTTGAACAGGGGCCCTGCCGGACGCGGGAAACCACTCACGGAAGCTCCGTTTCGTCCGATGAGGTGAAGCATCCCTTTTCCTGTATCATAGATGGCTATTCTCCTCTCATCCGTTCCTGTTGAGACGATCCATGGCCCTGTCACCTCCCCTCCTCCGGCACTGTATCTCCACATCTCGTGACCGGAGCCGTCAATGGCTCTCAGAACACCCTGGTCAACAGTCAGGCGGTCAGTCACGTCGTCACCATCAATATCACCAAATTCAGACCTGTGTGAGGCAGAGATCCCTCTGATAGTGTCTTTCTTTACCGTGCCGTCAAACAGCAGCCTGACTGTGGCACCGTCGAGAGCGGAAAAGATAATGGAAGGTTCATCCTCAGCTGTCAGCCTGGCAACCGAACCCGGAGCCTTCATCAGAGGCTCCTGGTGGGCTACCCTGATATTGCCGGTGCGGTCAAGCACATAAACCGCCTGGTCATCAGCCACGAAGAGATAATCCTTACCCCTTACCCTGAAGAAGGTTACAGGATCAGTGACCTTTCCCCTGGCGGTAAAGAGATTCCATCCCCTGACCGGTGTGCCTGACCGGTCATAGGCATATATCTTCCGGTCATCACCGGCTATGAAAAGCCTGTAGTCCTTGTTGTTCTCATAATCAAAGAGGGCAAGGGTGTTTGAAGCCGGCGACTGCATCTTTACCGGGAATTTGTCAACATAGTTGCCGTTCCGGTCGATAAGGTGCATATAGTCACGGCCGGTAAAAAGAAGTTGCAGTTTACCATTTTTGTAGTAATCTATCATGAAGATATCACCGGTTATCTTTTCCCTGATTGCTGCCTTCCAGAGTATCTTGCCTGAAGAACTTATAAGGTAAATGTTGTTGTTGCGGTCCTGTATGAATATTTCCGTTGCACCGGTGTTATGGTTGGTGAAGAAGAACGGTTTAACCGAAGGTGCTGCATCAAGCTTCACCTTCCACAGGAGTTTGAGCCCGGATGAATCTGTTTCACCGGTTGTGACTTCTGTGGCTGCGGCTGCAGCCGGAGCGCTCCCCGGGTGTTCACCGCCGGAAGTATACCTTACCGAGAGGCTCGTATAGATCATCTCATTGCTTGGCGTCATGCTCACCCCAACCCCGCTGATTCCTGACAGCGCCCTGTCAGTCAGGGAGGCGGCTGCAGCCGGGGTGAGATACTCAGCCAACTGTGACTTCAGCACCCTGCCCGATGAATAAAACAGAAAGGAGCTCTTCGTGGGCAGGCTCTTTTCCATCTCCCTGAAACCCGGGTCATTGATAAGGGTATTTCCGCCGGCTGACTCCCTGAGCACTGCCGCGAGTGCTTCAGGAGATTGAGAGAAGATCATGTATGACCTTGCAAATGTCACCCATTCGTCACCGGCCCTGCTTTTTTCCGCCCCGGCAAGGATTGATGCCACCCCGGTGAATGGCATGCGGTAGATCACCTCCTCCGCTCCGTCACTGTTCCTGGCTGAAGCCACAAAATGACTCTCCCTCAGTCCCATGGAGCGGTACTTTGCAGCCAGTCGCTGCCGCAGCACCTCTTCCGCCGACTGTGGGTCTGTCATACGAAAGAGACGTATCCTCACACTGCCCTCACCGAATGCTATCAGCCCTTCAGTAACCTCTGTGCCGGTGAACGGGCTCAGAATGAGGGCAAGGTCAGTCGCATTTATTGATGCCGGGTCAGTTGCCGTTTCGCCGGAGAGTGAGGCGCGGCGCATCACCGTGCTGTAGCTGAGGGTATTGCGTGGAAGAAGTTCATGCACACCGTTCTCAGCCGGTGCAACATCCCTGAGGCGGTCTGCACCTGTACCTGCACCTGCAGTAGTCAGGAACCCGCTTATGAAAAGCCCGTCCTCCGCGGTGGTGAGATCTCCGCCCCCGGCAATTGCCACTGACGAGATGACGGAGATATCTTCAGGGTCAGTAAATGATTTCAGGAAAGGCGGAAGGTTTCTGAACAGCACGAACAGATTGTCAGCCGTTTTGCCGGCAGCGCTGACAACCTGGGTGAAACCCTGCTGGTGCCGTATGTCTGAACCGGCGCTCCTGTTGTCAAGGGCTGCGGTAATCATGCTCTCCGAGGGAGTTATGATCAGGATGCCGGAGGTGAGAGCTAAATAAACTGGCTTCTGCCTGCTCCCCCGGGTGAATGTAAGGGTGAATGTTCGTGTGCCTCCAAGGTCGCGCTTGTCGGTCACTGTGGCCCCCGCCTGGCTGCACAGCAACGTCAGCTTCCTTGCCGTGAATGCAGGTCCGGTGCTCATCACTGCCAGCGGCACAGTCTGCCTCTGCCCGGCAGCATGAAAAGAAATGAGCATCCTCCTGTTGCTTATAAGCTCACGAACCTCCCTGCCGCCGGTGACACTGTCAATTGAAGAGGCAGAGCGCACAAGCGACGCGGCCCAGTCCAGACCTGACAGTCCTGACAGGATGCCTGCAGGATCGGTAATACGGGTCAGCAGCTCGGGAAAATCACTGGTTTCTATGACGAAAAAAGCATCGGCAGGCACTGCCTCCCACGGGTCAATAACCACCACCTGCTTCTCCTTGCGGAGAAAGAAAGCTGCCACAGCCAGAGCAATGGCAAGAATCCCCACCAGTATGATGCCGGTTCTCTTCCGCACAAATATCCCTGTTGTTATCTAACATCAAAAATATAAAATATTAGGATGCCCCGCGAAAGAGTTTGACGAGACGCTGCTGTTATGCCGGGAAACATATCCGAAATGAACACGAATGGAACGCTTTTTGTGCGAAAAGAAACGCCAAGACATTTTTACCAATGAATAAATTCACCTTTCTGCTGCTGTTTTTAGCTCCGTTGATGAGCCTTAGCGCCCAGACAGTCACTGTTCTCAGTGCCGATGACGGCAAGCCGATAGCAGATGTGGCTGTATACAACGAAGCCAGAACACAGTTTGGCTATACCAATTATTCAGGGAAGGTGAGCCTCTCGGGATTCAGCGGGGAACAGCCGGTCTTCTTCCAGCACTTTTCATACGAGAGGGTTTCGTTCACCACTGAAGAGCTTATGGCTGCAAAGTGGGTGGTGAAGCTCGAGACAAAAACCTTCGAGGTGGAGGAGTTCATCGTCTCCGCGAACCGATGGGAACAGAAATCGGAGGAAGTGCCCAACCACATCAACGTGGTGGCGCTCCCGGCTGTAAAGATCATGAATCCGCAAACGGCAGCTGACCTGATCTCCATGGGCGACGTCTTCGTGCAGAAGAGCCAGCTCGGAGGAGGAAGCCCCATGATTCGTGGCTTTGCCACCAACAGGGTGCTTATTAACATTGACGGAGTGAGGATGAATAATGCCATCTACCGTGAAGGCAACATTCAGAATGTCATTTCAATTGACCCGAACATAATAGAACGAACGGAAATCATCTTCGGACCGGGCGCCACCATGTACGGCAGCGATGCCCTCGGCGGGGTTATGGACTTCCATACCCGGAGGGCTCTCTTCTCTACGGGCGACTCCCTTTTCGTCAAGGCCGAAGCAATGGCTCGCTGGTCATCTGCCGCCGGCGAACAGACTTATCACGCATGGATCAACGCCGGCGGCAGGAGGGTGGCCCTCCTGTCGTCAGTGACCTGGTCTGACTTCGGCGACCTTGTAATGGGATCAGTATCACACTCGGAATACCTTCGCGACCTCTACCAGGAGCGTATCGGCAACCGTGACAGCGTGATTATGAACAGCAACCCCCGCAGACAGGTGGCTTCCGGCTACAGGCAGATCAACACCACCAACAAGCTCCGCTTCAAGGCGGGAAAACACCTGGATATAGATCTGGCACACCATTACTCCCACCTCTCCGATGTCCCCCGCTATGACAGGCTCATCCAGGTAAAGGGCGGAACCCTGAGGTACGGCGACTGGTATTACGGGCCGCAGGTGTGGATGATGACCAACGCCTCGATGCGTTATAACAGGCCTGCAAATCTCTTCGACGAAATCCGCCTCACAGTGGCAAGGCAGGATTACCGCGAGAGCCGTCATGACAGGGCGCTCAACAAAACTGACCTCAATGAGCAGTTTGAAAAGGTAGGGATCTGGTCGGCCAACCTCGACTTCGACAAAAAGACCGGCAAAAGGGATAACCTGGCGTACTACGGAGCAGAATATGTATGGAACACCATCCGCAGCACCGCCGATGTGAAAAATATTCTTACCGGGGAGACCGAGCCTGCCGGGTCACGCTATCCCAACGGGAAAAATATCTATAACAGCTTCTCCCTGTACGGTGGTTACAAGTTCAACCTGAGCAGTAAGTTCACAGTAAGCACGGGAGCCAGGTACAACTATGTCAGCCTGAACTCGGAGATAGCTGACAACTCATGGTATAACTTTCCGTTCACCACCATCGAGTCAGGTAACGGTGCCCTCACCGGTGCTGCCGGTGCCGTCTACAGGCCCGATGGCCGTACGGAGCTGACTGTCAACCTCTCCACCGGATTCAGGGCTCCGAACCTTGATGACCTGGGCAAGGTTTTTGAATCGGCCCCCGGGGTGCTGGTGGTGCCCAATCCTGACCTGAGACCGGAATACCTCTATAACATTGACCTTGGCGCATCAAGGGAGTTCGGCAAGATGCTCCTGGCAGAGGCGTCGGTCTTCTGGTCGTATCTTGACAATGCCATGGTGCGCAGAGAGTTTCTCTTCAACGGAGAACCCACATTTGTCTTCCAGGGAGAGGAGAGCCAGGTCTATGCCATGGTCAATGCCGGATACGCAATTGTCTACGGCACCCAGCTGAAGGCCGAACTGCGACCCTCATCATTCATCAGGGTCAAATCATCACTCAGCCTCACTGCCGGACATGACGATGAGAAGGCTCCATTGAGGCACGTTCCGCCGCTGTTCGGGGCAACGCACCTGATCTATGAACGCTCGGTTCTCAAAGCCGACCTGTATGCGGTCTACAACGGAAGCATAACCAATGACAGAATGGCCCCCAGTGAGAAGGACAAACCATATCTCTATGCCGAAGACGAAAACGGCAACCCGTGGTCACCCGGATGGTTCACGCTTAACTTCAAAACCTCCTGGAACATCAGCAACAGGCTCGAACTGACAGCGGGGATAGAGAACCTGCTTGACCTCAGGTACAGACCCTACTCCTCAGGCATCGCAGCACCCGGAAGAAACTTTATCGTTTCCGCCAGAATCAAGGTCTGAAATCAGGCAGTAGCCAATAACCACCAGGCAATAGTAATACCCCGCAGGGGTTCCGGAATTGTAAATGACCGGCACCAACCTGACCATTCCCCGTAGGGGATAAAGAATTTTGCCCTCATGGCTTCCCTGCTTCTACCTTTTGGATTTCCAAAATGAATGCGTAATTTTCAGAAATTTTGGTACTCAGAGGGTAATGAACCGTGGTTACAGGCTTGCTGAACTCAGCAGCAAAAAAGACATCAGGGACTTTCATGATCTGCCGGCATTTATAAACAGGGAAGACAAGAATTGGATAAAGCCCCTCTTCAAGGATATTGAGACAATATTTCACCCTTCCTCCAACACGCTGTTCCGCACCGGCGAGGCAGTAAGGTGGCTGCTTCGCGATGACACTGGACATGCCGTTGGCCGGGTGGCGGCTTTCTATAGTAAGAAAATTGCGAGCGCCCACGGAGAACAGGTGGGGGGAATGGGTTTCTTCGAATGCATTAACGACAGGGAGGCTGCGGCAATACTGTTTGACGCCTGTCGCAACTGGCTGGAGGAGAAGGGAATGAAAGTGATGGAGGGACCTGTGAACTTCGGTGACCGCGACCGCTGGTGGGGATTGCTGGTTGACGGATTCATGCCCCCGAACTACTGCATGCCCTATAACCCGCCATACTACAGGGAACTTTTCGAGGCATACGGATTCAGGAACTATTTCGACCAGTACACATACCACATGCCTGTTGACGACAGCAGGCTTGATGCTGTAATCAGGGAAAAGGCGGAAAGGATCTTCAGCAACCCTGACTATACATTCAGGTATATGACCCTGAAAGAGTTGCGTGACATTTCCCGTAACTTTATGATAGTCTATAACAAGGGGTGGGCACGGTTCCCGGGTGTCAAGACAATCAGCGAGGGCCATGCAAAGCTTATCCTCAAAAGCATCAGGCCGGTGCTTGACGAGAAACTTCTCTGGTTCGGCTTCTACAGGAATGAACCCATCTGCTTCTTCATAATGCTCCCCGAGGTCAACCAGATTGTCAGGCATCTCAACGGCAAGCTCAATCATGTCGGAAGGTTGAAATTCCTGTGGTACAGGCATATTAAAAATGAACTGACCAAGGCATTCGGCCTGATCTTCGGCATTGTGCCGGAACATCAGCGCAAGGGGGTGGAGGGAGCTCTGATAATGTCATTCGCCAGGTTGGCGATGTCTGACAGGTTTCCGTACAAAGAGCTGGAATTTAACTGGATAGGCGACTTCAATCCCTCAATGATGCACCTTCTTGACCAGATAGGCGCAAAAATAATCAAGACGCACATCACATACCGGTACCTGTTTGACAGGGATGCACCCTTCGAGAGGGCCCCGGTGGTCAATGCGTGAATGGCCTGTAGCCAATAATCTCCCTGACCTCACGGATGGTTTTTGAAGCGCTGGCCCTTGCCTTCTCCGCACCACTTGCCACAACCTTTCCGAGATAATCCGGATCATTGAGTATCTCGTTGATCCTTATCCTGATGGGATCAGTAACCCTGATGATGTCCTCGGCAAGCTGCTTCTTCAGGTCGCCGTACCTTATCTGGCATGTGGCGTGCTGCTCACGGAAATGCTGAAGCGTGGAGGATTCAGAGACCACCTCCATTATTGTAAAAAGGTTTTTGACCGGTTCTGACGGTTCGGCACCCGGTTTCTCCGGCCCGGTATCGGTAACGGCTTTCATTACCTTCTTCCGGATCTCTGCAGGCGTATCGGCCAGGAAAATGCCATTCCCCTCGCTCTTGCCCATCTTACCCGTACCATCAAGGCCCGGGATCTTTATAAGTTGCCTGCCGAAATTATAGGCATCGGGCTCCGGGAAATATTCCACGCCGTACATTGTATTGAAGCGGCGGGCAAACCGGCGGGTCATCTCGAGGTGCTGCTCCTGGTCCTTTCCCACCGGCACCTTGTGAGCCCTGTGAATGATAATATCAGCCGCCATCAGCACCGGGTAGGTCAGCAGGCCTGCATTGATGTTGTCAGGGTGCTTGCGGATCTTCTCCTTGAATGAAGCAGTACGCTCAAGCTCCCCTACATAGGAAATCATGTTCAGCAGAAGATAAAGCTCGGTCACTTCGGGCACATCGCTCTGCACATAGACTGTTGCCTTCTCCGGATCAATTCCTGCCGCAAGGTATTCGGCAAGCACCTGCCTGATGTTGCCATGAATGTCATCAGGATGCGGATGTGTCGTAAGTGAGTGATAATCTGCTACAAAGAAAAAACAATTATTCTCATCCTGCATCCTGAGGAAATTCTTCAGAGCGCCAAAATAATTTCCCAGGTGAAGATTGCCCGTCGACCGTATCCCGCTTACTACTGTATCCATTAATAAAATATTAGCAGCTGCAAAAATAGCTATTATTCACGAATTCATTTCATTTCCGGCAGGATCAGTCAGGAGTGTCGGTACCGAACTTATTTCGTACTTTTGCGGCGTAATTCATGCACAATGGAATCGACACGACAGAAGAAAGTTGCACGTCTGGTGCATAAGGAGCTTGCGGAGATCATCATGCATCACGGGACAGAACTTGCGCCCGGGAAGATGATATCGGTGACCACGGTGCGCGTCAGTCCTGACCTGTCCCTCGCAAAGACATGGATCAGCGTCTTTCCTTCCGAAGGATCTGCCGCTACCCTTGAAGTTTTACGTACCAGCGTACCCAGACTGAGGTATGAGCTGGGACAGAAGGTGCGCAACCAGTTGCGAATCGTTCCCGAAATCGCTTTTTTCATTGACGACAGCAACGACTATATCGACAATATTTCCAAACTGCTCAAGGAATAAGCCCGATGCACTATGACCCGATCAAGGATCTCCTGGGGCAGGTTTTTAACCGCCATCCGCTTCTGCGGAAGCTCTTCTACCGGCTGCTGAACATCCTGCTCCTCCGTTCATGGCACGTCAGGAGGGCACTGAAAAACCTGGGGCCTTCGCTTCCGGACAGCGCAAATGTCCTTGATGCCGGGATGGGCTTCGGCCAGTACTCGTGGTGGATGGCCTCGCATTTCACTTCGTGGCAGATCACCGCGGCTGATATTAAGAGCGAACAGGTGGCAGACTGCAACGAATTCTTCCGCCGGACCAAACTTGCAACAAGGGTGCACGCCGTTGAGGCTGACCTTGTTACCTGGAGCAGCGTGGAGAGTTATGACCTGATCCTTTGCGTTGACGTAATGGAACATATTGCTGAAGACCGCACTGTTTTCGCCAATTTCCTGAAGATGACTGCCGGGGGCGGTTACCTGGTCATCTCGACCCCCTCGGACCAGGGCGGTTCGGATGTCCATTCCGACGGCGACACGTCGTTCATCGGTGAACATGTGCGCGACGGATATGCCAGGGAGGAGATAACGGAGAAGCTCCGGACCGCAGGATACACAGAGGTCAGCGTGTCATATACCTACGGCACCCCGGGCAGCATTGCATGGAGGCTTTCGATGAAATATCCGGTCATCATGCTCTCAGCATCAAAACTCTTCTTTATTCTGCTGCCTTTCTACTATCTTGCCGTTATGCCGTTCGTGCTGGCGCTCAACTGCGCAGACCTGAACGGGAGCCACCGGAAGGGAACCGGGTTGCTGGTAATTGCCCGCAGGAGCAGATGAAGCTGTCAATCTACATAGCAAAAAGATACCTCTTCGCAAAAAAATCGCGGAACGCCATCAACGTGATCTCAGCCATCTCAGTGGCAGGGGTGACAGTCGGAACAATGGCGCTGATAACCATCCTCTCGGTCTTTAACGGCCTGGAAGATATGGTCAGAAGCATCTTCAGCACCTCTGACCCGGAGATAAAAATCACCCCCGTTGCCGGGAAGGTGTTCACCCCCGACAGTCTCATGCTGAAAAAGCTGGCTTCCGCCGAAGGTGTTGACGTCTATGCGATGACACTGGAGGAAAATGCTCTCCTCCGCTATGATGAGCAGCAATATATAGCTACCGTGAAGGGAGTGTCACTCAACTATGCCGCTGTCACTGACCTCGATACCGCAATGTGGGACGGTAACTTCATCCTGCAGGGCGAAAACGGGAATCCCTATGCAGTAGCCGGACTGGGTGTGGCAAACTACCTCGGAATGCGGCTTAACTTTATCTCCCCTCTGGCAATTTATATTCCTGACCGGAAGGCAAAAATCAGGGGAACGCCTGACAATGAGTTCACAAGGAAGTATATTTTCCTCTCGGGAATCTTTGCTGTCGAACAGGAATTCGATTCAAAATATGTCTTCCTCCCCCTTGACTTTACCAGGGAACTGCTCGACTACACCGACGAGGTAAGTTCCATAGAGGTGAGGATGAAACCCGGAGCTGATGAGAAAAAGACGCAGAATGCAATCAGGGAGGCAATGGGTGACGGTTTCCGCGTGCAAAACCGCTATGAGCAGCAGGAGATATTTTACAAGGTGATGAAGGCTGAGAGGCTGGCTATCTTCGTTATCCTCTCATTCATCCTGATCATCGCTTCTTTCAATATCATCGGATCACTGACGATGCTGATTATTGAAAAAGAGAGGGATATAAGCATCCTGAAAAGCCTGGGGGCAGATAACCGCCTGATCAAACGGATATTCATCTATGAGGGCTGGATGATATCCTTTATCGGAACCATCATTGGCCTCCTGCTGGGATTCGTCCTCTGTGCGGCACAGCAGCACTTCGGCATCGTCAAGCTGGCAGGTGAGTCGTTGCTTATTGACGCCTATCCCGTCAGGATGCGCCTGGCTGACTTCTTCGTGGTTGCTGCAACGGTGCTTGCAATAGGTTACGCAGCAGCATGGTACCCTGTTCATTATCTCTCGCGCAGGCAACTTAAAGACAAGGAAAAAGCCATTAAATGAAGACGGTATACAAAATATTCGTTGTGACTGTCATGCTGATGATTATGTCATGCGGCGACTCGGAAAATGAAAAACCGTCGCGGAAGATGCGCATCCCGGAAGATAAGCTTGTCAGGATACTCACTGACACCTATCTGACGGCAGGTATGATGGATCTCATTTCCATGAGGGAGACCTGGGCTCAGCGTGACTCAATTCAGAACTATGCAGATGTCATAGAGAGCCACGGTTATACCTATGAACAGTTTGAAACCACGATGAGGTACTATTTCACGGGTAAACCCAGGAAGCTGTCAAGGATATATGACAGGGTAACCGGGAACCTGCTTGAACTGGAAACGGAAGTGATGACCCAACAGAATGCGGTGAAGCCTTCTGAAAAAAACCTCTGGACAGGCAAGCCCGACTACCGCCTGCCGGAAGACTTCACCCGTGATCCTGTCTGGTTTGACATCCCGGTTGACAGGCCCGGTGAATATATCCTTAAGGCCGACATCCGTGTTTTTGAAGACGATAAGAGTCTTAATCCGAGGGTCACCGTTTACTTCAGCTACCCTGACAGCACCGGAGAGGAAAAGCGCGACTACTGGCAGGAAATCTTCCTTGGAAAGGACGGGCAGATCCGTAACGTTCAGATCAGCCATACCCTTGACAGTATTCCCGGCTCACGCCTGCGCGGATGGCTCCTGAATCATGACAACCAGCCTGGTAAGTGGGAAAAGCATGCCCGCATAGCGAATATCAGAATAGTGCACGCTGACGACTTCGCAGTACAGTGACAGTGAGAAGAATATCTGCCCAATACCTGTTTACCTCGGCCGGAAGGCCACTCAGGAGAGGCATCGTCACCGTTGCCGGCGACGGCACCGTGACCGGTGTCGAGGATACCGGCGGCTCTCTCAGGGAGAGTGCTTCAACGGAGTTTTACAACGGCGTTATCATCCCGGGATTTGTCAACTGCCATTCGCATCTTGAGCTTTCCCATATGCGCGGCCTTATTCCCGCCGGAGGCGGACTGAGTGACTTCATTGTCTCCGTTCGCGACAGGCGCGAGGCATCAGATGATGAAATCATGGCTGCTGTCCGGGCCGCCGACATTGAAATGCGTTCGGGCGGGGTGGTGGCTTGCGGCGATATCTCAAACAGCCCGGTCACTGCGGTCACAAAAAGCAAAAGCCCCATCCGCTACATCACCTTCGCCGAGGTCTTCGGCCTGGACCCGGCTGTTGCGGAAGTCCGCATGCGGGGAGCCCTTGAGGTGTGTGAGGAGATGAGGCGCCGGAGTCTTCAGGCACAGGTGACACCTCACTCACTCTATTCCGTCTCCGCTCCCCTTTCTGAAATGATAAGGGAACAGATTTCACCTGATTCAGTCATCTCACTTCATTTCCTGGAATCGGATGACGAGCGCAAAATGGCACAGGGCCACGCAGATGCAGCTCTTGGCCTCTCCCGTCTTGCATCACGCTTGTTGCTGGTACACAACACGGTGATCACCAGGGAGGAGGCACTGAAGGTGGCATCTGCAGGGAACACCTGGTTCTGCCTCTGCCCATCGTCAAACATGTATATATCCGGTAAGATGCCACCCGCTGCGATGCTGCGGGAATTGACCGGTAAGATTGCAGTGGGAACTGACAGCCTTGCATCGACATGTCGGCTGAGCATGATCAGCGAGTTGCTGCTCCTTCAGGAGGCCGTGCCGGGCATCCCCGCGGAGGAACTGATAAGGTGGGGGACGATCAACGGGGCCATGGCACTGAAGTGTGATGACATACTCGGATCAATAGAACCCGGCAAGCGCCCCGGCCTGCTGTTGGTGGAGCCGTTCGACCTGCAGAATATGCGCCTGCTTCCGGAGAGCCGGGTGCGGAGACTGGTATAACATATGTATCTGCTCCCTGAGAGCCGCGTGTGGAGACTCGTATAGCACTTGCGTCTGCTTCCGGAGAGCCGGGTTCGGAGATTGGCATAGTCCCCCCCGCAGTCGCCGGCATGAACCTGGCCCTGGCAGGCATATACTTCACCGCAGAGCCGGATATGCATATTATCGTAAATTTGTAGCCTTGATCAATCATTCGCGTAATGTCCACTTTCCTTTTTGACAGCATTGTGTTCGGGCCGGTGCACAGCCGCCGGCTGGGCGTATCCCTCGGGATAAACCTCCTTCCCGTCACCCGCAAGGTGTGCTCCTTTAATTGTATATACTGCGAGTGCGGCTGGACACCGGGCAAACCGGGGCCTAAGGAAAAGCTTCCGACACGCAGCGAAGTCCGCGATGCCCTTAGAAAGAAACTTTCCGGGATGAAGGAGCAGGGCAAGGCCCCGGATGTTATCACCTATGCCGGAAACGGCGAACCTACACTGCACCCCGACTTCGCCGTGATAATAGATGACTCCCTGGCACTGCGCGATGAGTTCTTCCCCGCGGCAAAGGTGTCAGTGCTCTCCAACGGTTCCATGCTCCGCCTGAAAAGCGTTCGTGAAGCGCTGAAGAAAGTTGACCAGAACATGCTCAAACTTGATTCGGCACTGCCGGATACTGTCAGGCAGATTAACCAGCCGCATGTGAAAACTGACCTTGCCAGGTATGAAGAGTATATCAGGGAGTTCAAGGGCAGGTTTATCATCCAGACCCTCTTCGTCAGGGGTGAGTGCGACGGCCGGACGGTTGACAACACCACTGAGGAAGAGATCACCGCATGGCTGGAAGCCATATCCAGGCTCAGACCTCAGCAGGTGATGATATACACCATACACCGCGATACGCCGCTGGGCAACAGTCTCAGAAAAGTGCCGGTAAGCGAACTCAATGCCATCGCCCGCAGGGTCAGCCAGTTGGGTATCACCACAACCGTCTCGGGATAACAGCCATGAACGGGATGAAAGTCCTGATAAGCCCTCTCAGCTGGGGTTTCGGCCATGCCGGAAGGATGATACCCCTTGCGATGGAGTTGGAACGAAGGGGCTGTGAGGTGGTCTTCGCAGCTGATGCACCCCTGACCGAAATGATCGTAAGGGAGCTGCCGGGTATCAAAACGGTTGAAATTCCGGGCCTCAGGATCAGGTACTCCCGTTACCTGCCACAGTATGTCAGCATCTTTCTGCAATTGCCTGTCATAGTTGCGTCCGCGGTAAGGGAACATGCCACCCTCCGCAGGCTGGCGAAAGAACTTGACCCGATGGTGATCATCTCTGATAACCGGTTCGGCTTCTGCCATAAGAAAATCTTTTCAGTCTATGTCACCCACCAGGTGAGGATCGCTTTCCCCGCGTTCCTCGCGTTCCTGGAGCCGCTGGCTGCGTGGATGCACCGGATGATAATCAGCAGGTATGATCTCTGCCTGGTGCCTGATTATCGCGGCAGCGAAAATCTTTCGGGAAGGCTCTCGCATGGCGGCAGGCTTCCTGCGAATGTTGCCTTTATCGGGCCCCTCTCAAGGTTTGGAGTTGCCGGTACTGAACCGTTTCCGCCCTGCCGGATGAAGAGTGGACCATTATCGCCCTGCCGTACGAAGAGTGAACCATTGTCGCCCTGCCGTACGAAGAGTGAACCATTGTCGCTTTCCCGGGCGAAGAGTGAACCTTTGCAGCCGGACACGGGGGCGCCTCCCTCATCCCTGGCTCAGCCTTATGCCTGCCTTATTCTGTCAGGACCTGAGCCACAGCGATCCCTGCTGCTCCGGAAGGTTTCTGAATCTCTGCGGGAATTCCCGCTGGCAGTGCTGAGTGCCACACCTCTGAATACACCTCTGCCTTCCGGCCAGGCAATACATTTATTAACCGGAGCTGAAACAGGCACAATGCGGCAGGTTATTACCGGGGCATCCATGGTGATTGCAAGAACCGGATATACTTCAGTTATGGAGCTTGTCTCCCTTGGCATGGGAGCAGTGCTTATACCCACCCCGGGACAGACGGAACAGGAGTACCTTGGCAGGCACCTTGACGGACGTTATGGTTTTATCACCATGAATCAAAACAGGCTTGAAAGGCTGGCTTCAGTGATCCTACCTGAGCATAAAAAAGAGTGACAGGCCCATTATCACTGTCCCGGCGGCCAGTCCTGCCCAGACCTCCGAGGGCGAATGATCACCGAGGTATATTCTTGATGACATCACTGCTCCGGCTGTTAGCGCAACGGCTACAGCCTGCCAGAGCATGCTGATGTTGTACACTGCCGCCATGAAGATAACCAGCACCATCAATCCCCCGATGCCTGAAGCATGCAGCGAGATCCTGTAAAACATTGTTATCAGAAGTGTGCTGAATGTGACAATAGCTATTGAGATGAAAAAAGCCCTGAAGAGACCTGGAACCTGCATCCTTAGCAGAATGAAGGCTGTCAGGCTGTACATCAGAAGTGAAAATGAAAGCAGGATTACCCTCTCATTGCGGTCGCGGGCATTGAATGTTTTGATGGCGCCCCGGGCGTAAAGGACAGTTGCGAGGGCCATTGGCATAAGCAGGTTATTGGCCATCACAAGTATTAAAATCATCCTTTTGATCTGGGGGGGAAGAAATGAGTGCAGCGTGTGTGCGCTGTAAATAATCAGCAGTCCGTACAGCGGCAGGAATATCGGGTGAAAAACAACTGAAAGTATTTCAGCCGCTCTCTTCAGCCACTGTTCATTGCCCGGATGCATCCTGCTCTCCTCCTCACCTCTGCCATTGCCAGGCAGTCCATTGTCTCCGGGGTTCATTTTATCTCCTTCCTAATCCTGAAAATCTCAACCAGCCAGAATGCTCTGCTGCCTATTTTATCTCCTTCCTCATCCTTGCAACAGGAATATTCAGCTGTTCCCTGTACTTCGCCACGGTGCGGCGGGCTATCTGGTAGCCCTTCTCCTGTAGAATTTCTGTCAGCTTCTCGTCCGTCAGCGGCTTGCGCTTATCCTCATTGCTGAGGCACTCCTGCAGTATCCTCTTTATCTCGCGGGTCGATACCTCATCACCGGCATCAGTCTGCATCCCCTCGGAGAAGAAGAACTTCAGCGGGTAGATGCCGAAATGGGTCTGTATGTACTTGCTGTTCGCCACGCGTGACACCGTTGAAATGTCAAGCCCTGTCATCTCGGCCACATCCTTGAGTATCATGGGCTTGAGTTTGGTGTCATCGCCTTCGGTGAAATAATCCTTCTGGTACTCGAGGATTGCGTTCATCGTCAGCAGCAGGGTATTCTGTCTCTGTCTCATCGCATCTATGAACCACCTGGCAGCATCGAGCTTCTGTTTCACGAACATGATGGCGTCACGGTTCTGCTTGCCAGCCTTCTTGTCACGGGAGTATGTCTCAAGCATCTCACTGTAGTCCCGGTTGATCTTCAGTTCGGGGATGCTCCTGTTGTTCAGGCTGAGCTCAAGGCCGCTGTCACTCTGTTCAAGGATGAAGTCAGGAATTATATGCTGTGCCGATCTGGCATACGGGTCGCTTATGGTGCCGCCGGGCTTGGGATTGAGTTTCAGGACTTCGTCAATGATCCCTTTCATCTCGCTCTCGCCGATCCCCATCCTGTTCATGATCTTTTCATAGTGCCGCCTGGAAAACTCTTCGAAGTAATCTGTAAGAACAGTTTTGGCAAGAGTCACGGAGGGGACAGACTGGTCTTTCCTCCCTATCTGAAGCAGCAGGCATTCGCGAAGGTCACGGGCACCAACGCCAGCCGGTTCCAGATCCTGTATTATCCTGAGTATCGCATTCAGCTCGTTGACATCTGTGGTGATGTTCTGCAGGAATGCAAGGTCATCAACCATGTTCTCCACCTCGCGGCGGAGGTAGCCGTCGTCGTCTATGTTGCCGATGATATACTCACCAAGGAGGTCCTCCCGCTCGGTGTCTGTGCGAAGGTTGAACTGCTGTATCAGGTTTTCGTGGAATGATGATCCGGCGGCATATGGAATATCTTCGCGCCGTTCATCATCTTTCGATGCGTTGTTGACCTGAAGCCTGTAATCAGGGATATCCTCGTCATTCAGGTAATCATCGAGGGCAAACTCATCCTGTTCGCGTTCTGCCTGTTCGTCATCAACCTCATCGTCATCCTCATCGCCCTGTACCTCATCCTCTTCAGGCCCCTCTTCCAGGGCGGGATTCTCCTCCAGCTCCTTCTTGATACGCTCCTCCATCTGCATGGCAGGCACCTCCAGCAGCTTGATCATCTGGATCTGCTGCGGGGAGAGCTTCTGTAGCAGTTTCTGCTGGAGTTTCTGGTCGAGCATGGAGTCTATTGTTCAGCAGTTTAGAATTCAGCGTTCCTGGGAGTACGCGGGAACGGTACCACATCGCGGATGTTAGACATACCGGTCATGAAAAGAATCAGCCGCGCAAAGCCAAGTCCAAAGCCCGAATGCGGTGCGGTGCCAAACTTTCTGGTATCAAGGTACCACCACAGATCCTTCAGCGGCAGGTTCAGCTCCTCAATCCTTCGCGTCAGCTTATCCAGCTCCTCCTCCCTCTGCGAACCGCCTATTATCTCGCCGATGCCGGGGAAGAGCACATCCATGGCCCTGACAGTTTTGCCGTCATCATTCTGCTTCATGTAAAAAGCCTTGATGTTCATCGGGTAATCGGTAAGTATCACCGGTCTCCTGAAGTGTGTCTCCACGAGATAACGCTCATGTTCTGCCTGCAGGTCACGGCCCCAGCCCACGGGATACTCCCACTTGCGGCCGGCAGCCTCCAGGATCTTAACAGCCTCCGTGTAGGTCAGCCTCATATAGCTGTTGGCAAGCACGAACTCAAGCCTCTCAATCAGGCCATTGTCAATCATTTTGTTGAGAAACTCCAGGTCTTCACGGCAGTTGTCAAGTCCATACCTGATGAGGTACTTTGTAAAATCCTCAGCGAGGTCCATGTTGTCTTTTATATCCCAGAAGGCCATCTCCGGCTCAATCATCCAGAACTCGGCCAGGTGGCGCGGGGTATTTGAGTTCTCTGCGCGGAATGTGGGGCCGAAGGTATAGATCTCGCCAAGCGCCAGGGCACCAAGCTCACCCTCGAGCTGGCCGGAAACAGTAAGGTTGGCCGGTTTCCCGAAGAAATCCTGCTCATAATCTACTGTACCGTCCTTTTTGCGGGGCAGGTTTTCAAGGTCGAGGGTGGTTACATGGAACATCTCACCGGCGCCTTCTGCGTCACTGCCGGTAATAATGGGTGTATGCAGATAATAGAATCCTCTGTCATTGAAGTACTTGTGTATGGCATAGGCCATGGCGTGACGTATCCGCATCACAGCTCCGAATGTGTTCGTGCGGAAGCGCAGATGGGCTATTTCCCTGAGGAATTCCATCGAATGACCCTTTTTCTGCAGCGGGTACGTTTCCGGATCACATTTGCCATAAATTGTGATATCCGATGCGTTGATCTCCACGTTCTGGCCTTTGCCCTGCGACGGTACCAGGGTACCGGTCACAGCCAGGCTGGCACCGGTGGTAATGTCTTTCAGCAGGTCAGCGGAGAAGCTGTTTATATCAATGACAATCTGAATGTTGTTAATCGTCGAGCCGTCATTCAGCGCCACGAATGCCACATTCTTTATCTCTCTCTTTGTCCTGACCCAGCCTTTGACCAGCACCTTTTCTCCTGTTACATGGCTGGCAAGCAGTTCCTTTACTTTTTTTCTCATTTTAAATGATCATCGCATTATGCAGGCAAAAATAGCATTTTGTTCCTGTTGCCATACTGATCTTCGCACAAATGGCACTGTTTTTGTGCTCAGACGCAATTTTTCAATAGGTGGCGGCGTTTTTCAATGGTACCGGTATAGCTTGACTTAATCAGGCAAAAAGGGTAATTTTACTGTTCTAACTGTAAACGTTTATATTATGGAAGTCGACAGCAAGATCATTGTGGTGCCATGGGATTTCACCCCGGTGACTGAATATGCATTGCAGCATGCCATCAAGATTTCGCTTATGACGCGAAATGAAATCTGCCTGCTGCATGTTGTTGAGAAAATCACCAGCGACGGAGGGATGAAGGCCAAGCAGGCTGCCATGGAAAATAGGGGAAATGATGTTGAGCGCAGGTTTGGCGTAAAGGTCAAGACTCATGTTGCCAGGGGCACCATTTTCAAACAGATTCCTGAATTTGTCAATGACCGAAAGGCATCTCTGGTGGTTATGGGTACGCACGGCATGAGCGGCATGCAGAAGCTTACCGGCAGCTGGGCGCTGAAAGTCATCGCAAAGTCGAAGGTGCCCTATATAGTGGTCCAGGCCCCGCCGGCTGATAATGAAAAGTATCATGACATTGTGTTCCCGGTCGACTTCCGGGCAGAGGAGAAGGAGAAGCTCTCCATGGCCATCTTCATGGGAAAATACTTCGACTCCAAGATCCACATCCTGAAAGCCGTCAGGAAAGATGACTCCCTGGCAAAAAAGACCAACCTGAACCTGAACTATACTGTCAGGATGCTCATTCAGAATAATATAGAGTATGAGATTCGTGAGGAACCGGCTGACAAGCTGGGCGAACGCGCCCTTGAGGTGGCCCAGGAGATCAAGGCCGACCTGGTGCTGATCATGACCACCAAGGATATCACTTTTGCCGACTATGTCTGGGGCGCCAAGGAGCAGTACATCATCGCCAACAGCTCGAAGATACCTGTCTGCTGCGTGAACCCGACCTCGGCATTTGCCAACCTCGGTCAGTTCATGTACGGCTAGAAATTGGCGATTTTCGATTTTCGATTTTCGAATTAATACCTGAATAAATCGCTAATCGCTAATCGCAATTCGCAATTCGCAAATCGCAATTCAACAATGTCCATTGTTGTTCAAAACGTCACCAAGAACTATGGGCCGCAAAAGGCCCTGGATGATGTTTCATTCACCATCCCGGCAGGGGAGATTGTAGGTTTCATTGGCCCCAACGGCGCAGGAAAGTCGACGATGATGAAAATTATCACCGGCTTCTTTCCCGCAGACGCGGGACAGGTGACGGTATGCGGACTCCCCGCCGGTCCGTCAGCCAGGGAGATGAGGCGGCAGATAGGCTACCTGCCTGAGAACAACCCTCTCTACCTCGATATGTATGTGAAGGAGTACCTCGGATATGTTGCCGACATTTATTCGCCGGGCAGAAAGAGCCGCGAAGCTGTCAGTTCCGTTATTGAGCGCACCGGACTCACCCCGGAACAGGGGAAGAAGATAGGCGCCCTCTCCAAGGGTTACCGGCAGCGGGTGGGACTGGCACAGGCACTGATTCACGATCCGAAGGTGCTGATTCTTGACGAGGCCACCACCGGGCTTGATCCCAACCAGATAGTGGAGATACGTAACCTCATCTCCGAAGCCGGCAAAGAAAAGACCGTGATGCTGTCGACACATATCATGCAGGAGGTGGAAGCCATCTGCAGCAGGGTGATCATAATAGACCACGGCCGTATTGTGGCTGACGGCCCCTTGGACGAGATTTCCTCCCTCGCCGGCGCCCGCCTCGAGGAAACATTCAGACAACTGACCGGGAAATAGCCCGCAGCCAGCAGAACGATCATGCCAGAGAATGCTCATTGAGCATAAAGAATTGTAATACTGCGGTATATAAACAGATCCTCGAAGAGGATCAAGAATTGTAAAGGCAGACTCACCCCCTCCCCCTGGCCACTCTCCGGACTGTACCCGGTAACTAATTCATTGGCTGCCGATCGAACTCTGCTGCCTCTCCAGCCACTTCGAGAGAAAAAGATCTTAGACCGAATTTTCAATATTTAGAGAACAAGAGTATTGGGCCACGATACAGAGCCTCTTTAGCATTATTTATATTATTTGGAGAACGTCTAAATTAGTTCCCTGCATAAAAATATCCTGAAATTTCATGTCACAAAATCCAGGATTGCGACACGTACGGATGAATGACACCCCTAAAAAGGAGAGCATCCATCTTTGATTGTGTGGAATACAATTAGTAAGACTGAATGTAAGTATTTGGTTTAATAACTTTTAGCTGCAGATTAAAACTTGTGAATTATGGGAAAAGAAACAATTGGAATCAATATCTGGCTGTTTGTTGCAGGTCTTGTATTGTGGACTGTTGTCCAATCATGCGAAATGAAGGAGGCAACAAGTAATGAAAATGTCAAGCCAGTTGGCCATTATGAGGAAAATGAGTACAACTCTGATTTCAGTGATTTCGCCCGTGTGGTGAGTGAGGCTTTGAAATCTGACAAAGACTTTCGTTACATGGTCAGAGATGAAGCGCTTCAATTAATTGATGGCGATTATGATGTGCTATTGAGACACTTCGTAGACAAACAGGTAAGAACCCGATGAGCCGGTCATTGTCATCAGTGAGAATGAAAGAATGATCATTGAGCCTGATCCGGACAATCCGGTAAAGCCTTCTGCTCCGACCAATCTGATCGGGACGCAGACAGAATCCGGAATCAGGCTGACCTGGACAATGCCTGCCGGTACCGACCCATCGAACACTTCTGGTTACTACATTTACCGTAAAACCACAGGATCTCCGGCCTACAGTCTGACACAAAATGTGTACGGAGCATATAACAGAAGTTATGATGACAATAATGTAGAAGCAAGTCGTTCCTACTCTTATTATGTGGCAGCATACTACCAGGGGCTTACTTCTGATCCATCTAATTACATTTCAATAACAGCCCCAAACTACCCTAAACCTCCAACATCATTTGATGCAATTCAACAGACAAGGAATGAGATTGAGTTAAGATGGGAAAACGATCACACTCAATATATCCAGGAAACCAGGCTTTCAAAATATATTGTCGGAGTTACTCCTGGATATCAATTTTATAAATCTTTCTCCCCTAATGAACATAACTACATTGACACAGAAGTAATAGCCGGGAAAACGGTTAATTACAAAATAAATCATGTAACCTCCTTTGGGGAATCAAACGCCAAATATGATTTTGTTAAAGTTCCATATCGGGATATATCACAAGAGTCTCCGGTCTATATCAAACAGATAAAATTTACGGACTGGACACTCGAAAGATGGCCGGCAGGCAAGCCTGAATTCTATATTGCAGTTAGTAATGTTGATGCGGGCAAAGAGCCATATACAGTTCAGGAACAAATAGATTGTCAATTTGTAGACAAGACTAATGTGTCCCAGGTCTTTTACGGCAAAGAGGTACTTAAATGGAAACCTGGTTTTTGGTATGATATGCTTACATTCACTGTCCTTGAGTATGATAAGCCTTCCAGTAAATATACTTTTGAAATTTCGGTGGCATATAACCAGAAGGACGAGAAAAAACAAGGTCTGCAATCCACTGGTGCATCTGATTTTGAAATTACTTTTGAAGACCATGGGGAAAAATGTGGTAATTCGTACCTGAACTATTATGACCAACCTGAACGATGGCTGGTATTTCCTAATTATGGCGTTCAAATTCGTGTTAGTGAATCAGATAATTAAACCTAATTAGCCATGTGTAAACAAACAGTCATTCTAATTGCCCTGTTTCTGTCCGGACTCCCTGCGTTCTCCCAGGAGAAATGGTTTGACGAGAGCAATGGTAAACCCGGAGTTGAAATCGGGTATTTGTATCTTTACAATAACCTGAATGCAGATAACTATTTCAAATTCAAATATAGAAATGCCACTAATAACGGAGATGCAAGTATCGGAGGCATCAGTCTTAAACTAAATATCCCGACAAAACTCGAATACCTGGATATTACCGTTGGATCAATATTTGTGAAAGGCCTGGATTTGTTGGAGTATGGTTATGTAAACCCGCAGTATGCGGATAATCATGATTACATAATCAACGGAGGAGGGGTTTATTTTGGAGTCAGCCCCGGGATCAGAGGTAAAATATTCAGCATTACCACAGAGTTTGGAATAGGGTTCTTTTCTTTCAAGGAATATGTAGGAATTGTAAACATTAGCCGCGACCCGTTTGCTGACGAGCATAACCTGAAAGCATCGTACGGCCCGGGAGCAATCAGCTCTGTCAGCCTGGGCATAAGAATCTGGAAACTGGGGATTAATCCATCCGTCGTTGCCATCTACTCAGGAGGCGCAGGGGCGAGTTTCACGTTCTATGGCTTCAACCTGCCAATTACCTTTCAATTCTGAATTGCTTCAGGAACGGTCAGGTCTGCCACCTGACTGTTCCTGATCTTCAGTAAAATCCGGAACAACGTATTCCACGCCTTGCGGTGTGGTGCTACTGGTGCTGAATCCGAGCCAGGGAGACAGAGGGGCACGGTATGTATGCGGATTCCTGCAATTCCTGTAGCCCAACCGCCATCCTTACGATTGCCATCGCTGCAGGCAAGGCAACGGTCAGGCTTGAGACCGGCAACAAACACATTGACTTCTGACTGCCGAAAACCTACTGCCTCTCCAGCCACCTCGAGAGAAAGAGATCATAAACAGAATAATACTTCCCGTTGCTGTCACTCTCCACATAGATCATCTCCTTGTCAAGCAGGGCATCAACAGCTCTCTTTGATCCCGCTGGCGTTCCGAGGGAATGTTTGCCAAGGAATTCCCCTGACTGGGGCTTATATACCTTCCCCTCCTTCGCCACGGCCATGAGAAGCTGCCATTGGTTGGATGTAAGCAGATGGCGGTATTGCAGAAATGTCTTTTCCTGTTCATCCAGGATTTCCCCGCACACCGTTTTCGCTAACCGAATATCAATTTCTTTCGCCCCGGTGCTGAAAAGAGTATTGCAGACAGACTGGGTATAGTATGTATGCCGCCTGGTCCAGTCGAGTACAAAACTGATCGCTTCCTGAGATACCTTTCTTTTGTTTTCTGCAAACTTATCCCCGATAAACCGGCTATAACTATCATCAGAGATAGCCGACAGGCTCATAATTCTGGTACTTGCAAAGAAAGGTCTCTTTGAGCTGTGAAAGATCTCATGCATCATATGCTTGTTGCTGCCACTGAATATGAAATGAATATTTTTCAGCGGCTGAATCATAGTCCTTAGCATGGCCTCGGCATTCCCCTCCTCGTATGAGGCAATCGACTGGAATTCATCGAATGCAAGGTAAATTTCAGTCCCGAGGTCATCAAGAAACTTCAGCAGGGCACTAAGCGTAACCTCATATTCCGAGGCAGATGAATATTCAAACTTCACCCCCGGAGCCCCTGTCAGAGGATCATAAGTAATAACCGGCCTTAATCCTTTAAGGAAAGTAAGAAAACGATTCCCTGCCCTTTTTTTCCGTGGCAGTACATTCATTGAAACTGTCGCCAGCTGACGTGTAAGATCCCTGATGTTCCTTGTGGGATACAGATCAACATAGAGACAAACAGATCTGATATCTTTTAATATTTTATCAAAAACATGATATATTAATGCAGTCTTTCCCATTCTACGAAGGGAAATCAGGGTTGTATTCAATCCTCCGGTGAGATTCATTAAAAGTCTCCCGGTTTCCGTCTCTCTGTCGCAAAACAGCTTGTTTCCATGATATCCGACTACCGGAAACGGATTCTTTGAAGTCATGACACGTCGTTTTATATTGCAAATATATATATTTTATACACATTTTGTATCATACATTTTGTATCATACATTTTGCATGATTTCTATAACTGAAGAGTGCCGACTCCATTATTGCCATCGCTGCAGGCTGACTCATTCGCTTGAATGACCCGCATCACATCTCCGTGGGTCGCAGACCTGCAAGAATTCGCAATTCGCAATTCGCAAATCGCAAATTATATTATCTTTGTGCCGTTATACGACAGGTGGACAGATTTGCACTGATTGCAACCACGGAAAAAAATGCTAAAACGGTTTCCAACCGCTGCTTTGCCAACAATCCGTCCCTGCCATTGTTAAACGTAAAAAATTAACAGATGAGCTATTTATTTACTTCTGAATCCGTTTCCGAAGGGCACCCTGACAAGGTAGCCGACCAGATCTCCGACGCGCTTCTTGATAACTTCCTGGCATGGGACCCCGAATCAAAGGTCGCATGCGAAACACTGGTCACCACAGGCCAGGTGGTTGTTGCCGGCGAGGTCAAGACAAAAACATACGTAGATGTACAGTCAATAATCCGCGAAGTCATCAACCGCATCGGCTACACAAAGGCCGAGTACATGTTCGACGGCAACTCATGCGGAATCTTCTCTGCTATACATGAACAGTCGCCCGATATCTCCATGGGCGTCGAGCGCAGGAAGAAGGAAGAACAGGGTGCAGGCGACCAGGGAATGATGTTCGGCTACGCCGTGGACGAGACGGAAAACTTCCTCCCTCTCTCTCTCGATATTGCCCATGAGCTTGTATACCAGCTGGCAGAAATCCGCCGCGAAGGCAAACAGATGAAATATCTCAGGCCCGACTCAAAGAGCCAGGTCACAATTGAATATAACGACAACGGCACCCCGAAGAGAGTGCACACCATAGTCGTTTCCACCCAGCATGATGATTTTGACAAGGACGAAAAGAAGATGCTGGAAACGATCAAAAAGGATGTGATCAACATCCTCGTTCCAAGGGTTAAAGTGCAGTTTGGCAAAGAGGTACAGCAGCTCTTTGACGGAAAAATCAAATATCATGTCAATCCCACCGGCAAGTTCGTTATCGGCGGACCTCACGGCGACAGCGGCCTGACGGGCCGAAAGATCATCGTTGACACATATGGCGGCCGCGGCGCCCACGGCGGCGGCGCATTCTCGGGCAAGGACCCCTCGAAGGTCGACCGCTCGGCAGCATACGCAGCACGCCATATAGCAAAGAACATGGTTGCCGCCGGCGTTGCCCGCGAAATGCTTGTCCAGGTTTCATATGCCATCGGCGTGGCCGAACCGGTTGGCATCTTCGTGAATACCTTCGGCACCTCGAAGGTGAAGCAGAGCGACGGTGAGATCGCAAAGATCATTGATAGGATGTTCGACCTCCGGCCGGCAATGATTGAGAAGGAGTATGGCCTGCGCAAGCCTATCTACAGCGAGACTGCAGCCTACGGACACATGGGCCGCGTGCCGCGAACCGTTGAGAAAACCTTTAAGTCATTCAATGGCAAACCTGACAAGAAGGTAGCTGTCCAGCTCTTCAGGTGGGAGGAACTCAACAAGGTCAGCTCAATAAAGAAGGCATTCGGGCTGTAGAAATACTATAAATCCCTGAACGGGATCTGCCGGCCTCTAGAATGAGGCTTTGACAATCCGCGCAATATTATCCGATCTGCCGAGGGTATAGTAATGTATCCCCGGCACTTCGTTTTTAAGGAGGTCGCGGCTCTGCACCGCAGCCCACTCTATGCCAACCTCCCTCGCCTCATCATCAGTGCGGCACTGCGAGAGCTGATGCACCAGCTCCTCAGGCATGTCAATATGAAATGTCTGTGGCAGGAGGTTCACATCGGTCATTGCCGATACCGGCTTGATGCCGGGAATCAGCGGTACCGTCACCCCCATTGCGCGAAGGGCATCGCGGAACGCATAGAACTTGGCATTATCAAAAAACATCTGTGTCACAATGTAGCTCGCCCCCGCCTCCACCTTACGCTTAAGGTTGGCCATGTCACTGGTCATGTTGGGAGCCTCGAAATGCTTCTCCGGGTATCCGGCCACGCCGATGCAGAATGACGTTGCTGCGCTGTTCTTAAGGTCCGGATCGAGGTAGTGTCCGCGGTTCATGTCAGCAATCTGCTGTACCAGCTCATTGGTGTTTCGGTGGCCGCCCTGGTTGGGAATGAATACACGGCTGCCACGGGGCGGATCGCCGCGGAGCGCCAGCACATCATTGATTCCCAGAAAATTCATCTCTATAAGGGCGTTCTCCGTCTCCTCCTTTGTGAATCCGCCGCACAGAACATGAGGCACGACGTTCACGTTGTACTTGTATTTCACCGCAGCAGCAAGTGCAATTGTTCCCGGGCGTTTTCGCGTGACACGCCTCTCCAGAAGCCCGTCCGGTCTCTCCGTCAGCACCTCTTCATTGCGGTGCGAGGTGAAGTTGATATAGGCCGGCTCATACTCAAGCAGAGACTCAATAGTCCTGTATATGCGCTCAATGCTGTGCCCCTTCAGCGGCGGCAGCAGCTCAAAGGTGAAGAGCGGCTTTTTCGAATTCCTTATAAGGTCAATTACAGTCGTTCGTTCCATTATGCAAATCTAAAGATTCGGAGCCAGCCATCTTGCCGCCTCCTCAACGGTCATGCCGCACCTGTTGGCATAGTCCTCAAGCTGGTCGCGCCCGATTGTACCCACGTTGAAGTATGATGACCCGGGAGATGCAAATATATAACCGCAAACCGAAGAAACAGGCACCATCACAAAACTCTCTGTCAGCGTGACGCCTATCGTCTCCGGCACCCTGAGTATATCAAACAGCACCTTCTTGCCGGTATGGTCGGGGCATGCGGGGTATCCCGGCGCCGGCCTTATGCCCTGGTACCTGACCTTGAACATCTCAGCCATAGTGAGCTGCTCTCCTGCTGAATAGCCCCAGTGTTTCATGCGTATCTCGCGATGGAGCCATTCGGCTGCCGCCTCGGCGAAGCGGTCAGCGAGTATTCTCAGCATTATGGTACGGTAGTCATCTCCCGCAATATCTGCCGGCAGCTGATCGACGGTCTTTACCGACACCACGAAGAGCCCGGCGTGATCATCCTTTTCTGCGACGAAGTCTGCGAGGCAAAGGTTAAGCTGCCCCGGTTCCTTCTCCTCCTGGTTACGCAGGAACCGAAGCCAGGCTTCGCCGTGGGCGGTATCCAGCTTCACATCATCCCCATGCCGCTCCGCCGGGAAGATCCCAGACAGCGCTGCGGCCACCATCAGGTCACCGCTGATAATCCTTTCAATCATCACCAGGGCATCGTCATAAAGCTTCTTCGCTTCTGCCCCCTTTACGGGATCATTGAAGATATCAGGATATTTGCCGTTGATCTTCCACGCGAAGAAGAAGAATGTCCAGTCTATGTATTCAGCAAGCGTCCGCAGGCTCACTGGGCCGGAGTTTATTATTCCCGGCATCGCCGGCGCAGGCATCGGTTGCAGGGTCTTCATACCGTTGGCCCTGGCTGCCGGTAATGTTACGAGCCTCTTCTCCCTGCGTGATGCCTCATGGTCACGGCGCAGCTTTTCGTACTTCTCCTTCATGCTCCTGCCGAGAGAGCCGTCAGGAGCCACCAGCCCCGACATAACAGGCACCGCCCGCGATGCATCCTTCACATATACTGCGTTATACGTGTAAACCGGAGCTATCCTGACCGCTGTGTGTATCTCCGAGGTGGTTGCCCCGCCTATCAGCAACGGGATCTTCATCCCCCTCTCCTCCATGAGCGATGCGATATGCACCATCTCCTCAAGCGAAGGGGTGATCAGCCCGGATACCCCGATGAAATCAACATTCTCCTTTACGGCTGTATCAAGTATCTTTTCCGCGGGCACCATCACACCTAGGTCTATCACCTCGTAGTTGTTGCACGAAAGTATGACACCCACAATGTTTTTCCCGATGTCATGCACATCACCCTTGACTGTTGCGAGCAGCACTTTGCCTGCAGACGAGGCTTCTCCGCCCTTCATCTCCGCCTCGATGTGCGGAGTCAGCTTTGCCACTGCCTTCTTCATCACCCTGGCGCTCTTGACCACCTGCGGCAGGAACATTCTTCCTGATCCGAACAGGTCTCCCACCACGTTCATACCGTCCATCAGCGGACCCTCGATGACCCGCAGTGCCCTGTCATACTGCGGGCGCGCCTCCTCCACATCATCCTCGATGAATGTGTCTATGCCGTTCACCAGGGCATGCTTTATCCGGCTCACCACATCTCCGTCGCGCCATTCCGGGTGCTTTGTTCCCTCCTCCTGCTTCGCTCCCTTCATCGTCGAGGCATACTGCAGCAGCCTGTCGGTGGCATCCTTCCTGCGGTTCATCACCACATCCTCCGTCAGCTGCAGCAGCTGCGGCTCCACGGAGGTATAGACCTTCAGCAGTCCGGGATTAACGATCCCCATATCCATGCCTGATTTAATGGCGTGATAGAGGAACACCGCGTGCATTGCCTCCCTGACCGGGTCATTTCCACGGAACGAGAACGACAGGTTGCTCACTCCTCCGCTCACCCTGGCAAAGGGGAGGTTTGCCTTAATATATTCAGTGGCTTTGATGTAATCAACTGCATAGTTATTGTGCTCCTCGATGCCTGTGGCGATGGCCAGGATATTGGGATCGATGAAGATGTCCTCCGGCGGGAAACCGGCTTTCTCCGTCAGCAGACGGTACGATCTGTCAGCCACCTCCCTGCGTTTTTCGAAGGTGGCAGCCTGTCCCTCCTCGTCAAAGAGCATCACCACCGCGGCAGCGCCGTAGCGCCTCACCAGCCGGGCTTTCTTCAGGAAATCCTCCTCACCCTCCTTCAGGCTGATGGAGTTGACAACCGGTTTGCCCTGTATGCACTGCAGCCCTGCCTCCAGCACCTCCCACTTCGACGAATCGACCATGATGGGAAGCTTCGCGATGTCAGGCTCGCTCATCAGTATGTTGATGAACCGTCTCATGGCTGCGGCGCCGTCAATCATGGCATCATCCATGCATATGTCAATCACCTGTGCGCCACCCTCCACCTGGTCACGCGCCACATCGAGCGCTGCCGCGAAATTCCCCTCGCGGATCAGCCGCGCGAACTTTATTGAGCCGGCCACGTTGGTCCGCTCACCTATGTTGACGAAGTTGCTGTCAGAACGGATCACCAGCGGCTCGAGGCCTGCAAGTGCTGTGACATGTTTCCTTTCCGGAAGTGACCTGGGTTTCTGCCCCGCGGCGGCGGAAGCTATAACCTTAATATGGTCCGGGGTGGTGCCGCAGCAGCCGCCGATGATGTTCACCCAGCCGTTCTGGATGAAGCTTTTTATGATGTTGCCCATGTATTCGGGCGACTGGTCATACTCCGCAAACTGGTTCGGCAGACCGGCGTTGGGATGTGCCGAGACGAAGAACGGGGCTTTTGCGGCCAGTTCCTCAATGAATGGCCTGAGTTGTTCCGCCCCAAGGGCACAGTTCAGACCGATGCTCAGCAGCGGGTAATGCGACATTGTAATAAGGAACGCCTCGAGGGTTTGCCCCGTAAGTGTGCGGCCGCTGGCATCGGTGATTGTGCCGGAGACCATGACGGGAAGGTCTATACCCTTCTCTTCAAGGATCCCGCTTATTGCAAATAGGGCTGCCTTGGCATTGAGTCCGTCAAAGATGGTCTCAACAAGCAGGATATCCACGCCCCCGTCAATCAGTCCCCGCACCTGTTCGCCGTAGGCCTCCGCAAGATCGGCAAATGTTACTGTCCGGGCGCCCGGATCATTCACATCGGGTGACATTGAGGCAGTACGGTTGGTGGGACCGACAGATCCGGCCACCCATGACTCGCGACCGCTTTCTGTGCGGTGTTGCTCCACAGCTTCCCTGGCCAGCCGTGCGGCAGCCACATTCATGTCATAGACGAGTGGCTCCATACCGTAGTCAGACAGCGATATCCTGTTAGCATTGAAGGTGTTGGTGCTGATAATGTCAGCGCCAGCCCCCAGGTAGCTCAGGTGAATATCCCTGATTATGGCGGGCTGTGTCAGCGACAGCAGGTCGTTGTTGCCCCTGAGTGACCGGGGGTGGCTGGCATACTGCGTGCCGCGGTACTGCTCCTCTGTAAGCCTGTGGCGCTGTATCATGGTACCCATGGCGCCGTCGAGGACAAGTATCCTCTCAGCCAGTGCCTCTCTGACAGATCTTTTCAATGTCTGGCGGTTTTAGTTCAGCAAAGCTAACTTAAAGCTGTGATATATGAAAACCAGGTTGTGTACAGCGACCTGGCACCATAATCTCTCACTAAGAACCAGGTCTGCCGGAATGAACATTCATCACAGGCTTTGCTTCCTCCGAAGTCCTGACATGATTCTTTATGAATTCAACAGGAGTCATTCCAAATTGTTTTTGAAAACACTTGGAGAAATATGATGGATTGCGAAATCCCACCATATAACAGACCTCGCTTACAAGATAACGGTTCTCAAGCATAAGGGCTGCAGCCTTCTTCAGTCTGATTATCTGGATCAGTTCGTTGGGAGTCACATCGACCAGGGTCTTGATCTTGGCGAAAAATCCCGAACGGCTTATGTACATCTGCCTGACAATCAGATCAACAGACAGGTCGGCATTTGAAATGTTTTCTTCAATAATGTTATTGACATGTGAGAGGAACTCCTCGTTTGAGTGGTTGGGGGCAACGCCGCTCAGGGGTACCAGTGGCATCCTGGAGAACTTCTCAATCATGGTCTTGCGCATATCCAGAAGGTTTTTGATACACGCACAGAGATACCTGACCGAGAAAGGTTTCTCGATGAAAATATCAACCCCGGCCTCCATTCCCTCTACCTTTGCTTTGACATCAGTCTTTGCGGTCAGCATCACAAACGGGATGTGACTCAGGTACAGGTTGCCGCGTATTGCCTTGCAGAGCTCAATCCCGTCCATAACGGGCATCATCCAGTCACACACAAGAATGGAGATGGAGTTGGCCTTCATCAGTTCGAGCGCCTCAGCACCGTTTCGTGCTGTCAGCACGTTATAATCAGCTGCCAGTGTATCATACAGAAAGACCATCATCTCAAGATTGTCCTCGACAATCAGCAACGAGCAGCGCCCGTCTGCACAGGCACGGACCGATTCATCACTCAGGATATCATCCGGTTTGCTTCCGTCGCCTTCTCCGGCTTTATTATCGGGTTGCCTGAGCGGCAGGGTAACAGTAAAAGTACTACCCTGCCCCGGAGCGGAGTCTACTGTCACTGTTCCGTTATGCAGGCTCACAATGCTTTTGACAATGCTCAGTCCGATACCGGTGCCTGACTTGCTTTCAGATAAGCGGTAAAAGGGTTTGAAAATATTATCCCTCTCATTATGCGGAATGCCGCAGCCGTCATCATCCACAATGATTTGGAAGTTCTGCTCTGCCTCATTGCGGATGCATTTCAGCTCAACCATGCTGCCGGCATACTTGGCTGCGTTGGTCAGCAGGTTGCTCATTATCTTGGTGACTGCTTCAAGATCAACCTCGGCTTCAAAATCTTCCATCCCGGACACCATGACTTTCATCCCTGACTGGGTCATATATGGCATGTAGGTCTCCACAATGGAATTAAGAAGAGCGGGAATGTTACGCCGTGTAAAGTCAAGTTTTATATCAGGGTCCTGCTCTATCTTCCTGAAATCAAGGAGCTGATTCACCAGGGAGAGGAGTCGCCTGCTGTTACGGTCAATGGTATTAAGATCATCACGTATCTTCGCAACCCTGGTTTCGGGCATCATGAGAATCCTTTCAACCGGGGCGGTGATCAGTGAGAGCGGGGTGCGTATTTCGTGGGCAATGACAGTAAAGAACCGGATCTTCTCATCATAAGTCTCTTTCTCCCTCTGCTGGTTCAGCAACTCCATCTTATGCCGGTTTTTCTTTTCCGACCGGCGGATAAGAAAGACAAACAGCCATATCAGGAGCAGGATCGAGAAGATGATATAAAGGATTATGAATAAGGGTGAAAACATCAGAGGAGGGCGAATATAAATCTGTATTGCCTTATAGTCGTCACCCCACAAGTCATTGCCGTTCGAGGAGCGGACCTGAAACTCGTAGTTGCCCGGGGAGAGGTTCGTGTAGGTGGCTGTTCTGTTGTTTGAGACATAATTCCATTCTTCATCATAGCCTTTAAGCCGGTATGAATAACTGATCTTCCCTGGAGCATAATAAGATATGGCTGAATAGGAGATGACTATATTGTTCTCATCGGGTTTCAGTTCAATTTTATCCTGGAAATTAACCGCCTTCTGCAGAATGGTTTTATCAGATGCCTTTACTGTTTCATTGTTGACAAGTAACCCGGTAAGCACCACATCCGGAACAGTATTATCGATGATGATCCGGTGCGGAAAGAAAGAGTTGAATCCGTTCACTGATCCGAAATAAATCCTGCCGTCACTTGCTTTATAGCCGGATGAAGCTATGAAGTGGTCGCTCTGCAGGCCGTCAGGCTTGCTGTAAGCAATGCAGTTCCCGTTATCGGGATCAAAGCGTAGCAGACCGTTGGTGGTTGACAGCCACAGTATATGATTATCGCCTTCAATGCAGCAAATATGGTCATCCCTTTCACGTACAGCAACATATTCAAAGTTATCATTCACCGGGTTGTAGCGAAACAGTCCCCTGGCAGTGCCGGCCCAGAGCACGTCACTTTGGTCGATAAACAGTGAGTTGACAATTTCTTCAGGGAAATATGCACCTGCGCGACGCGGGAGATACTCCTTCCACTCATCCCTTTGGGGATTATATCGCTGCAAGCCCCTGCCCTGGGTGGCAAACCATATGAATCCTTTCTTATCCTGACAGATATCTATCACGGTAACGCCTGTCCTCCTGACCACGGTAAACCTTTCATTTTCACGGTCATATACTTCAATGCCGCTCATGGTGCCTATCCACATGGCAGAACCGCGGTCTTTGAAAATCGAGTATGCACTCATGTTTTCAAGGCCACCGTAGCTGTTGCTGCTGTATACCCTGAACCTGCCCGTAAGGGTATTATAGATATTTATCCCGCCGGTATAAGTACCAATCCACAGGTCATCACCATCAAAACAGAGAGCATGAACATTGTGGAATGAGATGCTGTTCTGACCCGGAACGGGCATGAAATGCCTGTGGCTGCCATCAGACGGTCTGTACCTGATCAGCCCCTGGTCATCCGTTCCGATCCAGATATCACCATTACCTCCTTCGCAGATTTTGCTCACTATGCTTCCGGATTTTGATCCTGTGAACCGTGAGCAGTTGTTGCCATAGAAGAGGCCGTCATATGGAGAGATATAATTGATCCCTCCGTAATAGGTCCCTATCCAGAATCCACCCTCGTGATCACGGGTGACAGGATAGACGAACTTATCACTTATGGTTGCAGGGTCACTGTAATCAGGAACGTAGTATTCATAATTGCCTGACAGGATGTCAAACAGAATAAGCCCCTCGTCAGTGCCGATGAACAGTTTGCCGGGCTCGTATTCGGATATTGAGTGGATGTGCATGACAGGCTCGCCGGTAGGATTGAAGTTGGTGCTGACTTCTCCTGAATGCTTGTCGAATTCCTGGACACCCTTAAGCCAAGTGCCCAGCCACAATCTCCTTCTGCTGTCTTCAAAGATGGTGAGTATGTCATCTTCTCCCCGGGGATCATCATACCTGAGGTCGACGTGCTCGAATGTTCCGGTTGTCTTGTTAAGCCGTTCCAGCCGTCTCCCCTTCTCCCTCAGGGCTGCCCACACGATATTGTCAGAGTCAACGAAAACCTTGTCAACATAATTGGAGGTACCCTCGAAGGTGTACCTCTTCAGTGTAGCGGTTGTAATGTCATATTTCAGGACTCCGTCTCCATATGTTGAGAACCATTTGTTGCCATCCCTGTCCTCAGCCACGGTGTTGACTGAGGAGGTAATACGGATACCATCATCAGCGATCAGGCTTATTCTGGTATACTTTTGTTCTTCAATGTCATATATGAACAATCCCGGATTGGCCGCAATCCATATGTCATTGTTTTCATCTATGATCATATAGTTCACATCAGAGATTCTGAAGTCACTTGCGGCCGATGTGAGGAGCCGCTCAAAACGGTCGCCGCAATACCGGTAAATCCCGTCCCTGGTACCCGCCCAGATACATCCGTCCCTGTCCACGCATATGCTTGCTATTGAGTTGGATTCAAGTCCTTCCGCGGAAGTGAAATGCCTGAAATGCAGGGGTATTGACTGATCCGCAGCCAGGCAGGGCGCCGGCAGAATCAGAGATGCAATCCACAGAATGATCAGGAAGGCTGTCTTCGCCTGCAGACTGCCTGAAGGCGCGGGCTGCCGGAATTCAGGTCCGGGTTCTGGTTGAATATCGTATTTTTCCGGGAGCTTCACGGGGGTAATTGCTTCAAATATCAAAAGCCTGCAATTTACGATTTCCGGGGTAAGGTACAAACTATAACGGACTGCTAACGCAGCCCGTTATGTAAGTACCATTTTGTATAAAATTCATTGGTCCGATCCTAATATCCCGTGTTCTGTGTCAGGTTTGAGTTGGAATTCAGTGCATTCATCGGAATCGGGAACAGTTTGGTATGTCCGTCAGTTATGGCATCATGGTTGAACCAGTTCCTTGTTGAATAGGTTCCGAAGCGGATCATCTGTGTGCGACGCTGAGCTTCGCAGGCAAACTCCCAGCCCCACTCGTCATACAACCCTCCCAGGGTGACTGCCGCACCGTCACTTCCGCTCTGAATGAGAGGCTGCGAGTTCTCCAGATCTGGAAAGTCGGCCCAGGTCTTAACACCATCCTTGACATCTTTCCATTGCTGCAGGGTCAGTGAACCCCAGCCCAGTTTTCCGTATTTGATCTTTGTGTTCCCCTTGAGGTCAGCCAGGGTGATGGCCGGCGCCGGATCAACAGAACGCTGACGCACGGTATTGACCGCAATAACCGCATCGCCTTCATCCTGATTCATGCGAAGCAGGCACTCGGCTTTGGCCAGGTAAGCTTCAGCCAGGCGGAAATACGGAAAGTCATTGCTCCAGTAGAACTCAGTCTCCAGATCCTTCTCGAATTTATTGACCCTGTAGCCGAAATCAATGTTTGTCATTGATTCGCCGGCATCATTCTTGCAGGTGAGTGAAGGGAGATAATTGAGACAGGTCCAGACCACTGTATTGGGGTCATCCTTCTCCATCTGCGGACCTATCATCCAGGTCTTTTCCAGGCGGGGATCACCTTCAGCATAACTCTTGATAAACTGGGGGTTGGCGCAGCTTCCGCCCCATGTCTGATAGTCCCATCCGAAATGGTTCCTTGCGATGGGAGGATACCATTTTGCGCTCTGGCAGAAAGTCCTGGAATAATATTTTCCGTCATATGGAACTGCAAAGATCACCTCGGGATTGGAGGGTCCGAGCTCTACCTTGAAGTTATCAGAGTAGTCAGCAGCCAGGCTGTAAACACCGGAATTGATAATCTCATTGGCATAATCCAGTGCCTTCCCCCATTGAGGGGTGCCTGTATAGACCTCTGCGTTCAGGTAAACGCGCATCAGTGCCATCATCACACCCCAGTGATTAAGACGTCCGTATGACAGCACATCGGCAGTCTTGCTCAATCGCCCTGCTGTAAGTATTTCAGTGAATTCGGTCACCACAAAGTCATAAACCTGCTGACGGGTAGCCTGAACAGGCAGTTCAGCAGAGAAGGTGGTCACAATAGGCACATTGCCATGAGTGTCAAGCAGTATGGAATACCAGAGTGCGCGCACTGCCCGCAGTTCATCTACAGTTGCAGCCTTCAGCTCCTCATCCATCTCATACTTGCCTGCCTCTATCTCGTCCTTGACGCTGTTGGCCCTGTTGATTCCGAAGAAGCATGTTTCATATACATTCTGCGACTGCCACGCCTCGGGAGTCCAGGTGTGCTTGTGCATGCGCTGGTAAGTACCACCGTCATCCCATCCGTTCGGGCGAACCGGGGTGATGATGATATCTCCGGGTTCCTCCTGGCAATCAAACAGACCCTGCCAGTCCATGATGAACTGAAGGGGTACGTAAGCACCTCCCATCAGGGCAACAATATCTTCCTGTGATGCGGTGAATGACTCCTCGGTAATCTCGGAGTAAACCTCTTCATCCAGATTGAAGCAGCCTGTGCAGCAGAACACTGCTGCTGCTGCCATAATCAATAATCCTATCTTAAATTTTTTCATATTGCGGTCAGTTTTAGAAAGTCATGTTCACACCGAACGTAAATGAGCGTACGGTAGGATATTTATCACGTTCATCCGTCCCGGGGTCAATTGATCCGCCCGATCCGTAAGTCATCCTGACCTCGGGATCAAGACCGGTGTAACCGGTAAAGGTTGCAACATTGAAAACAGAGGCATATACCCTGAGGTTCTGTATGTTCTTGATATCCGCCATATTAAAGGTATATCCAATGGTGAGGTTGTCAACCTTCCAGTAGTCGCCGTTCTCGACATAATAGCTCAGGTAACGTTGTGAGTCACTTATTGTGGTTTTTTCACCTGTCTTCTGCCCGGTACGAGGATCAACGATATCGATCTCGTCAAAAGCGCTGTTCAGCATATTATACTGGATATTGGGGTTGCCATAGAACATCTTCTGATAGTTCAGTATCTGGAATGCAAATGCACCTCTCATGCTGACGGCCAGGTCAAGACCCTTGTACCGGAAGTTGTTGTTCCAGTTGAGGAAGTACTTCGGAACACCGTTCCCGAGAATCTGCCAGTCTTCTGAGCCGGCATTCTCAGCCAGGTCATAATACTTGCTTACCGGAACGCCATCTTCATAGTTATAGCGCTCAACCAGCCAGTAACCTCCGGCATTGAGGCCGACTGACCTCAGGCCGTAGAAGTTGCCAAGAGCCCAGCCTTCCTTTACTCGGTGGGTTGAGGTCTGGATTGGCTCACCTGTGTAACCTGTATCGAAGTAGTCAGTGGTAAGCTGGAACTCATCATTCTGAAGTGAAAGAAGTTCGTTCTTGTTCGATGAGTATGTCAGGCTGGTATTCCAGTTGAAGTCAGCAGTCTGAACCGGTACTGCATTCAGCATAACCTCAATACCACGGTTACGTATCTCACACACGTTGGCATAAATATACCTGTACTGGTAGGGCGGAGAAGGCACTTCATAATTGTAAAGACCGTCCTTGGTGTCTCGCTGATACACATCCACCGAGCCGTTCAGCCTGCTGTTAAACACGCTGAAGTCAAATCCTACGTTGTACTCATTCTTCTTTTCCCAGCGCAGGTTGGGGTTCGCGTTGCGAACAGGTTCCAGCGTCTGGATGTAATTGCCGTTATAGAAAAAATACTGACTGTAGTCAAGTGATGCCAGTGATTCATAGTTTGAGGATGCATCAATACCGGTTATACCGAAGCCTGCACGCAGCTTGAGGTTGTCAAGCCAGGTCACATCGCTCATGAAGTCCTCGTTATTTATACGCCAGCCCACTGAAATGCCGGGGAAATTACCCCATTTGTTATTGGCGCCGAACTTTGACGAACCCTCCCTGCGGAATGATGCCATTAACAGGTAACGGTCATCATAGTTATAGGTAGCACGGGTAAATAACCCGATGAGTTTTGTATTCGACTTGGACGATGAAACCGAGGCAAGACCTTCCTTTATTCCAAGGCCACGGCCAAGAGAGTTGTATGTATAACTGTCACTCGGGAAATTCTTGTTTGAAGCTCCGAAACTTTCCCATGTGCTGTTCTCATAGTTGTAACCTACAATTGCCGTGATATGATGGTTTCCGCCCAGGGTCCTGTTCCAGTTGGCGCTGAGCTCTGCCATATCATAGAGGAAATCTGAGGTATACCGTGAGGCATAGCCATTGTCACCGCCCTCGGTGTTGCTCACATCCTTCTTTGTGTAGTAGTAGCCCGAAAGATAGCCCTGACCCTTGCGCGTATACATAGCCTTGAATGTAAGAGCATCTGTAGGCTTGAACTCAAGTCCACCGGTGGCACGCAGGTTGCGTGAACGGGTCATCCCTATGCGCTCATTCAGATATGAAACAGGGTTGTCATAGAAATAGACTTTCCTTTCAACATAATTGCCGTCTTCATCATATACAGGCTGGGTAGGATTCTGAATACAGGCCATGCGGTAGATGTAATCGTAATTGTTGGGCATGTCTGTCTTCTCCTCATTGGCAATCATGGAAAAACTGGCGCTGAGTTTGTTATCAAACATCGAATGGGCAATCTGCAGGCGGGCACGGATGTTGTCAGCGCCTGAGGTTTTCATTGTGCCCTGCTTCTGATCATATGTCAGTGTGGCCAGGTATCCTGTCTGGGTTGAACCTCCTCTGAGTGTAAGGTTATGCACATGCGAGATTGCGTTTCGGCTGATCTCGTCAAGCCAGTTAACGTCAGAGCCGAAATCGGCCTCGTTCGCTCCTGACCATGATTTGCCCTCAGCCCATTTTTCGCGCAGTTCAGTGGCATTCAGGAAATCAGGCCTCTTAAGCCATGATGATGCAGAGACATAGCCGCTGTATTCAATAGTGGGAGCCATATCCTTCTGTAGTCCCTTGGTAGTTATGATGATCACACCATTGGTGCCGCGGGTACCGTAAATAGCCGTTGAAGACCCGTCCTTCAGAACGTCGATTGAGACAATATCTTCAGGAGCAACTGTACTGAATGAACCGGGAACGCCATCGACCAGGATCAGCGGATCGGTTGATCCGGTGATTGTTGAGAAACCACGAAGAAGCACCGATGTTGATGCGGTAGGGTTACCTGACGGAAGGCTTATCTGGAGACCGGCCACCTTGCCCTGAACGAGCTGCCCGGCATCGAGGATTGCTCCTTTGTTGAAGGCTTCTGTCTTCACACTGGCCACGGAACTAGTCACATCAGCCCTTTTCTGGGTACCGTAACCTATGACGACCACCTCATCCAGGACAGACACATTCTCCTTAAGAACCACACGGAAATCCCTTGTGCTGCCAACGGTTAACTCCTGTGACAGATAACCGAGGAAAGAGACAACTATCACTGATTCAGGTCCGCTGACCTCAAGGGTAAAGCGGCCGTCAAGACCTGTGGCTGTCCCGTTCACCGTTCCTTTTTCAATGACATTCGCACTGATTACCGGTTCCCCGGCTTCGTCAATGACAATACCGGTAATTCTGACAGCCGGCGCCATTGCTCCGCCTTGCCCTGCACTGGCATTACCCCCGGTACAGATGAACAGGAGAAAACAGAGAACCACACTGAGCAGTCTTATGCCGGTTTTCTCTTTTTTGATTTGAAGGAATACATTCATATTTCTAAACATTTATAGGTTATATTATTAAGGTTTCAATGATTATTGCACTTTCCATTCAATGATACCTCCTGAAGCCCCTTTCTGCGGCCGGGCAGTTATTTTCAGACCCCGGGTATTCACGGGACTGAACTTCAACGTGTTATACCTGTCCTTCTCAACTGTATAATCTCCCCTTTTGTCTACCGGAAGCCACTGGTCGCTGTCAGACAGGTAAAAGAGTTCCCAGGATTGCGGAACACGGTAGTTTACGTCATAATGATCAAAATCAAGCCAGTATACCTGCACTTCTGAAACTGTCTCCGGCTTCTCAAAAAGGTAAGCCACGTTTTCATCCTCGCCCCTGTTGCCAAACCAGCAATAATATGGTTTGCCGATATCAGATGAGCCGGAGGGCTCCCACTGGTCATTCACACCCCAGACGGGTATCCCGGGAATATCAGCCTCTCCGCTCCGGTACAGGGCCGGACTGTTAAAGCCGGGCCATCCGTTCGGCTCTCCGGTAAGCTTAATGGCATATGCCTTTGAGGCAATGGTAGGGACAGGCCGGGGATGTGCCCCGTCAGCGCCGGTGGGAATCCACACTGCCATCCGGCCGGCACCCCTGTTGCACCAGGTGGAATAAGGAATGGCAGTGCAGGTGCTTTCGGTAACTCTACCTTCTGTATCAACCTGCGCTGCCGGCCCTTCCAACTTAACAACCCCATTCAATAAATCTTTGTCATAAACTGCTTCAAAAACAGCGTCTGCCGGAATGAACTTGTTGAATACCTCGCCGTCAGGCTGATCGCAGCCTTCCAGGCAATAGACAACAGGCCCCCTTTCAATTGCCAGCTTGCCGGCATCTGCCTTTACCCTGTCATTGGCTCTGACCCGGCGTACCTCCATTGGCAGCACCAGTTCAACAACATCATTGGAAGACCAGGTTCTGTCTATATTAATGTATCCGTCCTTCCCCCTTCCCCTGATTTTTTTTCCATTGATACTTATTGTTACTGGTGTCGCCTTGGAAGTATAGGTATAAAGATCCGTTCCCGCAGGTCTGTCTCCGGCCCACCCGGGAATGCGGAATTTAATGCTGAATCTTGAGGTTTTGTCAGGGCTGACTGTGATGGCAATCCTTCCATCCCAAGGGTATTCAGTTGTCTGCACAATGGAAGTCCTGTTTCCGGGTGTCTCTATTATTGCACGGCCGGCGGCATACATATTTACATATATGTCTTCGCCCTGCAGGGCATACATATAACCCGGCACTGATGCCATGAAGCGGGTTACGTTACCGGGGCAACATGCACACCCGAACCAGGGCTGCCGCTCATGCTGCCCCATTGACTCCAGCGGGTTATCATAAAAGAAACGGTCTCCGCTGAGCGAAACCCCGGAAATGACACCGTTGTACATGGCCCTCTCATACACATCGGCATACTTTGCCTCTCCGGTGGCAAGAAACATCCTGTAATTCCAGTATACATTGGCAATTGAGGCGCAGGTCTCGCAGTAATTTTCCATGTTATGGAGCTCATAGTCCGGACCGAATCCTTCGCCCTGCGGGCGTGAACCTATGCCTCCGGTAATATAGAGCTTTCTGCCTGCCATGTTCTCCCATATCCGTTTGATGGCCGTGAAGTAGTCTTTGTCACCTGTCAGTGAAGCCACATCAGCTACTCCGGAATAGAGGTAACCGGCACGAACGGCATGCCCCACAATCTCCTCCTGCTCAAGAATGGGCATATGATCCTGGCTGTATTCGCTAAGGGCATGTCCGTCAGTCCCGCGGCCGGTCTCTTCAACGAAATACTTTGCCAGGTCAAGGTATTTCTGTTCACCGGTGACCTTGTACAACTTACAAAGGGCCATCTCCACTATGGGGTGGCCGGAGGGGACATGCTTCTGCCCCTCACCCGGGCCGAACACCTCGCAGATAAGGTCAGCATTCTTCAGTGCCACATCAAGGAAGGTTCGTTTACCTGTAGACTGGTAATGCGCAATTGCTGCCTCATACATGTGACCTGAATTATACAGCTCATGACTGTTGATTCTTTCCCATTTTGAAGAACCCCACCAACCCGACAGCCGTTCACATTTATTGGTGACACACGTGGTGAGATAGCCGTCAGGCTCCTGCGCTGCGGCTATGAGGCCGATGACGCTGTCAAGGTAATGGTCAAGAAGGGGATCATAATGTGCAGCCAGCGAATATGAGGCTCCTTCAATTATTTTGTACGGATCAGTGTCATCAAAGGAAAAATCGCCTTTATGCTCTCCCTCGATAAGCCCTGCAGCCAGGGCGAAATTGTCAAACCTGCCGTTCACTTCACACTGACGAAATGCCGAGGGAATGCTCACCGTGCGATTGATCTCTATCCTGGGAGCCCAGAATGAATCTGACAGACGTACCCTGGTAAACGGTACTTCCGTTATCGGCTGACTGTTGTTCTCTGAGCCGCATGAACACAGCAACAGCAGCACAGCCATCAAAGGATAAGTAAATAGATTGACCAGTTTGAAATGCATAGTATATAACGGAATGAATTGTAGCAACTCAAAGGTATGGAACAAGAGTAAGCCTCACTAGCAACATTGTCCTTAATGCTGACAATATCGTCCAATAATAAAGAAAAGCTTTCGTGCCCATTGGCACGTACTTAGGGCATCTTAGTCCGGATTCACATTTGGATTATTGGTATAGTTTTTCGGACAATTGTTACCTGTCCGTTTTTAAAATAGGGCCTACTTTTATAACAATAAATCAACCGGCAAATAAAAGTTTAATCCTAAATATTGAATGATGAAAAAGATTTACGGAAATCTTCTGATTGTAATTATGATGTCATCTGCCCTGGCCGGCTGTATCAAGTATGATACGAACCCTGATGTACCATGGGTTGAACCAAAGGCAGTGGACATGTCAGGAAGCGGTTCACTGAAGGTGGGATTCGGTGATGATGCACTGACCACAAACAGCACATACACCTGGACCCTCAGCGAGACTACAATGCAGATTGATGTCACTGTTGACCTTGATCAGTATGTTAATGGTGACGATGTCATACCGGGGGGCGCCTATGAAATTGGAAACTTCATGTTGCCGACCGCTACGGTGAATGAGTTCGCCGGGATATTTGTCTCGGAACTTGATGAGACAACCTTCTATGCAATTGAACCTGACGAAACCGTGGTTGAGGAGATGACTTCCTACAAGCCCGGCATGTGGGTTGACGGTGAAGGTTATTCCGGAGGCTGGTCAACCAGCGCCATGTTCTGGCAATGGTATATATGGGAAGGCAAACTCGACAAGGATGGCGACGAGATCGGCTATGACTACAGTTCCGAAGATTATGGAAACACCACAGGCCTGTTGGTTATCGGAAGCAACCCGGCAAATGTGGCAGCCCAGGCCGGGAAAACAGTTACTTCCAAGGCAAAGATCGTAGCCGGAGATGTTACCTATGACTGGATTGTCAATGTCACTTTTGCCGGTGAAATATCACAGAAGCTGGAGTATGAAGGAATGCTGGTTCGCGGAATGGGTGAAACAGCCGTGGAGACAGGAAGCTCCTATGAGATGGTTGCCGATGAGAACGGCATAGAACTGACCTTCGAGGTAAACCTCCAGGAATTTATCGACAGTGAAGACTGGCAGATAGGAGGATTTAAAGCCGACCTGGCTGCAATAAATGAATACTTTGGATCCGACTTCGAGAAAACAACTATCACAAACTTCTATCCCGTTGAGCCGGACGGAACCGCCGGAACAGCCTGGACATCATATGCTCCGGGTCAGTGGGTGAAGGCAGACGGAACAGCCACAGATTACTCAGGAGGTGCAATGTACTGGCAGTGGTACCTGTATGAAGCAACTGACTATGACTATGATCTTGAGGGCAATGAAGGGTACTTCCTCCTGGGAGCCAATCCGGGCAACGCAGCATCCCTTTCAGGCGAATCAGTTGTTTCCCTGGGTAAGTTTGTTGTTGGTGATAAAACATACAACCTTAAGGTTACGGTGAATTACGGTGAGGGTGCAGTGCCCGCGGAAAACTTCCCCGATGTGCCTCTCACAGGTGCCGGCTATCCTCTGCCATACAGCGCAGGTGTGTCAGGAGACAACCAGTTCAGCTGGTACACTGATGAAGATGGTGTCTATATCTTCGCCGATATATATACCCCGAAAGTTATAGAAGACGGCGCATGGGAGGTCATGGGCTTCGTTATCAACCCGGAGGAGCTGCAGACAGCCTTTGGCATTGAAGCAGGCAGCTGGGAAATCTCTACTTTCTATCCTGTTGAACCGGATGGCACCGCCGGGACAGCCTGGTCATCATACGCTCCCGGTCAGTGGGTTGCAGCAGACGGCACGGCAGCCAACTGGAGCACCGGAGCAATGTTCTGGCAGTATCAGGTTGGCGGAACCTACTATGACGGGCACAGCACCGAGGGATTGCTGCTGATCGGTACCAATCCGGATAACATTGCGGACCTGGGCGGTGAATCAGTTGTTTCAAAAGCCAAATTCTTCGGCAAGGACTGGATCGTGACAGTACGGTATCACAGCACCTACCCGACAAGCGGCTCAGGCAATGTGGGACCACATACCTATACATGGGCTCTGACCGAAACAGGAGTTAACATTGTTGCCAACTGCTCCGCCGCTCTTACCGATGAATCATGGAACTGGTTCGGATTCCCGCTGAATGAGACCTATATAAACGATTACTACGGTATCAATATAGATGAGCTCTCAGGAACAATTGAATCAGGCCAGACTACCAACGGCACCGATGGCTTCTATCCTGTCAGCTCAGAAGGAACGAGACTGGAAAAATGGACCAGCTATTCTCCGGGCATGTGGTTTGGCTCCGATGGCAATGCCTGGAACTGGGACTATAAGTCATGGGGAAATTTCTGGCAGTACTACGCAGTTACCACACATGATCACAATATTCCCAACCTTATGCTCTTTGGAAACTTTGGTGACGTGACCTATAATGCTCCAGGCACATCAGGTACCTCCAGGGCTATCCTGAATGGTACACTGCAATGGAATGTTACCATTAATATAATTGACTGAAATCATTAAAATCAATACCGAGCTTACCGGTTACGGCCGGTAAGCTCTTTCTATTCATTGCTTATGAGAAACTTCCTGCAAATCCTTGCTGCAATCCTGCTGGTATTCAGTGCCTGCACCAAACCTGAACCTGAACCAAACATTGTGGTGGATGAAAACGGGCTGGCTGAAAACATGTTTACAGAATGGCCCGGTTATGACCCTGTGATTTCCTATAAATTCAGCGATGATTATCCGGATTATGAAATGCCGGTCAGAAATCTGCCATACACCGGACGTAATCTCAGCTGGACACTGGCTGACGGCTGGTGGTCTTTTTACGCAGGGTCAAAAGCAAATCCTCTGGTAACGGAAGAGGCAGTGCAGCCAATGCTTGACCGCCTGAACACCGACTTCGCGTATATGCGTGATGTGATGGGCTGGCCTCCTGACATGGCAGTGCAGAATGGCTACAGGAGCGCCGTGTTTCTCTACGGATCGGGACTGAGCACCGATGATGCCTCCAATACTGAAACCGGTGGCTGGCAAAGCTGGGTCTCAATAAACAATATTGACTGGCCGGTGGTACTGATATCTTATTACCCGATTTATTGCTACCATCCCGACTGCAATTATAATGACATTGAATTTCAGACTGATGCCGTGGTTCATGAAGGCATTCACACAATGTTCTCATCCATGCCGGGAAGGAACAACAAGGCATGGTTTCACGAGGGCAGCAACTGCTGGCTTCAGGCAACCATGGAGCTTGACCGTTCCGGTACCACCGATTACAGCAAACTTTCATTCGGGTGGCTGGCCGCAGGAAGCATAATCGCTCCCTTCATTCCGATTGAATGCTATGGCGGATGGCTTGCTGACGGATCCTTCGGCGGTCCCAACTACGAGGGGCTGAATGACAATACCCGCCGCATACTGGGAGGAATCCAGTACAGCGAAGTGTTTCCGACCTTTCTTGCAGAGTACCTGGGCTATCACAGCATACCATGGATATGGCAGAACTGCCGGGGCCTTGTGCTTGCAGGGATGGGAACGGTCATGGGTGAAGAACAGATGAGGCGGATCATACAGGAGTACCGTGCCAGGCTCTGCCTGGCTGACCTTGGACGCTATCAGTCCGCCGTACTGCAGATGTACAGGGATAATATGGGCCAGCGCATCTATTCCGAATTCAGTTCCGCCCCGGCGGCAGACTGGAAGGCGACGCCCTATGTTTCAACCACCCCCGGTGACGATGGATGGCTGATACCGGAGGAAAGAACCCTTCCCGGGTGGACAGGCGCAAATATAATTCCCCTGGAAGTTGAGGGTGAAAGCGTGACTGTGAACTTTGACGCCATGAAGAATAACATGTCACTTCAGCTTTGTTACCGTACCGCTGCCGGCAAGACTGTATATTGTGACCCGGTGACCGGGGGCGACTGCACGATTGTTACCAAAGTTCACAGACCGGCAAATGATGTGGTGTTTGCGGTCATCACCAACCTTGATTATACCTATTCGGTCATCAATCAGCGTTCCCGTCATTACTCCTACCGCCTCAAGCCAGGCAAGGGAGTGGTGGCAACTGCTGACATTCATTCTGACTGGTTCAACTGGAGCAACTAGGACATCAGGGACTGCAGAATTGCGATTTGCGATTTGCGATTTGCGAATTATTACGAATTTTTGGGATTTGCGGGTATGGCCGTCGGGCCTGCCGGTAGCCGTCATACTTTCGGGGATATCCAGCATTGTAGCCTGGCCGTCATCCGGTTGAACCACCGCGGCAGGTGTCTGGTGGGTGGTTGTCGCTGCCTGCCGGACCGTACCACTGATCCTACAATTCCGGCAATCATACCGGCATCAGCCGGCTCATCTTCACGGGTAACGCCATCACCCTGCGTGCGTATGAGGGTTGCATTCCTGCCGGCTGTCACTCCTGTTACCCGGTGTATCACATACCCTCCGTCGCGCTTCAACGCAACTATTTCACCAATCTCCGGCACCCTTGTGCCAATAGGCTCAATCTCCACCTTATCACCCGGTCTGATGGCAGGCCACATGCTGTAACCTCCCGCAGTGACAGTAATGATTTTGCCTGCATTCAGCAGAGCCTCGGCAGCACCTGCAGCAATTGAAATGTCCTCCTCCTTCCTCAGGCGCAGGTAATCGCGAATGCTTCCTTCAGGCAGGAACGAGAGCCTGCTCACGCGGACTGACGATGCCAGGTCATCAGCTGCAGCAGCAAGCCTTGCTGCCGCCTCCCTGTCCCAGTTCTGCTGGATACAGTTGGCAAGAATCATTGCTACAGCCTCCGCCCCGGTGACGGGCTCCGACACATTGGCTGATCCATGCCTTATTATCCACAGGTGGTCGAGTGGGGCAGAACGAGGTTCATCGTTGCGGTACACAGGTGTGTTGTGCATCACCCACCTGCCCTCCTCACGGCGCAGCACCAGCCTGTCGTCGTGAATGATCCTGTCGCCTGCCCGGTCAAATATCTGTGCCAGGGTGGTCTTGCCGCTTCCCGAGCGGCCGGTGAAGAGCCATCCCCGGCCGTGGCATGACACCCCTGAGCCGTGGATCATGATATCTCCGGCCCGGGAGAAGAGAAAATAAAGCAGAAGTCCGTCAAGGGGATAGGGAAGAGGATTAATGGTATTGGGTGGTCCTGCGGTAAATTGTGCTGCTGGCTGATCCTTACCGCCAGAGAGCTGAGGTGAAATGGCGAACTCACCCGTACGGATCCGCCACCGCATTTCGCCGTGAGGCATTTCCAGGACAGCCGTCCTCTGCGGCTCCTTCAGGAATACACGCGCATACGTTACACCTCCTCCCGAAAAAATCTCCCAGAACGATTCGCCTGAATTAATTACCCCTCCAGGCACCTCCTCCATCAGCTGTGCATCAAACACCTGCATCGCCGCCGGAGGGATCTCCCCGGAACCGGGTTCAACATCAACAATCAGGTCAGGTTCAGCCTCCGCTGCAACCGTGAACGCACTGAACCGCTCATCGGGACGAACATCCAAACCCTCCCGGGAGTGAAACCGTATCCGCCGCCCGGCTATGACAAGGTCAACCGTCACGTCTCCCTGAAATGAAGGAATTCCTGTATCTCCCTGAAGAAATCCAGGGCATCTTTTTCGGCAATGTCAGCCTCAACGTCGAACTCTTCGACTATCTTTGACGTTATATCACTGATGGCTCGCTCTCCGTCAATCAACTCCCATATAAAAGCACCTGTCTCGGTAAGCCTGTACAGAGAATCCATGTCGGCAATGTTGCCCGTCAGCGGAATGAGCAGGTACTCATCATTGATCCTGCGGTACACCACCGAGGGCGAGTGCGAGGGTATGGATGAGAGTGAAATCATTATCATATAATCAACTCAAAGATAGCCAATTTCAATCTATCTTTGGAATCGCTAAACAAAGCAGAAATGTCAAGAAAAAAACCACCCGAAAAAAGCGGGATCGATCAGAAAAAACTTATTGAGCTCATCGTCAAGGCGATGGCAAAAAACCCAAGACAACCGTTAAACTACAAGCAAATCGCCGCAAAGCTAAAAATAACAGAAAAAGAGGAAAAGCGGGCGCTCTCTGAAGCCCTTCTCAGGATGAAGAAGGACGGCACTGCCGATGAGCGTGGGCACGGCAAATATGTACTTAAGGCCGTCGGCGGCTATGTAACCGGTACAATCGACCTTACCAAATTCGGATACGCATTCGTGATCACCGATGAGATGGAAGATGATGTTTTCATCGCAGCGCGAAACCTTAATACCGCGCTCCACGGCGACCAGGTGAAGGTGCTGCTGTATGCCCGCCACAAGGGGAAGCGCCCCGAGGGCGAAGTGGTAGAGATCATCAACCGTTCACGAGCTACCTTTGTCGGATCGATAGAGCTCACCAAACAATTCGCATTCCTTATACCCGACAACAAGAACATGCCGTTCGACCTCTTTATTCCCCTCGCAAAACTCAACGGGGCAAAGCAGGGACAGAAGGCCGTGGCGCGTATAGTGGAGTGGGACCAGCGCTCGCGAAACCCGGTGGGCGAGATAATAGAGGTGCTCGGCAACCCGGGTGAGAATGATACGGAGATGCATGCCATCCTGGCCGAGTTCGGGCTGCCCAACAGATTTGATCCCGAGATCGAGGCTGCGGCAGAAAAGATTCCCGCTGAGATTACTGCTGAGGACATATCCGCGAGGCGTGATTTCCGCGAAATCCCAACCTTCACGATTGACCCTGAGGACGCCAAGGACTTCGACGATGCCCTCTCGATGAGGAAACTGCCCAACGGAAACATCGAGGTCGGTGTGCATATCGCCGACGTCACCCATTATGTCAGACAGGGCTCACCGATAGAAAAAGTCGCCCAGGAAAGAGCAACCTCCGTCTACCTGGTCGACCGCACCATACCGATGCTCCCTGAGAGGCTCTCAAACCATATCTGCTCGCTTAACCCGTCAGAGGACAAGCTGACCTATTCAGCTGTTTTTGAGATGGATGCGAAGGCTAACGTTGTGAATGAGTGGTTCGGACGCACCGTCATAAGTTCAGACATGCGGTTTTCATATGGCGAAGCCCAGAAGGTTATTGACACAGGTGAGGGTGATATGAAGGAGCAGATTCTGACCCTCCACAACCTGGCACAGCTGCTGCGAAGCAAACGTTTCGCCTCCGGTTCGTTCGCCTTCGAGAGGCTCGAGGTCAAGTTCAACCTGAGTGAGAAGGGAGTGCCCCTGGGCATTCTCTTCCGTGAGTTCGGAACTTCCAACCAGTTAATTGAAGAGTTCATGCTGCTTGCCAACAAGCGGGTGGCTGAATATGTCGGCAGAAAACTGAAAGGAAAAACATTTGTGTACCGTATCCATGACAAGCCCGATCCTGAGAAACTGAGCTCGTTCAGCTACTTCATCAAGCGGTTTGGCTATGAGATTGACACTGCAAACGTCAAGGGCCTCCCGGCAGCAATGAACAAGCTGATGGAGGAGGTCTCGGGAAAGAAAGAGCAGAACATCGTCGAGACCCTCGCCCTGCGCTCCATGGCCAAGGCGGTCTATTCCACCGACAACATCGGCCATTATGGCCTCGCTTTCGGGCATTATACCCACTTCACCTCGCCCATCCGCAGGTACCCCGACATGATGGTGCACAGGCTGCTGACAAAATATCTGGAAGGACAACCGGCACGCGATAAGGACAAGTATGAAAAAATGTGCGAACACTCCTCTAAGATGGAGCGCCTTGCAACCGACGCCGAGAGGGCATCGATCAAGTACAAGCAGGTGGAGTTCATGAGCGACAAGATCGGGAAAGTGTACGAGGGCGTGATCTCCGGCGTGACCGAATGGGGCATCTATGTCGAAATCATTGAGAACCAGTGCGAGGGAATGGTTGCCATCAGGGAGTTGCAGGATGATTACTTCGAATATGACGAGGAAAACTACTGCATACGCGGAAGGCAGTCAGGCAAGGTTTACATGCTTGGCGACAAGATCAGCGTTGAGGTGGTGAAAGCCGACCTTCAGAAGAGGCAACTTGATTACCGGCTGGCTGGTTCAACTGAGAAGGAATAACCTGATAAGACAAATACCGGGGGTGCACTGAAGTGTTTAATCCGGTCACTGCCTGGCCTGATCGTTATTGATCAGCTCAAGAAGTTTGTCAAGTGCTTCTGCTTCAGGCACGTTTTTGAGAACAGCTTCGGTTCCCCGGTAGATGTGGACTTTCCCCTCTCCGGCGCCAACGTATCCGTAATCAGCTCCGGCCATCTCGCCGGGGCCGTTGACCACGCATCCCATCACTGCTATCTTCATTCCGGTGAGGTGTGCTGTGGCCTCCTTCACTTTACGCACCGCCTCCTGCAGGTTAAACTTCGTCCGGCCGCAGGTGGGGCATGAGATGTACCTGGTGCGGGTGATCCTCGCCTCGGTAGCCTGAAGAACGGAGAATGCCAGCCTTCGCAGTGCATCTCCCTGAACTGCACCACTGTTTGATATGCAGAGTCCCGCCGGATGGCGCGCAATAAAGAATCTTCCGAGCAGCGCGGCAGCTTCTATGGCCAGCTGTTCCGGATCGTCGCAGTTGAAAACGGGATTCAGAATCCGGTCATAAGCCTGCCTGCCCTCCGTAGCCTGAAGCTCATCAGGTGAGGCGGTCAGCACATCACCTGTGTATGGTGCGCCTGACTCATCGTTGAAACGGTCTCTTTCACGGGTATATACCTGCGGGAACCATCTCTCCCCCGGCCTTCGCTTCTCCAGCGGCGCAACAGGATTCTTCACCCGGCCTGCCTCACCGGCAACAGCCTTTATGATTGCGCGGGCAACAGGTATCTCGGCCTCGGGCGGCTCAGAAAGCGATACCCTGACCGTATCACCTATCCCCTCAGCCAGCAGCGTACCCGTCCCGGCGGCGGAGATTATCCTCCCGTCCTCGCCCTCGCCCGCCTCAGTGATGCCCAGGTGAATGGGGTAATGCATCCCCTCTTCAAACATCATCTTCACCAGGAGCCGGTTGGCCATAACCATCGTGAGTGTGTCTGAAGACTTCATTGAGACTACGATCCTGTTGAATCCTTCTCCCCTGAATATCTTCAGGAACTCTATTGCCGACACAGCCATCCCCTCGGGGGTGTTGCCATAGCGGGTCATGATCCGGTCAGAGAGCGAGCCGTGGTTTACCCCTATGCGGACAGCGGTACCATATTCAGTACATATCTTTATGAGCGGCATCAGTCTCTCCCTGGTGCGTTCCAGTTCTGCCTTCCACTCGGAGTCCGAGAACTCCTGCCTGATGAATGAAGCACGTTTGTCAGCATAGTTGCCAGGGTTGATGCGTACCTTTTCAACGATCCGTGCAGCCACCTCGGCAGCACCCGGATTGAAGTGGATATCGGCGCACACCGGCGTTTCAAATCCTGCCGCCCGAAGTCCGCTCTTGATGGCAGCAAGGTTCTCCGCTTCCCGGACTCCCTGGGCCGTAAGCCTCACCAGCTCACCTCCCGCCTCAATGATCCGGATGCACTGGCTGACGCTCGAAGCCGTGTTGAGGGTGTCTGTGTTGGTCATGCTCTGAACGCGTACGGGGAGATCGCCCCCCATTGTCAGGCTGCCGATCTGAATAATATCTGATTTGTAAGGGGTGAGGCTCATGCCGTTATCTCCCAGTCGTACCCGTCCTTGCGGTCCTTGACCGTGATCCCCAGTTCGCTCAGCCTGTCGCGTATGCGGTCAGAGACAGCCCACTCCTTCTTCGCCTTCGCCTCCTGCCTGATGTCAAGGAGCAGTTTCAGGACGCCTTCCAGCCTGTCGTTGCCGGCCGACTCCTCCGCCCTGAGGCCGAAGAGATCATGTATGAATATGCGGAAGAGTTCCTGCAGTGACCTGATATCCTCTGCCGAAAGCTTCTCCTTCCCATCGTTGACCAGGTTGATGATCCTGACTGCGTCGAAGAGGTGGGCAATTGCGATGGGTGTATTCAGATCATCGCTCATGGCCTCATGGCACTTCGCGGCGATGCCGCTTATATCAGCAGTGGAGCTCCCGCCAGGTATCAGCCCGGCCAGAGTTTTCTCCGCATTCATCAGTTTCTGCAGTCCCAGCGAGGCTGCCAGCAGCGCCTCATTGCTGAAGTCGAGCGTGCTGCGGTACTGAGCCTGAAGCATGAAGAAGCGGATGGTCATGGGTGAATATGCCCTGGCCAGAAGCTTATGCGATCCGGAGAACATCTCCTCGAGGGTGATGAAGTTGCCGAGTGACCGTGCCATCTTCTGGCCGTTGATTGTCACCATGTTGTTATGCACCCAGTATCGCACCGGCTGGTGTCCCTGGGCAGCGGTGCTCTGGGCAATCTCGCACTCGTGGTGCGGGAAGATCAGGTCCATTCCGCCGCCGTGGATATCAAATGTCTCTCCTAAATATTTCGTGCTCATCACCGAGCACTCGAGGTGCCATCCGGGAAAACCATCGCTCCATTTCGAAGGCCATCTCATTATATGTCCTGGTGCAGCCTTTTTCCACAGGGCGAAGTCGAACTGGCCCCGTTTCTCGTCCTGTCCCTCCAGTGCGCGGCTGTTGGCACGCATATCTTCAAGTACACGTCCGGAAAGGATGCCGTAATTATGCCTGCCGTCATACTTTTCCACGTCGAAATAAACGGAACCGTTCACCTCATAGGCGTAACCCTCGCCGATAAGCTTTTCAGTCAGCTGCTGCTGTTCGATGATGTGGCCGGTTGCGCGGGGTTCTATGGACGGAGGCAGAGTGTTTAGCTTCTCCATTGCATGGTGAAAGCTGTTCATGTATTTCTGGACTATCTCCATCGGCTCGAGGTGTTCCTGGCGGGCACGGCGGCTGATCTTGTCCTCTCCTGTGTCATCAGTTTCATTCTCAAGATGCCCTACATCGGTTATGTTCCGCACATACCTCACATTGTAGCCGAGGTGCATCAGGTACCTGTACAGCACGTCGAAGGTCACCGCAGGGCGGGCATGGCCGAGATGAGCCTCGCTGTAGACGGTGGGACCGCAGACATACATTCCCACAAAGGGCGGGGCAAGGGGTTCAAACAGTTCCTTTTTGCGTGTGAGGGTATTGTATAGGTAAAGGGCACTTTTCATCTCATCGGCTGTTTGTGCAAAAGTAATGCTTTTGCAGCATAATGGCGTCACAAAACCACTTGCCTGAAGGGCATCATGAGATACCGGTGAATTGCCCGCAGGGCATAATGAAATACCGCTGAAACGCCCGCAAGGCATAAAGAATTGAAGCACCAGGGCACCTCCCTCTCCCCACCGGCATCCGGCACCAACGCCCGGCAACCGCAGGCAACCCCCGGCAACCGGCGGCATCAGCAGGCTAGAAAAAACTGCCCCGGGTCAATGTAACCCGGGGCAGAGCTGCCGTGGAAGTGCCGGCAGCATTCGCAAAGCACGGTTCATGCAGCGAGACTGCGCAGCTGAAGCGCCCTTGCCAGTTAAAACCTATAAAACCAAAAAAGCAGACACATAGCTCCCATCTTTTTTGCTCGTTAACCCATTATCTAAATAAGCCCTGACATGACATTGACTGATAGAAAAACTTGACTGATATAAAATTAATAATAAATCTCGTCAGTTTCCAAGAAAAATTGAAATTATTTAGCGATTATTTCTATTTTATATTAATTGTCGTATTTTTCTGTCCGCAGGAGACCTAAAATCCACGGAATTTTACCTAACCTGTGTGGGTAAAACAGAAAAGCTGCCACTTTGGACCGGCAATTATACCTCCTTTTCATGAATCCGACGGAGGGGAAAATATCGCCAAGAATGAAAATAAACTTTTTTCGCGGACTCTTCAGCGCCTTCAGGTTCCTCATGAACATCTCGCGCTGACTGATGGATTCGACTGATCCCGGATGGGCCAGCCTGTTCATGAAACTGGCCACGGCAGCCTCCTGGGCAGCAGAGCTGTCAGCGGCCATGCTCTCAGGCAGTGCCACTCCCCATACCTGCTCCATTACTGTGAGAACAGCAGCGGTCTCCTTTCTGATGCCCGCCTCTTCCGCCGCAGCAGCCAGCCGGGATATCAGTATTTGTTTGCCATACCGGTCCAGCAACAGGTATATGTCTGTCCAGAGTCTCAACTGAAACTCCCCTTTTATCTCATGCTTGTAGATGTGGCTTACCAGGGCGAGGAATGCCGTCATCGGGGGAAGGATGCGAAATGTTCCGGTGCCGGGGATACCTGCTCTGCTGCTGGCTAAGGAGCCGGTGTCGGCACCGGCGACTGATTCCCGGGCCAGTCCGGGGCCGATTTCCGTATCATGGACAGCTTCTGATTCCCTGGTCACAGCAACATTACGGCCCGGTTCCCGGTCAACCCCGGTAGTAATAATCGAGTCCCTTATCGCCCTCTCCACCATCTCTTCGCCCTCCGGGCCGAAAAGCCTGTAGTGCAGATCGACGGAGATACCTCCGCGATGCAATTCTGGCAGGTGATTGCCAAGGTCAAGGATGATGTGCCTGTAGAGCGGCGATTTCAGGGACATGGACCGGAATCCTTCCCTGACAAGTATGTCCCTTGCTCTCAGTGCATCAGAAGGTGCGACAAGCAGATCGGCATCGCTCATCTGGCGCAGTCCTTTCGAGCCGTAGACAGTATGCTCAAGGGAGAGGCCCTTGAGCAGCACCACTTTTATGCCCTCTTGTTCCAGGAGGGCAGTCACCCCGGCAGCAGCTTCAGTGATCCATGATACGCGGGCTATCGATTTAAACCTCAACCCCTCCAGAAGAGTCCTTTCCGTCGCCGGCACCTCTCCGGCATGCCCCAGATCAGATAAATTCTGCCAGATCAGCGCTGCCACACCATGCCTGACAGCCAATCCGGCTAACAGTTTCCACTCATTAAACGACTTAAGCTCCTCTGCTATCAGTCTCTTTTGCTCAGAGGAGAAATCCATTCTGCTCAGCAGCAGAAGTAAGCTCACTGCCCTCTGGAGTCCTTCGTTGCCTTCTGCCGGCGCTTCTTTCTCCAACCCGGTCATCTGTACATTGATTTCTGCCTGGTAAACATGGTAAAATACCTTCCTTCCGCAGCCATCAGCTCTTCATGTGTCCCGGTCTCCACTATCCTCCCGCCATCAAGCACAATGATCCTGTCGGCATCACGCACAATGGAGAGCCTGTGACTGATGAAGATGCATGTCCTGCCTCCGGTGATCCGGGAGAGGTCAGAGAAGATCTCGTATTCAGCGTCGGCATCCAGTGACGAGGAAGGCTCATCAAGTATCAGGACGGGAGATTTGCGGTAAACTGCCCTGGCGATAGCTATCTTCTGCCACTCGCCCCAGCTGAGTTCCCGTCCTCCTTCGGTATGATGCCCGAGCATGGTGTCATAGCCTTCCGGGAGCGCTTCCAGGAGCCCGCCTATTCCTGCCGTGGCAGCAGCTCTCCGCACTTCAGCCATGCTTTCCGGTTCCTGTATTTCCTCTTCCGCCTTCCTGCCGGTTGCAGTCACGGCACCCCCGGCTTCATCACTGCAGTTATTTGTGCCGGATCCCGTCTTCACCCGGGAATAATGCTGCTGACCGCCAATTGCTGACGGCCATCTGTCTCCAAGCCTTATGTTGTCACCTGCGCTCAGGTAATAGAGCATGAAATTCTGAAACACCACCGAGAAAAGCTTCCGGTATGATCCGGGTTCAATGGCTGAAGCATCGGCACCGTTGACCATGACCTGTCCCTTGTCAGGCTCATACAGCCGGCAGAGCAGCTTAACCAGCGTGGTCTTGCCCGATCCGTTTGGCCCTACTATTGCCACCTTCTCTCCCCGGCCAATCCTGACAGTCACATCCTGAAGCGCAGGCAGCGCACCCCCCGGGTAAGTAAAAGTCACCTTCTCCGCTGCAATCTCCCTGAATGATCCAGGGTCCGGCGCCTTGCTTCCGCCCTCCGATTCGGGCCGGAGATCGAGGAAGCTGAAGAGATCATTAAGGAAGAGCCTGTTCTCGTTAAGTCCGGAATAACCGGTGACAGTATCGCGTAGGTAAACCAGCGCCTGCCGGAATGCCACAAGGTACATTGCCAGTTCGCCGGCAGTGATTGAAGAGGCGAGGTACCGCGACGTTGCATAGATCAATACCCCGGCAAAAGCAGCCACCTTGAGCAGCGAAGCGAGGCTTTCGGGAAGGATGTTTCTCTTCACCGCTTCAAGCTCCGGCTCCTTTGATGCCCTGAAGTGCTTCCTGAAGAGACTGTCGAAGTAACCGCCGAGGTCAAAGAGCTTCACCTCCCTGGCCGGTTTCTCTCCGGTGAGCAGCCAGCTGAAGTATGACGCCTGCCGTGAATCTGCCGTCGCCTTCTTGCGGGCCTCCCAGAGCTTCGAAGAGTTGCGGGCCCTGACCAGCAGGAAGGGGATGAAGACAGCTACCAGGATCAGCAGCGGGACCAGCCCGAAGTTCCTCAGGACAAAAGCCATTGCGATGAAGGAGATCACCCCGCGCAGCAGCAGGATTAAGTCTGACACCAGCGCTGCGGGCCTCCATGAAATGTCCCTTGCAGCCCGCTCCAGTCTGTCATGGAACAGCGGATCCTCGAAATACTTCAGTCCCAGGATACCGGCATGATTATGTATCAGCGATGAGATATGCCCCTCAACCAGGAAGGAGTGCCGCCTGGTAATGTAGGTCCCGGCATAGGAGAGCAGATCGTCAGCCAGGAGGGCAACGGCCATGGCAGCTATGAGCCATATGAGGATTGCCGGCATCCCGCCGCCCCAGGGGAGATTTCCGTCGCCGCCCCGGGGGAGACTTCCGGTTCCGCCCAATTGGAGACTTCCGGTTCCGCCCAATGGGAGATCCCCGGTTCCGGCAGCAGCCTCAGCAGTGGTTCCCGCTCCCGTCCCCGGACCGGCAATCCCGGAGACTGTTTCCATTCCCGGTGCCGCACTGAAAGCCTCTGATGCTGTTCCCTCTGCCGTCCCCGAACCGGCAATCCCGGAGACTGTTTCCATTCCCGGTGCCGCACTGAAAGCCTCTGATGCTGTTCCCTCTGCCATCCCCGAACCGGCAGCCCCTGTCACCTGGTCAACGAAATACCGCAGCAACAACACAGCCAACAGCGGTAATAATGCCCTGATGATCAGAATAATGATGCTTATTGCAGTCTCCCTTGCAGAGCTCTCCGCCAGGAGGCCAAGGGCACGCCTTATGGTGTTCCTCTCCGGTTGCATCCGATGGTGATATACACAAATATAGCAAGAAGTGTCATTCCAATCCGGCAGAGCCGAAACTTATAAATTCAATCATAACATCGCCAATAGGATGAGATTTCTTACTTTTGCAACAATTCAGTCTTCTGTCAGTTTAATAATAGATAGGTCAAAGCCATTTTTTTGGGGGAAGCAATGTATCATAAGACTAGGGGTTTAACATGAAAAGAATACTGTTACTTTCTGTCCTGGCCGTCATTCAGTTCTTGCCGGTAACAGCACAATTCCTGGGTGATGGAAGTATGGGTAATCCTTACAGGGGGACCCTGGCAGGCGCATTCACCATCTCCGGCACCAAATATTTCACCGGGACAATTATTATTGATAACGAACAGCTTACCATCGCTCCGGGAACGATACTCATTGCCGCCACCGGTACCTCCGGGATACTTGTTAACGGCACCGGTCAGCTCAATGCCCAGGGGACCTCTTCAAGCAGGATACTGATTACTTCCAACAGCGACCTTGACGGCACTTACGGCGAACCGACGGACACATGGGGAAATATCACCCTGATATCCTCAGGGGTAAGCAACATCAGCTACTGTACCATTGAGAACGGCCGGCGGTTAGCGACCAGGATCGGCTACTACGGAGGCGGACTCTATCTGGGAACATCCTCTGTCACCGTCACCAGCACCACCATCCGGAACTGCATCGCCGGTTACGGCGGTGCAATAATAGTTGCGGGAACCACTTCGCCCGTGATATCAGGTTGCATCATAACCGGAAACTCCGCTATCGAACAGGGAGGCGCCATCTACGTCGCCGGAGGCTCTTCCCCGGTAATCACAAACACCATCATCTACAGCAACAGCTCCCTCTCGACCACACGAAGCGGAGGATCAGTAGCCTCGATAGCAAGCTCGCCGAAGATAATAAATACCACCATAGCTTATAGTTCTTCTCCTGCAGCCGGCGGCAAATCAGTCTACCTCGAGAACTCCCCCGATGCGAGAATAATAAATACAATCATCTGGGGAAGCTCAGACAATATCGGCCTTTCCGGCACTCCTTCATCAGTCATTGAATACTGCGCCATCGAAGGGACTTCACTGGCAGGATGTTTGACCCTGAACAGTTCCAACACTGACCCGGAGGGTCCGAACTTCACAAATCCGGGAAGCGGCGATTTTACAATTGCCTTTATTTCTCCCTGCCGCGACAGCGGGACTGACAGCTACCCCGGAGTTACCGTGCCTTTAACCGACTATGCCGGCGGCCAGCGGATCGGACAAACCGATATCGGAGCCTATGAGATAAGGTACAGCAGGTGGGTGGGAAGGACAACCGACTGGACCCGTCCGCTGGGCTGGGACAAGGGAGTGCGCCCGGGAACCACCGACGTAATCATCCCGGCAGGAGTGGCAACTTATCCCACTGTTGCACCCGGTCCCTCCTTCACCCTGAACGCAGGACTGACAATGATTATCGAGCCCGGTGCAAGGGTAACCCTCTCCTCACTGACCAACAACGGCACCCTTGTTCTGCGCGCTGATGCCAATGCCTACGCAACACTTATTACCGGAAGCTATTCAGGTGCTGGCGGAAATGCAAACGTCGACCTGTTCCTGACGTCAGGTCCCACCGGCGAATGGTGGCACTATATCGCCTCACCCGCAACAGTGTCAAAAACAGCCTTTACCGATATAGAGCCCGAGTTGCTGGTACGCTATGACGAATCCAAAGTGCTGACCGACGTGTCTGACGGCTGGCAATGGCATGACGGGTACGGCGGAACCACCCCATTCAGCAACCTGAACGCGAAGGAGGGCTATGATGTAAGCGTTGCTTCAGACGTGATCATGACCTACCGCAACCTCAAGTCTCTTACCACCTCCATGGGCAGGATAGACCTTCCGTTCAGCGGCTCGGGAGGTGACACAACCGTTTTTGGCTACTCCCTCCTCGGCAACTCACTTACATGCGGCATCAACTGGGACCTGGTCACCTACTCACATGAGCATAAACTCATAAGGCATGCATATTACCTGAGGACCGCCTCTGGCGAAGAGGCCTCATATGTAAATGGTGTGGGAACGAACGGCGCCACGGCACATATTGCACCGCTGCAGGGATTCTTCGTGCGAACACGCGCAACAGGGACATACATCACCATCCCTGACAACGCCCGCGAACACACTGCCGCACCGAGGTTCAAATCGGCGGAACAAATCCCACTTATAAGACTGCAGTTTTCATCATCCACACAGACCGATGAAACGGTGGTGAGATTCGATCCGGAAGCAACCACCGGTTTCGACGGGCTTCTCGACGCATCCAAACCATTCAGCCACGTAAAGGGTCACATAAAGATCTATTCTGAAACAGGCGGGGAGAACTACTCCATCAACGCTATACCATGGCCCACGCAGAAGACTTCCATACCACTTACCCTCGGGATTCACGAGGCTGGGACATACAAGATCAGCGGCAGCCAGTTCCAGACCTTCGCCGGATACACTGTCGTTCTGACTGACAGGCTGACGGGGAGCAGGACAGGTCTTGACGGAAAAGCCGGATACTCTTTCCAGGCTGCAGAGGGGACAATCTCGGGACGTTTCACACTTGACATCATCCCGGCAGAGAAAAAGGCCATCGCCGCAGGCGAAGAAAACAAACCAGAAGTAATACAGGAGACATCTCTTAGGATTTACAGCGCCCCGGGCAGGGTGTGCATTCTCCCGCAGGGAAGCGGATGGGACGGCACCGCCGGCAAAGTCAGGATATTCGATATCACCGGCAGGGTTGTATTCATGTCAGACAATGAGCGTCTGTACTCCGGAGAGCTTAAGGAATTCCAGGCCCCGGGTAACGGAGGCCTCCTGATAGTGGAGGTGGTGACCGGGCAAAAGAGATATCTCGAGAAAATAGTACTGGCCAGATGATCGTCATTGTGAATAAGGGTATATCGTAAGTTGATAAATGTTCAATTGTATAAGGATCAAACAGGTTATATTTGAGGCGCAGGAGTAAATATTCAATGGGTGAGAAAAAGAGAAGGTATGTCAGGCCGGAAGTAATCCGGATTGAGCTTGACAACTCCATCTCCCTGGTCATGATGACCGCCGCCCCGCCGCATCCTCCGGGCAGGAGAAGAGGTTCGGGCGACAGCCAGCCTGACAGCCCGTTTTCATCACCCTTCTCCGATAAACCATTCTCATAGATATACATGGCAGCGCCGGGTCCCAGACCCGGCGTGATCATATCCCGTATTGATATCCGTCATTCATCCACGTACCGCCGGGTCCCAGACCCGGCGTGATCATATCCCGTATTGATATCATCCATACATGCACGTAGCGCCGGGTCTCAGACCCGGCGCTGCCATGCCCGATGCACATTAGCTGCATCAATGGAGCAGCGTGATATCTCCTGCCTTCTTGAACGGCCTGCCGTTGGCATATTTGCCCTCGACGAGCCATACGTAGACTCCCTGCTGGCAGAGCTTGCCCTTGTAGTAGCCGTTCCATGGAATGTTGATGTCAAAGGTCTCGAAGATAAGCGTACCCCACCTGTTGAATATCTGCATGTGGTAATCAAGCACCGTCTCCCTGATTGGCGGGAAGAAGAACTGGTCCATGGCGTCGCCGCTGTTCGGCAGTTCATCTATCTCTATCGGCCCGTCAAGGTTGGGCTTGAACACACTGGCAAATATCAGGTCACCGAAAGGCTCCACAGTCACTGAAGGCGACTTCGTATAAGTGTCATAGCACCCGTTAGCCGAGTAGGCGTGAAGTGTTATGTCATAGATCCCTTCAGTGGTATACTTGTGAAACGGATCGCGCAGATGCGATGTGTCACCATCACCAAACTCCCAGATAAAGCTGTCGCCACCCTCGGAAAGGTTGAAGAGCCTTACCTCCTCGTCATTCACGTATACCTTCGCAGGTGATACATCGAAGTACGCCCTTGGCGAAGGATAGACATAAACTATCTGCGACTCGGTATCCTGTCCGCCCGGACCTGTGACAGTCAGCGTAATCTGGTAGGTTCCTGCCTGCACGTAGGTGTAGTTCGGATTGATGGCATTTGAGGTATGCCCGTCACCAAAGTCCCAGTAGTACGTGGTGGCATACAGCGAGGTGTTGTGGATAGCCACGTTCCACGGCTGACAGCCTGACGGTATGGTGTCAAAATCAGCTATCGGAGGCGTGGGCAGCACCCTCACGGAATGCACCACATCCTCTGTGCAGATGCCGTTGCTGACGGTCAGACTTACGTCGAAGTCGCCGGGTGCGGCATAGGTGTGTACCGGTGACATCTCAGTCGAAGTATTGCCGTCATCGAAGTTCCACAGCCAGG
>Ga0209098_1000225_pt1 | contig 63735 bp, 54 predicted proteins | sample AD_JPNHW1_MetaG_FD_184429 | JGI IMG/M metagenome (GOLD analysis project Ga0209098, IMG submission 184429) | Active sludge microbial communities of municipal wastewater-treating anaerobic digesters from Japan - AD_JPNHW1_MetaG (SPAdes) (version 2) | ecosystem: Engineered > Bioreactor > Anaerobic...
ACTCCTTCTACTACGACATCGAGCTCAAGAACGGCATCCGGGCTGACTACGGCCTCGAGGCCAAGACCGCCGAGACGATACGCGCCGCCAAGGGCATCATCGGCCACTGCGTAGCCTCTTCCTTCAATCCCGTCTCGATGGCGCGCTTCAAGACCCTCATGCCCGAGGTACCCACGGGCATCATCTGGTGCCTCGACGACGAGGACGGACTCCCCAAGCCCCTCCAGTACGGGCTCGGGAGCTGGATCGGCCACGTCGACTTCCTCAAGCCCGAGCACGTGAAGGTCACGCCGCTCTCGCGCTTCCGCTGGCGCACGCTCGCCGGCAAGGAGGTCCTGCCCTGGACGGTCGACGATGCCGCAGAGGCGAAGCGCATCCTCGGCCTCGGCTGCTCCGGCGTCATCTCGAACGTTCCGCACACCCTGGGCTTGCTCTAGTTTTTCGCGTATCGATGGGGAGGGCCGCCTGTGTGCGGCCCTTTTCTATTGCAGGTACTCGATCGAAGCGTCGACGAACTGCCAGGAATCGAGGCGGTTCACGAGGCGGTAGAATTCGGATGCATCGAGGATGCCGTCCATCCGCTTCAGGGAGAAGACGACGAACTCGTTGTAGATCGGCAGGAATCCGTCAGGGTCTACGGCGATGGGCTCGACGCGTATCCAGCCCCAGTCCCTGGTCAGCACTTCGGCGGTATCATGGAAAGTCGGGACGGATCCCAGGGCGATGCCGTAGATGAACCGCGCCGGGCACCTGCGGGCGCGCATCAGCGCGACAAAGACCTCCGCGAATTCCGAGCAATCGCCGACGCCTGCGTCGAGGGCTTCCCTCGCGCTCCGGAGGCCCGCCTGCAGGTCATAGCGGAGGGCTGCCCGTACGTAACCGTACGCTTCATAGGCCACGCCGAGCGGTTTCGTCGCCATGAAGCCCCGTGCCGTCCTCTGGATCCCTTCGTCGTAGCACTCGATATAGGGTTCCTTGTCGAAGTACCTGCCATCGATGCTGCCGGGCAGCGGCCCGTACTGGTTGAGCAATCTGGCCGTGATGACGATATCCAGGGTCGCCCGGTCATCCTGCGCCGGATCGCGCTGGATCATGAATCGCGCATAACGCTCTCCATCGCGCATGAAGACGGCGAAGGGCTCGATGGAACAGCTTGTCCGGAGGATCTGCTGCCTTCCCTGTATGGTGGATGGCAGCTTGACGATCAGGTTGGCGCTGCCGGCCGGGCCGTAAAACGAGACCATATACTCCAGCCGGAGCGTCACGATGCCATACTCGAGGCTGTCGGCGGATATCGCATGTGCGGAAGCTCCACAGGCGACGAGGGCCACCAGCAACAATGCGGCCTTTTTCATGATGCTCAAGTCATACACGAAGGACGCGTCCCGCGCAAGATTGCGCCCCGTCAGGTACTGCCCCATGCCGCGTGACGGCTTGACGATGCCGGCTATCGCGAAAGATCGAGGCGGAAGAGCCGGCCCGAGGCGACCGCAGGGGAGGCAGCAAGGCCCGAGACGGCCGCGGCTTCGCGGACGGCGGTCTCGACCGAAGCCTGATCGAGGAAGCAGAAGAGGAGGAGATCGGTCTCGCCGGCCAGGGCCGGGACCGACACGACCCCCCTGACGCGACCTGAAAGGTCCCTGGCGAAAGACTCTATGACCTTGCGGTCGCTTGTGCCCGTGAGCACGAGCTCGTAGGGGAGGCCTCGCCTGAGGGTCTGGCCGAGGAGCTCGCGGACGCGGACGGTGACGGAGGGCATGGCGAGCCATACGGCCTGCGTTACGGCATTCGTCACCGCGGCATCCATGGAGCTCGGGCTGATGGAAGGCTGCCCCTCAAAGGGGATGGTCCCGAGGAGGGAGGCCGTGGCAGGGTCGCGGAGTCTCGCCTCGATCCGGGCCTGGGCGTAGTACTTACCGTCACGGACTTCGGATTTTATGGTGAAGGACAGCTCGAGGTAGACGTCGGCGCCAAGGGAGAGGCAGAGCCTGCGGAAGGCGGGAGTCCTGCCTGCCGCTGCGCTCGACATGCCCGGCTCGATGCCCGCTTCCTTCCGTGCGGCCGCGACGCGGTCGAAATCGATGACGGAGAGGGACTCGCGGTACTGGAGGTAGCGGTTGGCCTGGCCCACCGCCAACCTCGCGAGGCGGGAGTCGAGGCCGGCCGCTTCGTCGTAATAGACGAGCCAGGAAAGACGGGAGAGCCGCGCGGCAAGGAAGGCCTCATCCTCCCGGGTGAGATCGAGGAAGGGTGCTGGGGGGAGGACGAGGGCTCCTCCCGCATCATGGCCCGGAACCGTATCCGGGCCGGGGACGGCCTGCCCCGCAGCAGGCGCTGCCCCCGACGCCGTCGCCGCCGGCCCCGTCGTGGCGCATGATACCGCGAACAGGGCCGCAAGGAAGAGGACCAGGGCGGTCGGTCCGGAACGTCGTCTCATCGCAACTCCTCGTCTTCTTCAATCTACAATGGAGTGGCCGGGAAAGCAAAGGCCGCATCTTCCGCTATTGATGGGCAGCCCCCGCGCGCTGTAGCATGGCTGCATGAAAGGCATAATCGTCGCCGCCGGCTACGGCACGCGTTTCCTCCCGGTCACGAAGACCGTCCCCAAGGAACTCCTCCCCGTGGGCACCAAGCCCGCCATCGCCTGGATCGTGGACGAGTTCGTCGCCTCGGGCATCCGCGACATCGTCATCATCAGCTCGCGCCGCAAGAAGGCCCTCGAGGACTACTTCGACCGCGAGATCGAGCTCGAGGGCGTCTTCGAACGCGAGGGCAAGGCCGACAAGCTCGCGGCCATCGCGCCGCCCGAGGCCAACATCAGCTTCGTTCGCCAGCGCGAGATGCGCGGCACCGGCCACGCCCTCCTCCAGGTGAAGCCCCTCGTGGGCGGCGAGCCATGCGTCGTCGCCTACCCCGACGACCTCCACTCCGGCCCCCGCCCCCTCGCCCGCCAGCTCATCGAGGTGTACGAGAAGACCGGCAAGTCCGTCATGGCGACCATCCTCGAGCCCGGCGACGTCTCGCGCTACGGCGTCGTCGACCCGGCCGCCGACGGCGTGACGGTCCGCGGCTTCGTGGAGAAGCCGGCCAAGGGACGAGAGCCCTCGCACGAGGTCTCCATCGGGCGTTATCTCTACACGCCCGAGTTCTTCGACCTCCTCGAGGAAGGCTGGGCGAAGCATACGAAGGGCGAGTACTTCCACACCTACGCCCTCGATCGCCTCATCGCTGCGGGCAAGGTGGCCTACAAGCGCACCGAGGGCGAGAGGCTCGACACGGGCGAGCCCGCAGGCTACCTCGACGCCATCCTGCGCAACGCCGCGGCCGACCCCGCGCTGCGGCCCGTCCTCGAGGCCTTCGCGAAGAGGGAGCTCGGGCTCAAGTAGAGGGCCGCGCGGCGCCCGATGGCCGCGCATGCGGGTCGCGAATACTCGCGCCGCAGCCTGCACCTGTGTCGCGGCGCCGCGCCGCGGCACAGGTCGCCGCCGTCTTCATGCCCCGACGGCCCGCCTCGCCTCGATCTCGGACTCGTAGCGCCTGAGGCTCTTTTCGTCGAGCTTGTACCAGAAAATCGGTATTGCCGAGAGGATGCAACCCAGGGCGGGCCAGAGGGTCGCGCTCTGGAAGATGCCCACGAGGGCCTCGTGGGGCTGGCCCGCGGCGCCCGCCGGGAGATAGCCCGTCGTGCTGAGGACGATGCCGAAGACGAAGGTGCAGATCGCGTTGACCACCTTGGTCATGAAGGTCTGGCCGGAGAAGCAGAGGGCCTCGGCGCGGACGCCCGTCTTCCACTCGAGGTAGTCGACGGAGTCGGCTATCATCGTCGTCTGAAGGATAGTGAAGAAGCCCATCGAGATGCTCGCGGCGAAGAGGCAGGAGATGCAGAGCCAGATGTCCGAGGGGCGCCGCATGACCATGGTCCCGCCGGTCATGGCGACGCCGAGGAAGTAGAGGCCCACGTTGATCGCCGCGCCCGCGAGGGCCGATCCGATGAAAAGCGACTTCTTTCCCATGCGCCTGAGGAAGAGGGGCGTGACGGCTATCGCGAGGATGGTGCCGAGCATCGAGACGCCGCCCAGGATCGCGTAGTAATCCGTGCTCCGGAAGTTCCACATCGACACGTACATGCCCGCGGCGCCCGACATCTGCCTCCCGAAGCTGAGGAGCGAGGCGAGGAGGATGAGGAGGAGGGGCGTGTTCATCGCGATCGTCGAGAGGCTCCTGCGCAAGGTTATGCGCTCCTCCGAGTGCTCGGCGCGCTCCTTCGTGCCGAAGAAGGCCAGGCAGAAGAGGGCGCAGCCGGCCACGGCGCAGATGACCGCCATGGAGGTGTAGGCCGCCTTGTTCTGCGCGTGGCTGATGCGGGCGGCCTCCTCGGGCGTCGTGGCGCCGCCCAGGGCGCCGATGAGGAGGGGTATGCCGACGATGGCCACGGCCATGCCGACCATCGTGAGGATGCGCGTCATGGTGAGGAGCTTCGTGCGCTCCCGGCTGTCCGTCGTCATGGCGGCGGAAAGGCCCCAATAGGGTATGTCGGACATCGTGTAGGCAATGTCCCAGAAGAAATAGGCCGCGTAGCACCAGGCCAGCTTGAGGGCCGGCGTCCCGAACTCCGGCCCGAGGAAGAGGAGGACCGTGAAAAGGCACATGGGTGCGAGGCTCCAGAGGATCCAGGGCCGGAGCTTGCCCCAGCGCGTCCTCGTGCGGTCGGCCACGATGCCCATGAGGGGATCGTTGAGCGCGTCCCAGATGCGGGCGATCATCATCATGGTGCCGGTCGCCATGGGGTCTATGCCATAGACGTCGGTCAGGAAGAACATGAGGAAGGACCCGACCACGATGTAGATGATGTTCTGCCCGAGGCCGGCGATGCCGTACATCCACTTCTCGCGCCCGGGGATCCTCTGGCCGCCCAATACGGAATCCATGTCCATCTCTCCTTTTTTCATTGCGCAACTTCCTTCGCCGCAAGCTGCTTTACGATTTCCGCATGGCTCTTCCTCGTGATCGGGTATGTCGCCAGGAAGGGCAGGGCTACGAAGATCGCGATGGCCGAGGCGGGCCCGAAGAAGAGCTTGATGCCGAAGAGGGCCCTGGCGGTCTGGGGCTGGTTGGCGACATAGCCGAAGAGCGCAAGGGTCCAGCCGACAAGGGCGATGCCGAAGGCGTTCGTAAGCTTTGTGATGAAATTCCACATGCCGTAGTACAGCCCTTCCTGACGCTGCCCCGTGCGGAGCTCGTCGTACTCGATGACGTCGGGCAGCATGGACCAGGGACAGACCCACTGGGCGGAGAAGCCCATGCCTGCGACGACGCCGATTGCGTAGACGAGGACGGTCGGCCTGTGGGGCAGGAGGAAGGTGGCGGCGCAGGCAAGGGCCGCGACGCCGAGGCCCACCGCATAGGCCGGTCCCTTGCCGATACGGTCCGTGAGGAGCTTCATCGGGTAAAGGAAGAGCCCGATGGCGCCGAGCATCGCGAACATGACGAGGGGCAGCTCCTTCGACATCTCGAGCTGGTAGGTGAGGTAGTAGGGCAGGAGGGTCGTGAGGAGGGTGAAGGCGAGGTTCGTGAGGAGGAAGCACCCCATGAGCCACATGAAGGGCTTGTTCCTGAAAGTCGAAAGCACGGCCTTGAAGGGCGGGATCTTCGCGGGCTCGGTGGCCCCGCTGCCGATCTCCTTGACGCCGAAGGCCGTCACGAGGACGGCGACCATGGCAACCACGCCGAAAAAGGCTCCCATGGCGCTGTACGATGCGTGACGGTCGAGGCCGATGCTCTTCGAGAAGAAGTCGGCCACGAGGGTGGTGGTGGCCGCGCCGAGCATGTATCCCAGGACCGTGAAGATCTCGCGGACGGTCGTGACCGAGGTGCGCTCGTCATAATCCCTGGTCAGCTCCGGGGTAAGGGCGGAGTAGTTGACCGTGATGACGGTGTGGGCCGTGTCGAAGAGGAGGAAGGAAACGAGGACGGCCCAGAAGGCGGCTGCTCCCGTCAGCCCCGTGGGGATGGAGAAGAGGAGCCAGGTGAGAAGGGCAAGCGGAACCGCACCGAAAAGGAGCCAGGGTCTCCTGCGTCCCCAGCGCGTCCGGGTCCGGTCGGAGATCCAGCCGACCAGAGGATCGTTCAACGCGTCCCAGGTCAGCTTCCCGACCATGAGGGCCGAGCCGACTATGGCGGGATTTATGAGAGCCACGTCGGTGTAGTAGAACATGAGGAAGAATTGCGTGATGGCGGTGAGCATGGCTGCGCCCATGTCGCCGACGCCGTACATGACCTTCACCTTGCCGCTCAGCTTTCCGCTCATCCTTGTCTCCTCCGATACATGACTTTTCGATATGAGGTTAATCCCCCTGGAGCCAGAGCCGCGCCGCCGCGAGGAACTCGTCGGCCCGCACGACCTTGACGCGGGCGGGGTCGAGAGTGGCCGCGAAGGAAGCGATATCCGCCACGTTGGTCCGGTAGGCGAAGAGGTGGCAGCCCAGGAAACGCGGCAGGGGGCCTTCGGCCTCCACCAGGGCGCGGACGCCCTCGAGGGTCGCGTCCATGGAAGCGCCTATCGCGTCGACCGGCGGCCAGGAGTTGGCCACGAAGGTCTTTCCGCCGATGATGCGGGCCGGCCTGCGTCCGAGATGGAAATAGCCCGCAACGAAGCCAAGGAAGCCCTCCGCCCTGGCATGGGCCGCGAGGACGCGGCGGGGCGGATCGCCATTGTAGCTCGTCGCTATCCTGATGCCGCAGCGGGCGCAGGCATCTGCGCTCGCCCGGAAATAGGCGCCAAGCCGGGGCACGAGGGGCGGCATCACGTAGCCGGCGCCCGAAGGCCCGGCCACGAGGAGGTCTGCGGGCGTCAGCGACGAGTAGTAATATCCGAGGAGGGCCGGGGCATAATCGACGAGGAGGGGCTGGATCTCCCAGTTGAAGGGCAGCGTCCCTCGCTCGGGCCGCCGCCAGCCTCCGACCTCGGCGGTGTTCATGAGGGCGAGCTGGTCGCCATCGGAGAGGGTGAAACAGAGGTAGACCTTGTCCTTCTCGAGCTCCACGGCCCCGGGATCGACCTCGGGCTGTGCGAGGGGGACGGTCGCGGGAAGGCCCGAGTGGAAGGAGAAGTTGGCTGCCATGAAGGAAGGCGCGAGACGCAGGCCGGAGGCCGACACGAAGGTCATGAAGGCAAGCTCGTCGTCGTGGTCGGCATGCCAGCCAAAGAGGGTCGGATAGGGCTGGGGCTTCACGGAACGCAGTATGCGATACAGGAGGGCGGTTTCGGGAGAGCGATGCCTGATGAGGAGGAGGGCGAGACGCCGGAGCACGCCATCGAGGCGCAGGGTGAAGACCGCGTCCCGGAGGGCCCAGGGCCCCGCGAGGAGGAAGAGGAGGAGCTTCTGGCCCAGGCTGCGCAAGCCGCCCTTTCTGAAGGAGGAGAGGCCAATGACGAAGAGGCCTTCCTTCACGATGTAATCCGCGAATTCGGGACGGTGCCAGGCAGGCTCCGAAGACGCGACGGCCCAGGAAGCGCAGCGCGGCCTGAGCTCGCGGAACGCCTAGGCATAGAGCGAAACCCTGTCCGCGAAACGGTCGCGGAGATCCTCCACGACGGGAAGGCCGAGGAAGGCGGCCCAGCGGACAAGCCGGGGATGAACGACGAGCAGGCTCTCGAGGCCGGCATAGCAAAGCGCGAGGTTGACGCTGTCATCGAGGTAGGGATCGAGGACCACCACGCCCTGGATGAGGTTTCGGTGTCGCGCAACGGCAGCTTCGAGGCCGAGGAGTTTCTCCACCTCGAGGCCCAGGGCACTGCGGTAATAGTCGAGGTTGTCGAGGTCGTTCCGCGCGAGGAAGGGACGGTAGCGGCCTGCCCAGTCCTCCTCCGTCATCATGACGGAATTGGTCCGCCTCGTCCCGGGATCGTCGTTGCTGCCGTAATCGAGGAAGAGGAAGGCCCCGGAAGCGCCCCGCGCCTCGCATGTACCATCGGTCGCAGGCTTTCCGGCCATGGTTTCGGCGGCACCATGCGCCGCTCCATCATGGACGCGGCCTTGACCGGCCCGCCGGTCGGCCGCGCGGTTGACGAGGCCCTCGAGGGAGGCGGCGAGGAGCCGCTCCTCGTAGCCGAGACCCGAGACGTCGAGGAGCTCCACCTTGATCGGCATCAAGAACCCCCATCCCGGCAAGGCCCCGAGATGGGGATCATTGTAGCCTCGCGGCGTCAAAGGGCAAGGGCAATTCGGCTATCGCGCGTTGGCTGCGCCGGGCCTGCGCCGGGCCTGCGGCCCGACGTCGCAGAAGCGCCTTGCGGCGCTTCTGCGACATCAAGCCAGCATTAGGATGCGCCGGTCAATCGACGGTTATCGATTTGGAAACATTTTTAGGCGCATCGGGGTGCACGCCGTGGTCGGCGACATCGAGGCTGTCGAGCCACTCCATCTTGAGCACCGACATCCGGTAGGCAAGAAGCTGGAGGACGACGGCTGCGGAGAAGACGAAGAGCGAGGGATTCCCCGAGGGCGGGAGTTCAATGTACTTGGACCAGTAGGAGTCGTTGCCCGCGGGTACGCCGCCCGCCGCCAAGGCGAGCTCCGGGCTCCGCTCCGCGATGACGACGACGTCGGCGCCGCGGATCTTGTGCGTATGGATCTGGCTAACCGTGATGCGTATCTCGCGCGGATCGGGCGGGCAGACGAAGACGAGGGGATAGTCGCGGAAGAGGCCTTCGACGAGCTCGGGCCGCTTGCGCATGGCCTCGGAGGGCGAGAGGGAAGCGAGCGCGGGATCGGCGGCAGCGGCAGCGCGGTAGGCCTCGAGGAAGGCGGCCATGTCATCGAGGGAGAAGATCGTGTTCTTGCCGAGGATGGTGTTGGGGCCGTGCTTGAACTCTGCCGCATCATAGCCCTCGGCGTGGTTGAGGACGACCTCGCGCACCTTGAGGGCGCCTTCCCGCGCGAGGCCGATCTGGCCGGCGGCCAGGATGTGCATCGAAGGCCGCGCGAAAAGGCGCTTCGCGGCATCCTCGATGTCTCCCTGGGTCGTGGCGATGGCGCGCGCGGCGAGGTCACGGGCCTCGGCGAGCCCCGCGGCCACCTCGGCGTCGGGCATGACGGTGCCGGCTGCCGCCACATAGAGGACGGCGAGCTGGCTCACGAAGGACTTGGTGGCGGCCACCGCCACCTCGGGTCCGCAGAGGAGGGGCAGGTAGAAATCGCAGAGTTCCTGGGGAATGCGGCTGTTCTCGTTGTTGACGAGGGCGGCGCGCTTCAGGCCCGGGACCTTGTCCCTGATCTCCTGGAAGACGTCGACGAGGTCCTTGGTCTCTCCCGACTGGCTGATGCCGACGACGAAGTCGCGCTCGGTGAGGCTGGATTCGTACATCGCGCGGAACATGCCGGGGTTGCAGGGGTAGACCGGGATGCGCGCGAGCTTGTCGAAGAAGGTGGCGCCGACAAGGGAGGCGTGATGGGAGGTTCCGGAGGCCACGAGGAAGACGCGGCCGCCCGACTTGGCCGCCTCGAAGATGGCTGCCGAGAGCTCGTTGCGGTAGCGGAGGACGGCCCGGCGCTTGCGCCAGACGAAGATGTCGTCGAGGAGGGCGAGCTCGCGGGCGCGGGCAGGGGAGAGATGGACGAGCTCGGCGAGGAGGGAAGCCTCGTCGGAGACGAAGCGGGAACCCGGCGCCTGGTTCGTGCCGCGCGCGCCGCCCAGCCAGGTCTCCGGCCCGAAGCCCTCGGCCTTGAGCCTGCCAGTGACCTCGGACCAGGCGGGCGAGCCGAGGAGTTCCTCGAGGCCTGCCGCGAGTTCGGCGCCCGCAAAGTGGTCGCCGAGGGAGGAGGCCCTGTCCGAGACCTCCTTGGCAGAATCGCGCTTTTCTTCGAGGGCGGCAGCCAGGGGTTCGGTGGCCAGGTCCTTGAAGTAGTAGCGGAGGATGGCGTCGATGTTGGCCGGGCCGGCCGCGATCTCCTGCTCCATGTAGTGGTGGTAGCGGGAGTCGAGGGCCGTGTCCTTCACGCCGAGCTTGGAGCGCTTGAGCCGGGGCTTCGAGAAGGTGAGCTCGCCCGAGAGGCTGAAGACGAGGTAGTCACTCTCCGTGAACCAGAGACCTTCGCCCTCTGCGAGGGGGATGAGGGCCCGGGTCTTGGAGAGGACGGAGGTGAGGTCGCTCGAGATGACGATGAAGTCGCCCGCGCCATCGGTGCCGAGTCCGGCGTAGAGGGAGGAGCCCGACTTGATCGCAAAGACGCCCTTCACCTTGGGGTCGGCGACGGCCGCGGCGTAGGAGCCCTCGGCCAGGGCTTCGGCCTTGCGGATGGAGTCGATCATGAGGAGGACGCCGTCGGGGAGGCCAGCCTTGAGGCCCGAGGCCGCATAGGCCTCGCGCATGGCCTGGAGGGGCTGGGCGGGCGCGGCGAGATCGGCCGCATAGTGCTCCTCGATGAGGTGGACGATGATCTCGCCGTCGTTGTCCGAGACGACCGCGTGGCCATGGTTCGTGAGCCAGGACTTGAGGATGTCGGTGTTTGAAATGTTGCCGTTGTGGGCGCCGACCATCTCGACCTTGCAGCGCACCTTGTGGGGCTGGCTGTTCACGTCGGTGACGGCGCCGTAGGTCGCCCAACGCACCTGGCCGATGAAGCGCCTTCCGCCCCAGCGCTCGACGCCGAGCTCCTTGCAGACGCGCGAGGGCGCGCCGACCTTCTTCATGAGCTCGATCTTCCCCGTGCCGTCGATGAAGGAGGCGCCGGTCGAGTCGTAGCCGCGGTATTCGAGCCTCCGGAGGAGGGCTGCTGCCTCCTTGCCGAGGTCGGGATTGTCGTCATGGTATACGATGGAGACTATTCCACACATAGAAACACTCCTTTTTAAGACACGGTAGCTTTAATTCTATCATGTCGGCAGGGATCACGTGGAGGAGGGGCTGAAGAAAACCATTGACGGGGGGACAGGCAGGCTTCACAATCGCGGCATGCAGTACCGCCGCTTTCCCAGGATTGAGGACGCCGAGATCTCGACGCTCGGCCTCGGTTGCATGAGGCTCCCCGTGAAGGGCGGCGACCCCGGGGCCGTCGACGAATCAGCCCTCGACTCCATGCTCGTGGCCGCGGCCGAAGCGGGCGTGACCTACCTCGACACGGCCTATCCCTACCACAAGGGCCTGGGCGAGGCGGCCCTCGGCGCAGCGCTGAAACGTACCGGACTGGCCAGACGCTTCACCCTCGCCACCAAGAGCCCGGTCTGGCTCATCAAGGATCGAGGCGACTGGGAACGCTATCTCGACGAGCAGCTCGCCCGCCTCGGCACCGACCACCTCGAGTTCTACCTCTTCCATGCCCTGAGCCATGAGCGCTGGAAGACCGTCAAGGAGTTCGGCGGCCTCGAGGCCTTCGAGCGCTTCCGGCGCGACGGCCGCATCGGCCACATCGGCTTCTCCTTCCACGACTCCTACCGGGGCTTCAAGGAGATCATCGACGACTATCCTGAATGGGATCTCTGCCAGATCCAGTATAACTACATGGACCGGGACTTCCAGGCCGGCGAGGCCGGCCTCGCCTATGCCGCCGAGCACGAGATCGGCGTCGTCGTCATGGAGCCCCTCCGCGGAGGGGCCCTCGCCAATCCGCCTCCGGCCGTGCGCGCGGTCTTCAACCAGTACGAGAAGCCGCGGCTGCCTTCCGAATGGGCCCTCCGCTTCGCCATGGACAGGCAGGAGGTCGTGACCGTCCTCTCCGGCATGGGCTCGGTGAAGGAGATCTGGGAGAATGCCGGCGTTGCGGAATCCGCCCGCCCCAACTATCTCACGCAAAAGGAAAAGGCGGTCTACGACGAGGCTCGCAAGGTCTTCAAGTCGAAGGAGAAGGTACCCTGCACCACCTGCGGCTACTGCAGGCCCTGTCCGAACGGCGTCCAGATCCAGGAGACCTTCGCCTTTTACAACACCGCCGCGATGTACGACAGGAAGGAAGACCAATCGGCCTTCTATGCTTCCCAGGTCAAGGCGGGCGGAGGAGCGGACCGCTGCACCCATTGCGGCGTCTGCGTGAAGAAGTGCCCCCAGGGCATCCAGATCCCGGAGCGCCTCAAGGAAGCCCACGCCTACCTGTCCTGACGGTTCGGTGCCATCGGCTTGACATTCGCGCCATAAAAGGACACATTCTCATCCAGATTTTATAGATATTAAATTACCCCTATACCCTTCCCGGTCCTCCCTCCTCAAGAGCGGACTTCCCGAGGCAGCACGCGGCGCCGATCCGGAAACTGGTCGGCGGCCTCATCCTGACCAAGGAGGAAGTGGTAATGAGAGGTGATTCGGGTGTCACTCCTCGAAGAAGCGAAGGCCAGGAGCCACGAGGAGGGAGCCCGCAGCTTCGACTGATCGACCGTCATGTGCGAGCGCCGGCCAGAGGAGCAGGCGCAGGAGGTTTTTCGCCATGGATTTCCGGCTTTCCCGAGAACAGGAGCTCGTCAGGCAGACGATGCGGGACTTCGCCCAGAACGAAGTGAAGCCGCTCGCCGCCGAGATCGACAAGACAGAACGCTTCCCCATGGAGACAGTGAGGAAGATGGCCGAAACGGGGATGATGGGCATCCCCGTACCCGTAGCCCTTGGCGGGGCGGGCGGCGACAACCTCTCCTACATCATCGCGGTCGAGGAGCTCTCGAAGGTCTGCGGGACCACGGGCGTCATCCTCTCCGCCCATACCTCGCTTTGCGAAGGCCCCATCCAGGCCTTCGGCACCGAGGCCCAGAAGCAGAAGTATCTCGGCCCCTTGAGCCGGGGCGAGAAGTTAGGCGCCTTCGGCCTCACCGAGCCCAACGCGGGCACCGACGCCGCGGGCCAGCAGACGGTGGCCGTCCTCGACGGCGACCACTACGTCCTCAACGGCTCCAAGATCTTCATCACGAATGGCGGCGTGGCCGACGTCTTCATCATCTTCGCGATGACCGACCGCAGCCAGGGCACCAAGGGCATCTCGGCCTTCATCGTCGAGAAGGGCTACAAGGGCTTCTCCATCGGCAAGATCGAGGAAAAGATGGGCATCCGCGGCTCCTCGACGGCCGAGCTCATCTTCGAGGACTGCATCGTCCCGAAGGAGAATCTCCTCGGCGCGGAGGGCAAGGGCTTCGGCATAGCCATGAAGACCCTCGACGGCGGCCGCATCGGCATCGCCGCCCAGGCCCTCGGACTGGCCCAGGGCGCCCTCGACGAGGCGGTAAAGTACACAAAGGAGCGTAAGCAGTTCGGCAAGCCGATCAGCGGCTTCCAGGGGCCCCAGTGGATGATGGCCGACATGGCCACCCGCATCGAGGCAGCCCGCTTCCTCGTCTACCGCGCAGCCAGCAACAAGGACGCGGGCCTCCCCTACTCCGCCGAGGCGGCCATGGCCAAGCTCTTCGCGGCCGAGACCGCTATGGAGGTGACGACCAGGGCGGTCCAGCTCTTCGGCGGCTACGGCTACACCCGCGACTACCCCGTGGAGCGCATGATGCGCGACGCCAAGATCACGGAGATCTACGAAGGCACCTCCGAGGTCCAGCGCATGGTCATTTCGGCCAACCTCCTCAAGTGAGATCGGGCCGCAAACCAAGGAGACAGGAACCATGAACATAGTTGTGTGCGTTAAGCAGGTCCCCGACACCCACGAGGTGAAGATCGATCCCAAGACCGGCACCCTCATCCGCGAGGGCGTGCCCTCCATCATGAACCCCGACGACAAGAACGCCCTCGAGGAGGCGTTGCGTCTCAAGGACGCCACCACCGGAACGGCGGCCAGCGCCAGTGGCGGCGCCACTGGGGGCGCAGGCGCCCCAGGCGGCCCGGTCAGCGTGACCGTTGTCTCCATGGGCCCGCCCCAGGCCGAGGCAGTCCTCCGCGAGGCCCTCTGCATGGGCGCCGACCGCGCCATCCTCGTGGGCGACCGCGCCTTCGCAGGCGCCGATACCCTCGCCACGAGCAAGACCCTGGCCGCGGTCATGCGCAAGCTCGACTACGACATCATCTTCGCGGGCAGGCAGGCCATCGACGGCGACACCGCCCAGGTCGGCCCCGAGATGGCCGAGCACCTCGGCATCCCCCAGGTGACCTACGTCGAGAAGGTCCAGGCCGAAGGCCCGAACGGCGGCATCGCCGGCCACCCCGCCGGCGGCGCCAAGGCGGGCGCTGGCAAGGCAGGCGACGCCGCAGACATCGCCAGCAGCAAGGCTGCTGGCGCCCGTCTCCGCGTGACCCGCGCGACCGAGGAAGGCCACGAGGAAGTCCTCGTCGGCACGCCCGTCCTCCTCACGGCGATCAAGGAGCTGAACCAGCCCCGTTACATGAACATCGCGAGGATCTTCGCCTCCGCCTCCACTTCCGTGGAGACCTGGAGCGCGGCCAACCTCGACGTGGACAAGGCCGAGGTCGGACTCACGGGCTCGCCCACGAGGGTGAGGAAATCCCAGGCCAAGGACGCGAAGCGCGAGGGCGTCACCATGAAGGAAGCCCCCCGCGAGTCCGCGGAGCGCGTGGCCTACATGCTGCGCGAGAAGCGCTTCATCTAGCGCCAAGGAGACTGACATGGACAGGAAAGACTACAAGGGAATATGGGTCTTCGCCGAACAGCGCGAGGGCGTCATCCAGAAGGTCGCCCTCGAGCTCGTCGCTACGGCGAAGAAGCTCGCGGCGGTCAAGGGCGCCGAGACCACCGCCGTCATTCTCGGCTCCGGCGTCGCGAAGCTCGCGGACGCCCTCGTCGCGGCGGGCGCCGACCGCGTCCTCGTGGCAGACCACGAGCTTCTGGCGCGTTATACGACCGATGCCTACACCAAGGTCCTTTGCGACCTCGTCACGGAGCGCAAGCCCGAGATCCTCCTCGTCGGCGCTTCCTACCTCGGTCGCGACCTCGGGCCCCGCGTTGCCGCACGCCTGGGCACCGGCCTCACCGCCGACTGCACCGGCCTCGAGATCGATCCCGAGTCGGGGAACCTCATGATGACCCGCCCCGCCTTCGGCGGCAACCTCATGGCCACCATCGAGTGCGCCGAGCGCAGGCCCCAGATGGCCACCGTGCGCCCCGGAGTCTTCGAGGCGCCCAAGGTCGCCGTCGCCGGGACGGCGGCGGGAGCCGCGCCCGCAGCGAGGAAGGGCGCTGTCGAGATCGTGAAGCCCGCCCTGGCGGCCTCCGACCTCCGCGTCTCGATCGACAAGGTGGTGAAGACCGTGAAGGAGATAGCCGACATAGGCGAAGCCCGCTTCATCGTGTCGGGCGGCCGCGGCCTCGGCTGCAGGGAGAACTTCGCCATCCTCGACGAGCTCGCACAGGCCCTGGGCGGCGTGGTCGGCTCCTCGCGCGCCGCGGTGGACGCGGGCTGGACAGACAAGGCCCAGCAGGTCGGCCAGACCGGCAAGACCGTCAGGCCCCAGATCTACATCGCCTGCGGCATCTCGGGCGCCATCCAGCACCTTGCGGGCATGCAGGAGAGCGACTTCATCATCGCCATCAACAAGGACGAGAGCGCGCCCATCATGAAGATGGCCGACATAGCCGTGGTGGGCGACCTCTTCAAGGTCGTGCCCGAGCTCACGGCGAAGATCAAGGCGGCCAAGGCCAGCTAGGGCCCAAGCGCCGGATCGGCCGAGGGCCGGCGACCGCCAAGGGTTGCCGGCCTTTCCATATAAGGCCCATGCTCCTGGTGCCGCGGCCTCACTTGATGTCGCCTAACGACGTAAAGACGATCGCCGTATCGCCGCCCCCGGCCTCGTGGCGGCCCGAGCCCGAGACGAGGACCCTGGAGTCGCTGCTGAAGGCCAGGGCCCAGACGGGCGAACCCCTCGGCGCAAGCTCGAGGAGGGCCCGGCCGTCCTCGGCGGAGAACACGACGACGCGGCCCGCCTCGCCGCCTGCAGCGACGAAGCGGCCGGCGGGAGACCAGGCGACAGCGCGCAGCCAGCCTTCGAAGGCGAGAGACCAGGCTTCGAGCCCCGAGTCGACGTTGTAGACCCTGAGGCTCCCGTCCTGCCCGGCAACTGCGATGCGGGAAGAGTCGGGAGACCAGGCCAGTCCGTTGATGTCGCGGCGCGCAGCCGTGTCGGGGGGCCAGCGTCCCACGAGGCTCCCGTCATTGGCATGCCAGACCGAAAGCGTATAGTCGAGACCTCCGGTGGCGAGGAGCCTGCCATCCGGGGAGAAGGCGGCGGCCACGAGATATCGCCCGATGCCGCCCGAGGCGTAGGCTTCCCATTCGTAGCCCCTGTCCCAGGAAAAGACCTCGAAGATGCTGACCATGCCCGTTGATCCGCCCAGGGCGAGCCTCTCGGCCCTGGCTCCGGGGACGAGAGCGACGGAACAGCAGCCGGCAGGGGGAAGGCCGATCCGCAGCTCGGCGCCCGTGAAGGAGTCGATGACACGCGAAGGCGCGGCGGGCGAGGCCAAGGCCAGCACCTTGCCGTCGCCCGAGAAGGCGAGCCCCCAGGCAGGTGCATGGCCCTGGACCGGGAGACGTCTCTGGAGCAGGCCATCATCGGAAAAGAAAAGGACATCGCCATACTCGCCGGAGGCGGCAAAACCCGATGTTCCCGGCAGGGTGGCAAGGCAGTAGGTCGCCGAATCCGCGCCGCTCCAGCGGGCGAATTCCGCGCCTGACGGCGCCAGGGGGATTGAGCCCGAGGGCGGCAACTGCCGGAGCGGAGCTGCCTGCGGCAGCACCGAATGTTCGTCTGGACCAACCGGGGCCTCCGCGCCCCTGGCGGTGCTGCAGGCAGCGAGGAGACAGAAGAGGGAGACGGCGGTTATCACTGAACAGGCGAAGGCGAGCTTTCTCATCGGGGTACCCCCTCGGTATACCATCGGGCAGGGTTGGCCTTCCGCCAATACCGAGAATGGGGGAAACAATGGAAGTCAATCGGCGTAGCATTCGTTGGACGGATGCCGCGGACGGCCGTATACTGGCGACTCCGGAGGCTCCTCATGAAACGCCTTTGCTTCTCGTTCGTCATCCTCGCGGCGACCCTCTCTCCGCTTGCAGCCTGGGACAACCACACGCAGCTCAGCTATCTCGCACTGGAAGGCGAGAGCCTTGCCGCGACAAAGGTGAAGGCCGAGACTCTCGGCGACTTCGCCCTCGCCGCCCAGCCCGAGCTCGCCGACCTCCTCTCCCGCCTCGAGGCCGAAGCGAGGAAGGACATCCCCCTCTATCCGGCACGGCCCGAAGCCCTGGCCTTCGAAGGCCCCTATGCCACTGCAGATGCGGCGCGGACAGCCTTCATCGCCGCCATCCGCGTGAATCCCGCCGTGCCCTTCGCCCTCTATGTACAGCTCCAGGCCGGCGCCCCGCGGACGGCACGCCCCGACCTCGCCGTGACCGCGGCCGACATCTACGACAACCGCGTGCCGAACGGCCCCTTCCAGGCCCTCTCCCCCGGAGAGGAGGTGGCAGCCCTCGAAGTCGTCGCCTCGGCCTCCGACGAGCCTGACTATGGCATGGACATAGGGCTTTTCTCCGACAACAAGGGCCCCGTGGCCGCGACCTATGGCTTCGGCATCCAGGCCTTCGGCAATCCCGCCCTGCCCTATGGCAGCCAGGCTCCCTTCCACATGGCCTTTGCCAGCGAATCGGGCCTCCTCAAGGCGGCGGCGCCCTTCACAAAGGTGGCTCTCTCCGACTGGCGCTTCCGGCTCTACAGCGAGCTCTCGCACTTCGCCTTCGCAGAAGGCCACGCCTACTGGGGCTGGCGCTTCGCAGGCTGGGCCCTCCACTACCTCCAGGACATGGCCCAGCCCTACCATGCGAGCGTGATGCCCGGGAAGAGCACCATGGGCATGCTCTGGCTCTACGCGGTGCAGGGCCAGAAGGCGAGGGATGACGCCCTCGTCCTCCTCTCGAACCGTCATGTCGTCGTCGAGGACTACATTTATGGCGCCGAGGCAGCCTACGGTCGCGACGCCACGGCCACGAGGCTCTGCTCGGCGCTCAAGGCCGAGGACTCGGGGCTCTCGGCGAAGGACCTCTCGGCCCTGGCCTGGCGCCCCGGCTACCTCTACGGCGTCGTGGCCAAACGGGCCTATGCCGAGGGGCGGAAACTCGACTCCCTCCTCGTCTCCTCCTTCCCGGCCAGATATGTCGCGGACCCGGCCTTCGATTACGGCGTGGGCAACGTAGGTCCGAACGCGGCCTACAAGCCCTGGGCCGCCCTCCATGCAAGCGCGCCGGACAAGGCAGCGGCCCTCGACGCCTTCATGACGCGCATCCTCGCGGAGGTCGGCGCGGAGACGAGGATCTACATCGAGTGGCTCGCAGCCAAGTGAGGCAGGGCGGCGCGCCCCAAGGGCCGCATGACGCGGGCGGGAGGCGGGCTGTCTCTCCCGCCCCGCGAGCACAGCCGGACGATCAGGCAATAACATCGCAGGATTCGTCTACCGACCGAAACTCCGGATCGGGTATCCTGTTCCGGATGGGAGGAGACACAATGAAACGCGTTCTGATCATATCGACGGGCCCTCGCAAGGGAGGAAATTCGGAGACGCTGGCCGAAGAGTTCGGAAAGGGCTCGCGGGACGCAGGCCACCAGGTGGAGATGATTGCCTTGCGCGACAAGGCGATCGGTTACTGCAAGGGTTGCCTCGCCTGCCAGGCGACAGGGAGCTGCGTCATCCATGACGACGCCAATGCGGTAACGCAGAAGATGCTTCACGCCGACGTCCTCGTCTTCGCGACGCCCATCTATTTTTTCGAGATGTGCGCCCAGATGAAGACCCTCCTCGACCGGACGAATCCGCTGTTTCCGACTGACTACGCGTTCAGGGATATATACCTCGTGGCAAGCGCTGCCGAAAAGGAAGAGACCTCGACGGATGGCGCCGCCAAGGGCCTCCTGGGATGGATAGCCTGTTTCGGGAAGACCAGCCTCAAGGGCGTCATCGGCGCTTGCGGCGTAACCGACGTCGGAGACATCCAGGGAAGCCCGGCGCTACGGCAGGCCTACGAAATGGGCAGGGCCGTCTAGTGGGAAGGATCTGCATGGGCCTCGCAGCGTCGGTGGTCTTGTCCGCCCTTACAGTCGGCGCCGTTGCAGCCTCGCCGGCGTCGCAGGTTCCGGGGGGATCGGGAAGGCTGGAAATACTCGTTGGGCCGAAGGCCTTTGCGGTCACAGTCTATGACAATGCGGCGACAGCCGAACTCATGCGGAGACTGCCCCTCACACTGGACATGAGCGAACTGAACGGAAACGAGAAGTATTGCTACCTGCCCTTCGGCCTGCCCGCGGCCAGCAGCCAGCTCGGCTCGATCAAGAGCGGCGACCTCATGCTCTATGGATCGGACTGCCTAGTGCTGTTTTACGAGAGCTTTTCCTCGTCCTATAGCTACACGAAACTGGGCTACGTACCGGATGTGACGGGACTCGCGGAAGCGCTCGGGAAGGGAAGCGTCCAGGTGACCTTCAGGGCCCTGAAGTAGTCGGCAGTACTTTTTCCCCGGAGCCGCCTCGCTAGCCTGTCCATGACGCCCCTCCCCCTCCGTTGACTTGCGGAGGGCCTCCTGAGTAGCTTCTTTGCATAGCATAGGAGGCCTTCCGTGTCCGTAATCCAGCGTTCTCCCGTTCCGAGCGACATCGACATTGCCCAGGAAGCCCAGGTCAGGCCCATCTCCGAGATAGCCGCGAACTACGGCATCGGGGAGGACTACCTCGAGCACTTCGGCACGGACAAGGCCAAGGTCAGGCTCGAGTTCCTCAAGGACCATGCCTCCGCCCCGAAGAAGGCGAAGTACATCGACGTGACCGCGATCACGCCTACGCCCCTCGGCGAGGGCAAGACCACGACGACCGTCGGCCTGGTCCAGGGCCTCGGAAAACTCGGGCGCAAGGCGATAGCCGCGATCCGCCAGCCCTCCATGGGGCCGACCTTCGGCATCAAGGGCGGGGCCGCGGGCGGCGGCTACTCGCAGATTGTCCCCATGGTCGACTTCAACCTCCACCTCACGGGAGACATCCACGCGGTCGAGGCGGCGCACAACCTCTGCGCCGCGGCCCTCGACGCGCGCATCTACCACGAATCCCGCTGGTCCGACGCCTACTTCGAGAAGCTCGGCCTCCACAAGCTCAACCTCGACCCCTACGAGGTCTGGTGGCGTCGCGTCATGGACATGAACGACCGGACCCTCCGCCGCGTCATGACGGGCATGGGCGGCCTCGAGAACGGCCCCCTGCGCGAGGCCGGCTTCGACATTGCCGTGGCCTCCGAGGTCATGGCCATCCTCGCCCTCGCCACCGACCTCGCCGACCTCCGCGCCCGCATCGGCCGCATCGTCCTCGGCCTCGACCGGACGGGCAAGCCCGTCACCACGGAGGACCTCGGCGTGGCCGGCGCCATGACCATCCTCCTCAAGGACGCCCTCAAGCCGAACATCCTCCAGACCCTCGAGGAGGAGCTCGCCTTCGTGCACACGGGCCCCTTCGCCAACATCGCCCACGGCAACTCCTCGGTCCTCGCCGACCTCATAGCCTCGAAGGTCGGCGACTACCTCGTCACGGAGTCAGGCTTCGGCGCCGACATGGGCCTCGAGAAGTTCGTGGACATCAAGTGCCGCGCCTCGGGCCTCATGCCCGACGCCGCCGTCCTCGTGGCGACGGTGCGGGCCCTCAAGATGCACGGCGGCGGCCCCAAGGTCACACCCGGCAAGCCCCTCGCCGCGGCCTACACCGGCGAGGACCGCGAGCTCGTGAGGAAGGGAGTCGCCAACCTCGCGGCCCACATCGGCGTGCTCCGGCGCTTCGGCATTCCCGCCGTGGTCGCGATCAACGCCTTTCCGACGGACACCGAGGCGGAGTGGGGCGTCATCCGCGAGGCGGCCATCGCGGCCGGGGCGGCCGACGCCGTCGTGACGCGGAACTGGGCAAAGGGCGGCGAAGGCGCCATGGAGCTGGCTGCCGCGGTCGAGCGCGCGTCGAGCGCCCCCTCCAAGGCGGCGCCCCTCTACGACCTCGCCCTTCCCATCAAGGAGAAGATCGAGCGCATCGCCGTCGAGGTCTACGGCGCGGGCAGCGTGAGCTACACGCCCGAAGCGGAAGCGCGCATCGCGTCCTTCACCGAGCTCGGCTATGACAAACTCGCCATCTGCATGGCCAAGACGCAATACTCGCTCTCGCACGATCCCGCCCTCAAGGGCGCGCCCAAGGGCTTCGACTTCCCCATCACGGACGTTCGCCTCGCGGCCGGCGCGGGCTTCATCTACCCGCTTTCGGGAGACATCAACACGATGCCCGGCCTGCCCTCGAAGCCGGGCTACCTCGGCATGGACATCGACGTCGAGACGGGACTCGTCAAGGGACTGTCCTGATGGGCGGGGGACGGCCCCTGCCGCCCCCGCAGTTTCTCTACTTCCCCAGCGCGGCCCTGGCAGCAGCCAGGGCTTTTTCGTAGTCTGGCTCCTGGCCTATCTCGGGCACCTGCTCGGTGTAGACCACCATGTCGGCGGAGTCGACCACGACGACGGCGCGCGACAGGATGCCCGCGAGGGGACCGTCGACGATCTCGACCCCATAATCTCGGCCAAAGGCCCGATCGCGCATCTCGGAAAGGGAGATGATGTTGAGGAGGCCTTCGGCCTTGCAGAAGCGCGACGCGGCAAAAGGCAAGTCGGCGCTGATGTTGAGGAGGACGACGCCCGGCAGCTTGCCGACCTCGGCATCGAAACGCCTTGCGGAAAGCCCGCATACCGAGGTATCGAGGCTGGGAACGATGTTGAGGATCTTCACCTTCCCCTCGAAGTCTGCGAGGCTCACGTCGGCGAGGTCTCCGCGCACGAGCCGGAAGTTGGGCGCCCAGCTTTTCTGCGCCGGGAGTTCTCCCACGGTATGGATTTCCTTGCCCTTGAGCGTAATGGTCGCCATCGCATCCTCCTCGTTCGGGGGCCTTCGCGCCGACCAGGACTGCCGGCCCGGGCCCCGTAGGTAAAACCTACTGCCAAGCCGCGCCGGATGCAAATGCACCGCGCTGCCCCGCCGCCCCTGCCGCCCGCCGGCGCCCCAGGCAGGTTTTCGATGGAGGCCCAATCGGCGGGAGCGCAAGTTACGGATGACGGCTTTCGAGGGGCATACCCGGCAACACCAGATGATGATCCCGTAGCGCGGCGGGTGGCATGGTTCACATTGAAGGCCCCTTGGGCGAAAGCGCCCGTGCTGAAGGATAGTTGCGAGGGATAAACCCGGTCCCGGCTTTTCCATGCATCAGCGGAGCGGCGGGTGACGCAGAAATACGGCATCCCCGGAACGAAGCGAGGAGATGCAGCTTTTCTGCGTCAGGCCCCGCCCAGTTGAGCAATGAAAAGGTTCAAACGTGTATTCCTCGGGACTGCTTCAGCGCGTACGAGGCGCTACATGTCGAAGGGGAAGAGGTTCCCCTGCCTGTCCCGCAGCCGTTCGCTGACCGTGGAGACGATGGCCGAGAGGTCCTTCGACTCGGCAACGAAGTCGAGCCTGTCCCCGGGCACGACGAGGACAGGCGCGAGGTCGAAGGACTCGATCCACTCCTCGTAGAGGCCGTTGAGGCCGGAAAGGTAGCCGTCAGGGATGCTCGCCTCGAAGTCGCGGCCGCGCTTGGCGATGCGCTTCCGGAGGGTCGGGACCGAAGCCCTGATGTAGACGACGAGGTCGGGCGGCGGGAGGAGGCCGATGAGGGTACGGTAGAGCTCGCTGTAGCTCTCCCAATCCCGCTTCGTCATGTTGCCCTGCTCGTAGAGGTTGCGTGCGAAGACGCAGGCGTCCTCGTAGATCGAGCGGTCCTGGACCACTGACCAGGGATCGTCCATGAGGGCACGGTGGCTCTGGACGCGGTGCGTGAGGAAGAAGAGCTGTGAATGGAAGGCCCAGCGCTTCATGTCGGCGTAGAAGTCGACGAGATAGGGGTTCTCCGTCACGGGTTCGTAATAGGGACGGAAACCGAGCCTTTCGGCCAGGAGGCCCACGAGGGTCGATTTTCCAGCGCCGATGTTGCCGGCGAGCACCAGGTATTTCTTCATGTTCCTTCCCGGACCGGCCGCCATGATAGCCCCCGGAAAGGGCTTAGGCAAGGTCGATGAAGCGGGCTTTCCTGCCGATATTGAGATGAAATGCCCGACGCCCTGTCCCTCTACACCCTCGCCCTGGCCTTCGCAGCCATCGTCCTCATGGCCCTGGCCTTCGTGGGTTTTTTCCGGAGCCATGTTTCCGGCGCCCTTCCCTTCGCCCTCCTCATGACCGCGGGGATAATTTACACATTCGGGAGCATTTTCGAGATACGCGGCAGCACGGTCGACGACCTTCATTTCTGGCTTTCATTCGAGTATCTCGGCATCTCCTTCATCGGGCCCCTCTGGCTCCTCCTGGCCTTCGAGACATCAGGCCTCGGATCCCGCAAGGTTACCGTCCTCCTCTGCTGCATCTTCGCCGAAGCCTTCTTCACCCTGGCGATGGTCTGGACCAACGACTTCCATCACCTCTTCTACAGTTCCATAGCCCTCGCGAGGAACGATGGCTTTTCCGCCTCCATTTTGGGACATGGCCCCTTCTACTGGATGCACTTCGCGACGCTGAACGCCTGCCTTCTGGGCGCCGATATCTTCCTCGTCGCAAGAGCCCTCAAGGCCCCTGATATCTACCGCCAACAGGCGATAATGCTCATCGTCGCATCCATCTTCCCCTGGGCAGGGCTGGGGCTCCTGATCGCCGGCTCGACGCCCTTCGGTCTCGATATCGCCCCCTTCTGCTTCACCGCCTCGGGCCTTCTTTTCGCCTGGGGCCTTTTCCGTCACAAACTCATCGATCTCGGCCCGGTCGCCTACGAGCACATCTTCGAGGGCATGGGCGAAGGGGTCCTCGTCCTCGACCGCAAGGCGAGGGTCGTCAACATCAATCCCGCGATGTCCGCCATCCTCGGCGTCGACGGCGCGGCCTGCATCGGCCAGGGCTCGCGCCTCCTCTTCGCGGGGAGGGAAGCGCTCGCCGCCTTCCTGGGGCAACAGCCTCCGGCGCGGGCGGACCTCGCCCTGGGGGAGCCCCAGGCGACGAGGCATTATGCGGCATCGCTTTCGCCCATCAAGGGCCGTCGGGGACGGATCGTCGGCTCGATCCTCTCCCTCAATGACATAACGCTCCGCGTGGGGCTCACGAAACGCCTCGAGGAGCTCGCCACGACGGACGGCCTCACCGGCGTCACAAACCGCAGGACCGTCCTCGAGCGGGCCGCCGCGGAGCTGGGCCGGGCCCAGAGGCAGGGCGAGGCCATCAGCTTCCTCGTCCTCGACCTCGACGAGTTCAAGACGGTGAACGACACCTATGGCCACCAGGCGGGAGACGCCGTCCTCTCGTCGGCGGCCGCCGCCTGCCTCGGGAGCCTCAGGGCCTCGGACCTCCTCGGTCGCTACGGCGGCGAGGAATTCCTCGCGGTCCTGCCGGGCGTCGGTCCCGCTGAGGCAGGCGCTGCCGCCGAAAGGCTGCGCGCGGCGGTCGCCGCGGCAAGGGTCGACTTCAGGGGCGAGTCGATCGGGGTCACGACGAGCATCGGCTGCGCGGGCCGGGAAAGCGCCAAGGGCGAGACGGTGGACGAACTCGTCAGGGAGGCGGATACGGCCCTCTACCGCGCCAAGACCCTCGGCAGGAACCGCGTGGAGGCCTATGAGGGCCATCGCCCTTGCCCACCAGCCTGAGCCGCGCTATACAATACAGATAATGAAGACGACTTCTCTCGCCGCGATACTCTTCGTGGAGCTCTCGGGCTTCCACGACCTCCTCGAGCGCAACGAAAGCGCGGCCATCCGGCTCCTCGGGCCATGGCGGACGGCGGCCGACCCCGTCATCGCGCGACATGGCGGCGAGCTCGTGGACGCCACGGGCGACGAGCTCCTCGTCATCTTCCAGAGCGCCGTGGCGGCCCTCCAATGCGCCATCGACATCCGTGAGGCCGCCCGCGACCTGCCCGCAGTCCCCGAGGGCAGGCTCAAGCCCAGGGCGGGCATCCACCTCGGCGAGATCTGGCGGGACGAGAGCCGCGTCTATGGCAACGGGATCAACGTGGCGGCGCGGGTCAAGGCGGAGGCAGGGCCCGGCCAGATCCTCGTCTCCGAGGACATCTGGCGCCAGGTCTCCAACAAGCTCGACCTCCCGATCAGGCCCATCCCCGAGCGGCACCTCAAGAACATCGAGCGCAACATGGCCATCTACGAAGCTGCCTACGAGGAGGCCGAGACGGAAATGGCCGGTGCGCCCCCGGAAGCGGCCAGGAAGGCGGAAGCCGCGGCGCCGCGGGAGCCGCAGGAAACCCGGAAGGCCCCCTCGTCGACGGGGGGGCCGGCACGCGATATGCGGAACCGAATGGACGCCTCCCCCCCGGCGCCGGCCGGCAAGCCGGCCATGGACGAGCAGACCCTTTCCGAGCGCATAGCCCGTCTCGCCCACGAGATGGCCCCTCCCCCGCCGCCGCCCCTTCCCAGGGTCAGCGTCCCCGACAAGGAAGTCATCAAGGCCGCAGTGCGCAATGCGGTCAGCAAATCCCTGGTTCAGGCGAAGGGCGAAGAGCCGGAGGAGGAAGCCGACGGGGAAGCGCCTTCCTCCGGCGACCTCGAGAAGGCGATCAGCGGCCTCGTCAGCAAGGCCATCGAGGCCAAGGCCGAGGGCGGCGAGATCGACATCGTCAGCGACGGAAACGGCACGAAGATCATCGCGGGAGGAAAGGCCGAAAAGAGCCCCGCGGAGAGACGGGCCAAGGCCTCCGGCGAGATCTCGAAGGGCGTGAAAAACCTGTTCGTCGGCCTCGCAGCCTTGGGAGGCTTCGGCTACTTCTACCTCCAGAAGCCCGGCTTCTGGCTGGGCGCCGGGGCCATCCTCCTCGGCTTCCTCCCGGCTCTTTCCGGCCTCAAGAAACTCATCTCGGGAATCTTTGCATGGAATGACGCGAGGAAGGACGAGAAGGAGGGCCGGTAGGGAGCCGATCAGTCGCTACAAAAGACCGGTTCCCTGCGGTCCTTCCGGGCAGACTATCCCAGGTAGATCACCGACTCCCTGAAGCTGTAGATCGGCAGGAAGGGAAAGAGTATCGGCGTCGTTTCGGCATAGCGCCGGTAATCGGGATCCGAGCCGTAGCGCTCGCCCTGCTTGATCTCGAGGCGGCGGGCCGAGCCCTTCATGATGAGGAAGATCGAGACATAGCCGATGACGGCGAGGCCCCAGGCGAGCCAGCTTCCGAGAAAGACGGCGCCGGCAAGGAGGTTGCCCGTCCAGACGAGGAGCTCGCCAAAGTAGTTCGGGCAACGCATTATGCGATAGAGTCCCGAGTCGCAGAAGCGTCCGGGATTCTTCTTCTTCGCGGCGGACTTCTGCAGGTCGGCTATGGATTCGATGGCAATGCCCGCGGCCATGACCATGACTCCGGCGATCGAAAGCGCGGGCGCCGGATCCATTCCGCCCTTCGCCTCTCCCGCGAAGCGCGCGAGGGCGGGCATGAACATGGCGGGATAGAGGAGGGCCACGGTGATCCAGATGCCGAACTTTGCCGCGAAACCCGCTCCGGCTGAGCGGTCGCCGTCGGCCTTCTGGGTTGCCTGGTAGGAGGCCTTCCCCTCGCGGATGACGAGGTAGGTGCCGAGCCTGATGCCATAAACAGCGAGGAGTATGGCCGCGAGCCAGGTGACAAGGCCTGCGCCGGCTCCCGCAAGTACGAGGGAGGCTATCGACATGGCCGCGATCGAGTAGCCGTAGCCGATGCTGATGAAGTAGACGGTCTTCCTGAAACCGATGGCCGATACTGCGAGGCATATTCCCGCGAGGGGAATGATTGCCCAGGGGAGGAGTCCTCCCAGGACTGTGGACGAGAACATCGTTTGCTCCTGTTTGAATGAAAATACCCATGGCGCCCGCCAAGGTCAACAGGAAGGGGAAAGCCGCCATCTCCGGCGGCCGCGCGTTGCGCGACCGCCGGGCGGCGTCATGACTAGATCACCTCGTAACGCCTGAGCAGGTCCTCCACCACGGTCCCCTTGGCCTTCTTCAGCGCCTTCCTCTTCGCGATGTTGGCGAGGAAGGGCAGCTTCATCTCGGAGGCCTTCTTGCCGTCCATGAGCTTCGAGGTCGAGCCGAGGAGCTCCCGGACGTCGTAGACCGAGGCCCAGACCTCGGGCACGCCGCGGTCGATGTCGAGGAGGGTGTAGACCGCCTCCATGGCCGTGCGGACCGAGTACTCGGTCGTGAAGATGGTGTCCCTCGGCGTCTCGGCGAACTGGCCGAGGAAGGCGAAGTTGACGGCCCCCTGCGGCACGACGTCGGGCCGGTCGCCCTTGGCCCTGGGCATGAAGAAGGCGGTGATGTACGGCATCATGACGGGCACGGTGTGCGCTCCCGTCGTGGCGAGCTCCCTGATCTCCGCCTCGGGCACGCCCATGTGGTAGAGCCACTCCATGCAGATCTCCTGGCCCGTGCAGTCCTTCATGGCCTTCTTCACGTAGTCGCCCTCGACGTCGGAGAAGAGGGCGTAGACCCAGACGCAGACCTGGCCCTTTGGCTGCTCGCGGAACTGGGGCTGGCGGTTGACGGTCCAGGAGAGGAGCCACTTCGAGTCCCGCGCCGTGACGATGCCGCCCGTCACGACCTTGCCCGACAAAGGATCGCGCTTGCAGATCCTTTCCATGTAGGTTGGAATGCGGCTGTCGAGGGTCGTGACCGTCGCGGACTCCCAGTTCGTCGCCTTGACGTCGGAGCAGAACTTCTCAGGGTGCCCGAAGGAGGGATCCTGCCTCGCGATGTTCTTCCAGAGCTCCCAGCAGGCGCCTGGCGCGGTGTTGAGGACGGCCGGGTGGGTGTCGTCGCCCATCGAGGAATTCTCGGTGCAGGAGCCGTTGGTGATGAAGACGAGGTCGTCCTCGAGGAGGTCGATGGCCTCCTCCTTCCCCGCATGCCTGCAGACGATCCTCTTCGCGACCTTCCTCCCGCCCCTCGTCGAGAACTCGACGTTGGTCACCGTCGTGTCGTACTGGAACTGCACGCCGTGGGCTTCGAGGTACTTCACCATCGGGAGGATGAGGGACTCGTACTGGTTGTACTTCGTGAACTTGAGGGCGGAGAAATCGGGAAGGCCACCGATGTGGTGGATGAAGCGCTGGATGTAGAGCTTCATCTCGAGGGCCGAGTGCCAGTTCTCGAAGGCGAACATCGTGCGCCAGTACATCCAGAAGTTCGAGTCGAGGACCTCGCCCGAGAAGTAGTCGGTGATCTTCCGGTCGTAGAGCTCCTCGTCGCGGGTCATGAAGAGCTTCATGATCTCCATGGCGCCCTTCTCCGAGAGGCCGAACTTGCCGTCGGTGCGGGCGTCCTGGCCGCGCTTCACCGTGGCCCTCTGGAGCGAAGAGTTCGGGTCCTTCTTGTTGAGCCAGTAGTACTCGTCGAGGACGGAGGCGTCCTCGGTCTCGAGGGAGGGGATGGAGCGGAAGAGGTCCCAGAGGCACTCGAAATGGTTTTCCATCTCGCGGCCGCCATGCATCACGAAGCCGCGGTCCGCATAGCGCCAGCCGTCGCAGGCGCCGCCGGGGAGCTTGAGCTCCTCGAGGACATGGATGCGCTCGCCCTTCATCTGCCCGTCGCGGACGAGGAAGCAGGCCGCCGCCAGGGCGCCGAGGCCCGATCCAATGAGGTAGGCCGATTTCCGCTCCACGCCCTCGGGCTTGCGCGGGCGCGCGAAGGCTTCGTAGTTTCCGTTGCTATGGTACATGGTACCCTCCGTTAAATGTCGATGCACGGAAGGTAGCGATGGGGCGCGCGCGGGCCAATAGACAGCTTCGCGGCCCTGCCTGAGCTTTTGTCAGCCGGCCGCGACTGTGGGGATTTTCGACAGATGGCGCGATCTGTCTAGTTATGCGAGGGCGAGGCGAAGCGCGCGAGGGCTATGGCGATGTCGCCCTGGATCAGCGTCGTGAGGTGATCGACGATATCCTCGGGCTTCTCCATCATGCCCTTGCCGATCCAGTCGAGCATGAGTCCCACGAAGGCGAACTTGTAGAAGTTCGCGATGAACTCGCGGTCGTCCTCGCGGACGCGCAGGCCCTCGGCCTTCTCGTCGACGACGCCCCTGAGGAGGCTGTAGGTCTCGTTGTAGAGGTACTGCTCGAGGTGGGGCAGGCTCGACGAATGGTAGGTGCGGAGGACGAAGACCTTGTTGTCGAGGACATAGCGGAAGATCTGGAGGAAGCCCTGTTGCCAGGAATCGTAGGTCTTCTTGCCGTCGAGGGCCTTGGTCGCCTCGCTCGTGTAGATCCAGTCGATGAGGTCGTAGATGTCGCGGAAGTGGTAGTAGAAGGTCTGGCGGTTGACCTCGCAGTCCTCGACGATATCCACGACGGTGATGCTGTCGAGCGGACGCTCGGCGAGGAGTTTCTTGAACGACGCGGCCAGGGCCTTCTTGGTGGTCTGCGACATTGCTCGAAAGATACCTCCGCCGGGGCGACCTCGTAAAGCCGGCCGGGCGCCGATGCGGCGCGGGGCGGAGCAGCCGCTGCCCTATTCGCCGCCCTTCGAGGAACCACCGGCCGCGCCGGTCGCAGCACCCTGCGCGGCGAGGTTCCTCAGCCGGTATTCGCTCGGGCTCAGGCCCATCCGCTTGCGGAAAACGTCGTTGAAGGTGGACTTGGCCTGGAAGCCCGACTCGAGGGCCACGTCGAGGATGCCCTCGCCCGGCTCCTCGAGGAGGAGACGCGTTGCGCGCTCGACCCGGTACTCGTTCACGAGGTCGGAGACGCTCATGCCGGCGCGCTCGTTGACCGCGCGGGAAAGGAGGTAATACGGCTCGCCGAGGCGGGTCGCGAGGCGCCGCGGTTCCACGGCGGGCGACGCGAGGTCGGACTCGGCGGCGAGGAGGGCGCGGAGGCGCATGAGGATGGCCTCGGCCTCGCGCTCGGGCAGGGGGCGGCCGCCGTACTTGGGCCCTTCGGCCTTGCGGACCTCGGCGTAATCCTTGCCCCAGAGGGCGCAGAGCCCGATGGTCCAGGCGAGGAGGACGCTGACCACGAGGCTCGAGGTGCCGATCCCTTCGGGCAGGGGGACTGCCCGGTCGAGGAGCTCGCTCGCGAGCGAGAAGCCGAAGCCTGTCCAGGAGAGGAGGAGGAAGGCGCCGTAGCCCGCGAGGGCGGCGAGGATTATGCGCCCTGGCCAGGGCGAGGCGCCATCCTTCTCCCTCGAGCGCGCGAGCCGGAAAGCCGCAATGCCGTAGAGGATGAGCTGGGCGGTCTGGCCGACCTCGACGAGGACGAGGTAGACGGCAGCTGGCCAGCCTTCGCGATAACCGTGGGCCGCCGCATGGAGGGCGATGGTCGTGCCGATCACGGCATTGAGCATCGCGGGAATATAGTGGCCGAGCACCCCGCTCTTCCGATCTCCCGAGGACTCGGCGACATAGAAATAGAGCGAAGGGAGGCTGTAGAGGGCGCTCCCGAAGTCGAGGACAAGAGCGAGGGGCGTCCGGCCGAGGGCGGCCGCGAGGAGCTCGCCGAGGAAGTAGAGGGCTACTTCGAGAAAGACCAGGGCGAGGAAGGGACGCCTTCCTCCCGGCCGGCGCGCAATGGCAAGGCTTCCTGCGAGTGCAACGAGGGAGAGGGCAAGGCCGCAGATCGACAGGATGAGGCGGGCTTCCATGGAAGGACTATAGCACGGACCGTAAATAGCGCGAAATCGTGTCCATTCGTGACCGATGCGATCGATCCGGTCGATGTTCCGGCGCGGCGCGCGTAGATTCTCCCGCGACGACCGGGACAAAGCGCCCCGGTCGCAAGGAGATCGCATGAAAACAAAAGAAGGGAAGAGGGCATCCCATCCCGTGCTCAAGGCCATCCTGACCGTCCTGGGCGTGGGCATCCTCGTAATCGCGCTCGCGGGCCTCCTCCCGCCGCGGAACATGATGACGCCCTTGGGTCTGCGCGAGCGGAGTTCGCACTATGTCGCCATGCCCGATGGGACGAAACTGGCGGTCCGGGTCATCCTCCCGACGCAGGCCGCGGCGGGCTCAAGGATTCCCGCAGTCGCCGAAATGACGCGTTATACGACCTGGTACAAGCGGAAATTCCTCTACAACCTGATGATCAACCTCGGCCTCGAGGGCGTGTCGAAGGAGCCGGTCCGGCGCTTCGTCTCCGCGGGCTATGCCTTCGTAGCCGTGGATTCGAGGGGGTCGGGCGCGTCCTTCGGGACGAGGCCGATGGAATGCTCGCGGGAAGAGGCCGCCGACTGGGGGCCCATCGTGGACTGGATCGGCAGCCAGCCCTGGTCCAACGGCAAGGTCGCAAGCTACGGCGTATCGTACAGCGCCAACACGGCCGAGCTCGCGGCAGCTTCGGGGCGGACAGGCCTCTCGGCGGTACTCTCCCTCTATGCCGATTTCGACGTCCCCGGCGAGAACGCCATGCCCGGAGGCATTGCGAACAAGTACGTGGCGGAATGGAGCTCGGGCAACATAGCCGAGGACAAGGGCATTGTCGCGGACAACCCTATCGTCGCCGGCGTCGCGCCAGTGGATGGCGACCGGGGCTCGCGCCTCCTCAAGGCGGCGCAGGCGGGCCATCGCACTGCCGACCTGGGCGCGGTCATGAGCCGCATAACGTACTTCGACGAGGAGATCGCTCCGGGCTACGACGCCAACTCGCTTTCGCCCTTAGCCTACGGGGAGGCCGTCAGCCGTAGCGGAACGCCCCTCTACGTCCGCGTCGGCTGGATGGACTCGGCCACCGTGAACGGCGCGATCGAGCGCTTCCTCAGCTACCCGAATCCGGAGGTCCTCGTCATCGGTCCCTGGAGCCATGCGGGCTGGCACTTCTACGATCCCTTCATCGAGTCGGACCTCGGGACGCCCGAGCTCGACAGGGCCCAGTCGGAAGAGATGATAGCCTTCCTCGAGCCCCTCCTCAAGAATCAGGCCGGGGCAAACCGAGGCGCGGACGGCGCCGCGCCGCAGAAATCAATACGCTACTACACCTTCGGAGAGGGCATCTGGAAGACGACCGCGACCTGGCCCGTGCCGGGCTTCTCGACGCGCACTTTCTACGCCGGCGAAGGCGGAAGCCTTACCGGCAAGACGCCAGAAGGCGCCTCCGCCTTCGACCGTTACGATGTCGACTTCAACGCCACGACCGGAACCACGAACCGCTGGCATACGAATTTCGGCGGAGGGCACATCGAGTATCCCGATCGCGCCTTGGCGGACCGCTGCCTCATCGCCTACACGAGCGAGCCCCTCGCGCACGACACCGAGATCACGGGCCAGCCTATAGCGACCCTCGAGATCGCTTCCTCTGCCTCGGACGGCGCCTTCTTCGTCTACCTCGAGGACGTGGCGCCCGATGGCAGGGTTAGCTACATCACCGAGGGCGAACTCCGCGCCCTGCACCGGAAGGTTTCTCCGCCGAGTCCCGAACGCGCGACCCTCGGCCCGCGGCACTCGATGGTTTCCGCGGACGGCGAGGCCCTCGAGCCGGGCAAGCCCGCCGAGCTCAGGATCGGCATGTGGGCGACTTCTGTCCTCGTGAAGACGGGACATCGCATACGGCTGGCCATCGCCTGCGCCGACGCGGACACCTTCACGCGCATTCCGGCGGAAGGCCAGGTCACCGTCGACATCCTGCGCGATGCGTTGCACGCAACCAGGCTGGAGCTCCCTGTCCTGGAGCGGTGAGCGAGGCCGTCGGTGGCCCGGCCACGGCGCCACCGACGGCGACCGGGACAGGCTTCGCGTTCCGTGCTATCCTGTACGGGACGCGCGGCCCGCACCACCGGCGTGGCCGCGGCCCCAAGGAGGAATGCATGGTCGTCGTACTCGTCCGCTGCCACGTCAAGCCCGGTTGCGAGGAGGCCTTCGCGGCCGCCTCGGTGGAAAACGCCAAGGCCTCCAACAAGGAAGCCGGCGTCCTCCGCTTCGACTTCTACCGGGAGGAAGACCCGACCCGTTTCGTCCTCCTCGAGGCCTACCGCGACGAGGAAGGCCCCAAGGCCCACAAGGCCAGCGCGCACTATGCGCGCTGGCGCGACACGGTCGAGCCCCTCCTCGCCGAGGAGAGGACCCGCGAGAAGCTCGAGGGAGTCTATGTCCCGGAGCGGCCCCTCGGATGCTGACCGTCCCCCTCGAGGCGGCCCGCGCCGAGATCACCGTCGTCAACTCCCGTTTCATCGCGAGCCTCGCGCCGACCGCCTCCGTCGAGGAGGCCCGCGCCTTCATCGCCTCCATCAAGGCCGAATTCCCGGATGCGACGCACAACGTGCCCGCCTTCATCGTCGGCGGAGGCAACTCGAGCACGGAATACTGCTCCGACGACGGTGAGCCCTCGGGGACCTCGGGCCGCCCTCTCCTCGCGGTGCTTCGAGGCTCCGGCCTCGGCGATGCCGCGGTCGTAGTCACGCGCTATTTCGGCGGGACCCTCCTTGGCACCGGCGGCCTCGTCAAGGCCTACTCCGAAGCCGGCAAGGCCGTGCTCGCGACGGTGCGCCGCGCGGCCCTCGTCGAGGTATGCCGCCTCGAGTTCGGGATAGCCTACAACCTCTTCGATCGGCTCCGCATCCTTGCGGCCGGCTGCGGCGCATCCATCGTCAGCGAGGGCTTCGCGGAAGAGGTGAGCCTCGCGGTCGAGCTTCCAGCCGAGAAGCGGGACGACTTCGAATCCCGCCTGGGCGAGCTCTCCTCGGGCGCGGTAAAGCCTCGCCTCGCAGGCTCGCGGGTCGCTCGGGTCCCCCTCGAGTCCCTGCCCCTCTAGTCGGCCCCTTCCGTCCCGGCCGCTTCGGTCCCGTCCCCATCGCGGCGCTCGATCGCCGCGCGGCAGGCCGCTTCGAGCCTTGCGTCGTCGGCGTCGAGGCGCAGGAGCGACAGCCGCTCACAGCCATTGAAGCGGGCGAAGCGCGCAAGCTCGGCGCCAAGGGCCGACGCAAAGGAAGCCCGGGCCCGAGCCATCCTTCCGGGCGCTATGCCCGACACCGACAGCCTCCGCAGCTCGAGGACGGCACTCGCGCGGTCCGCCTTGGCATCCAGCCGTCCCGCGAAGGATACATCGCCAGAGGAATCCCGGAAGATGACGGGCAGGGCGAAATAGCCGAAGCGCCGCCTGGCCTCAGGCAGGTAGCATTCGATCTGGAAGTCCTCGCCGAAAAGCCGCCTGAAGCGCCGCCGATCGATGAGGAGGGGGTCGAAGGGCGAGACGACAAATGCACGGGAGCGGCCTGGAGCGTGATGCGCGGCGGCCTCGAGAGCCGCAGGGCTTGCATAGGCGCGGCGCCCGGAGCTGCTGCCGCGGGCGCCCCCGCGACACTGGTCAGCGCCAGACCCGCGATGTACGGCATCTGATTGCCGAACGGCAACCTCCACGAGACGGCCATCCGCAAGGCGTTGTGCGATTTCTTTTGGGATGCCTTCCGTCAGGTCCTTGCGCATGTAGGCGACGTCGCGTTCCTCGAAAATACCTAGCGTCCTCTCCGCAGTATCGACGTAGTAGGAGGCCATCTCCGCTGCGCCCGGCATGCCGAGGTCGAGGCCTTCGGGCAGGGCGCGTTCTGCGAGGTCGTAGCGCTTCTGGAAGCCCTCTCGAGATATCGAGACGAGCTCGCCCGCGTGGAAGAGGTACTCGAGGGCGATTTTGGTCGGCTTCCACTCCCACCAGCCGCCCGAGCCCCGAGATGGCCCCTCGCCGCCCTGCGAGAAGTCCTGCACCCGCAGGGGGCCCTCCGACCTGATCCTCGCGAGAACCCGTTTCGCGACCGCAGGATCGTAGCGGAACCAGTCGTGCCCGTCCCGACGTACGCGTTCCATCCTCGGCAGGCAGTAGCGGTAGTCCTCGATAGGCAGATAGGCGGCGGCATGGGACCAGTATTCGATGGCGCGGCGCGGCTCCGACTCGAGGGCATCGAGATGCCGTTTCGCATACCGTGGGACCCTCGACCAGAGCACATGATGGTGGGCGCGTTCTACCACCGAGAGCGTATCGATCTGCAGGGCCGAGAGGTAGCGCAGGACATCCGCAGCCCCTTCTTCACCCTTGGGGAATTCGGCGCCAAGCCCGGCGGAGCCAAAGGCCATCCGCCGGGCGCATGCTTCATCGATGGTTTCGCTCATCGTTCCGCCCGTCAGGCCCCGACGCCGCGTCCTCGGCGGCCGCAGGCCCGCCTGCGCCCGTGCCGTCAAGGAGGCCCTTCCTGCAGGCCCAGTCACAGAAGAAGCACTGGTCGGCCGTCTTCCCGGGGAAGATGTAGCCTTCGGCCTCGAGGCACTGCCTGATCGAGCCGAGGCCCGTCTCGTAGCAGGCCTTGATGTGCGGGCTCGAGGCGGCCCTCGCCATGACCGAGTCATAATCGTCCTCGCCGAGGCGGCCGAGGATGAGGCTTCCGTTCTCGTTCGCGAAGCCGCAGCAAGCGGCTATCCTGCCGTCGGGGTGGACGTAGAGCACGTTGCCAGGCCCCTCGCAGAAGTCGTCCTCGAACCAGCGCGTATCCTTCCAGGCGTTCTCGTCGGCAGAAGCTGAATAGGGGAAGCGCCAGATGTCGATCGAGAGGGCCTCGGGGAGGTCCTCGCCCGTGGCGCGGCGCGCGTCGAAGGAGGGATCGCGGATGGCGGCCGGTTCGCCGCCTTCGAGGAAGAGCCGCCCGCCGAACTTCTTCGCGATCGCCTCGAGCTTGGCGAAAGCCGGTCCCTCGTCGGGAGCCTTGACGGAGAGGATGTCGATGCAATCCTTCCTGCCGAAGGCCTCGAAGGCGGCGCCGACGAAGGCATGGAGCCTGTCTTCGGGCTGCTCATGCCATGTGTCGACACTGAGGCCGATCTTGCCGTCAAAGCCCGAGGCGGCGACGCGGGCAAGCGTGTCGCACAACGCGGTCTCGTCGCGGAACCAGACGCCGTTCGTCATGAGGCGGTCGAAAAGCATGCCGAGGTCAACGGAGGCCTCCGAGACCGCGCAGAGGAAGTCCGGTTCGAGGAAGGGCTCGCCGCCGGAGAAGCCCACGCGCTCGATGCCGCCCGCCTGGCAGTCCTCGAGGAAGGCGATGGCCGCCTCGGCGTCGAGGGTGGCATTCGGCCGCGACACACGGCAATGGGCGCAGCGAAGATTGCAGCGCCCCGTAGGCGCAAAAATCACTTCCTCGGGGTGGAACATGGGCGGCCTCCATCGACGTCGGCAACCAAGGGGCGGGACGATTCCGGCAAAGTCTCGTCGAGCCAGGAGAAGAAGAGCTCAGTCCATCGGGCGACGCGCGGCTCGGGAGGCCGCTCCGGCGTGGCGGTCTCGGCCGTGGCGAGAGCGAGTCCATGGCCGCCGCGCGGGAAGACGTGAAGCTCGAAGGGGAGGCGGCGCGCGGCATAGGCCTCAGCGAGGAGGAGACTGTTGCGGACGGGGACGGATTCGTCGGCCGCAGTATGCCAGAGGAAGAGGGGCGGCGGATCGTCCGGCATGCGGAGCTCGAGGGACTGGGCCGCGAGATCCTCTCCGGCAGGGTCACCCCCAAGGAGGTTCTCGAATGAGGCGCGATGTGCGCTCTCACCAGAGCTCGTGACGGGATAGGCGAGGCCCAGGGCGTCGGGCCTCGTGTCGGCGACACCGACGCCCGGCGCGCCCTGCACGGGAGGAAGACCACCCAGGAAGGCGAGGCTCGCGGCAAGGTGTCCGCCTGCAGAAAAGCCCAGGACAGCCACGCGCGAGGGAGAAACGCGCCAGTCGCCCGCACCGTCCCTGATGAGGCGCATCGCGCGGGCCGCGTCGAGGAGGGCGGCCGGCCAGCGTGCCGGCGCGACCGAGTAGCGGAGCACGAAGGCGTGGCGCCCCGAGGCGAGGGCGCGCATCGCGATTGGCTCCGCTTCGCGGGGCGAGACCCAGGCATAGGCGCCGCCCGGGACGATGAGGGCGGCGCCCCGCTCGCGCTCCCCGTCGAGGAGGTAGGCCGACAGCGCAGGACGATCGCCGGTCCTCCGGCCGGCGATCGTCGCAGCCCCCTCGACACCCTCCCAGAGGTCGATCTCGAAATGCCTCACGCGTACTCCTTGCGTACGGCGATCGCAGTCCAATGCTCCATCGCCGCTCAGGCTCTAGGATAATCCGCCAAGGCCAGGCTGGCAACGATGGCCGGCAGGCTCGCGCCCCCAGGTCGGTACGGCCTGGAACAACCGCAGCGCGGGTAATGCCATTGTTCGCCCCTGCCCCGGCGCCGTATGATGCCAGAAGAAAGCGAGGATCTTGTGCGGCCCCCTGCAGACATCGAAAGAATGCTCGAACAGGCCTTTTCGCAGCCCCTCCCCGGCAGGCCTGCGCAAGACAGGATGCTCTCCGATTTCCGCAAGCGCCGCGAGGCGGCGCCGCAGAAGGCAAGGGCCTGGCGGCCCGCCAGCGTCCTCGTCCTCCTCTATCCCGACGCCCGGGATGACCTCGCCTTTCCCCTCGTCGAACGCAGCGCCGACGTCGGCCATCACCGGGGCGAGATCGCCCTTCCGGGCGGCGGCATCGAGGCCGACGAGAACGCAGCGGAAGCTGCCCTCCGCGAGGCCCGGGAGGAACTCTGCCTCGCGCCCGAGGTTGCAGCCGGCATCAGGCTGCTCGGGAGCCTCACTCCCCTTTGCGTACCCAGCGGCTTCGAGATCCATCCCTTTGTCGGCAGCCTCGCCTCGAGGCCAGCCCTCGCGCCGCGCAAGGGCGAGATCGAGGCCGTTTTCGAGGCGAAGCTCGCTGCCCTCCTCGACCCCGCGAACATGGATGAGGAAATGCGCCGCTACGAGGGCGAGGAGTGGCACGTGCCCTTCTACTCCCTGAGCGGGCGGAAGGTCTGGGGAGCCACGGCCATGATCCTCGCGGAGCTGGCTGCCATGCTCGCCGGGGAGCTGGCGGAAGGGCGCCCCCCGAGCTAGACTCGGGGACATGCGGATCGCACTGGTACAGTCCGCTCCCCGCTTCGGCGACGTTGAGCGCAATCTCGTGGAACTCCGCGGCCTCATGGCCTCGGAGCCCGCCGACCTCTACATCCTTCCGGAACTCTGCCTCTCCGGCTACGACTTCGAGGACAGGACAGAGGCGGCAAGCCTCGCCGAGGCGCCTGACGGCCGTTTCGTCTCGGCCCTCGCCGGGGCAGCGACGGGCCGAGGCGCGGGCATAGTCTTCGGCTTCGCCGAGGCCGCCAGCGGCGGACGCCTCTTCAATAGCTCCCTCCTCGCACTGCCCGACGGGAGAAAGCGCGTCTATCGAAAGACCCACCTCTTCGCCCGCGAGAAGCTCGTCTTCGAACCCGGCGACTCGGGCTTCTTTATCGAGGAATTCCACGGGGCGAGGATAGGCCTCGCCATCTGCTTCGACTGGATCTTCCCGGAGAGCTTCAGGACCCTCGCCCTTCTCGGCGCCGACCTCATCGCCCACTCGGCGAACCTCGTCCTTCCCTGGTGCCAGCGCGTCGACTTCGCTCGCGCCATCGAGAACCGCGTCCATGTCGCGACCGCCAACCGCGTCGGCGAGGAGGATCGCGGCGGACGGAGCCTGGCATTCACGGGCGGCTCGGTCCTCGTCTCGCCCCTCGGCGATTATGTCCTCGAGCTGCCGAAGGATGAGGCAGCCATACGTGTCGCGGACATCGATCCTGCGCTCGGCCGGGACAAGGCGGTGACCGGCTACAACGACCTCTTCGGCGACCGGCGGCCGGAACTGTACGGACTCTAGCCTCCGGGGACGGAGAAGCCCGGCGGCCAGGACCGGCCAAGCGATGGCTGGACATGGACCTACAACGGAAAGGAAAGGCGGAAATGGCCGGACACAACATCAGCATCTGGGCGGCAATGTCGAGTTGCATCAATTCAGAGGTGCTGCTGGATATCTCCGATCAGGGGAACGGGGCGGGGAGGAGCGGCCGGGCAATCGCCGCGATCGGGCATCGTCTCTTCCTCCAGCTCCTTTTCATGCGCTATGCCGAGATCGCCGGGCATGAACGTGATGGACAACTCCATGAGGTGTCGGAAGGGCCATATGCAAGGGAACGCGTCGGGAACCTTTACGACGCCATATCGTCGGAATACTCCTTCTCGCCCTTCGATTCGCGCGACGACTTCGAACATGAGCTTGGGGCGACGGAGGAACGGGAGCTCTGCCGTTGCATCAAGCGTCTCTATCTCCTGAATCTCGGCGACGGCGCGAGGCCCGACCATATATCGCTCGCCCACCTGGCCTGGGCCTTCGGCCTCGTCATGAAGGCCCTGGACGAGGAACGGAGGCCGCCGGCCCGCGGGAATGCCTTCCCCGCTGCCGAGATCGCCCATCTCGCCTCGAGCCTCGTGGAGCTTTACCTCTCGGGAAAGCCTTCGGGCAGCGCTGCCAACCTCAGGGTCTTCGATCCCTTCTGCGGGGCGGGCTACCTCCTCCTCGTGATGTTCGACGAATTCCTGTCGAGACAGGCGCCAGGCGGGACCGCCCCCGACCCCGCCACGATCGTGGGGGCACGTCTTTGGGGCATGGACTGCCGGGCCTGGGCGGCGGACGCGACAAGGACCTTTCTTGCCATCAGGTACCTTTTGGCTCTCGGTCCCTGCGCAAGGTTCCGGCGGGTCCCGCCCATGCGGGCGACAGTCCGCGACAAATGGTCCCTTGACAGTCGGACGATGGCCGGCGTGGACGATGCGGCATCGATCCGGAAAGGCACCTTCGATCTGGCGATATGCGACATCACCTTGCTCCCGGCGAGGTTCGGCCCATGGCTGGACCCCGGGAAAGGCCAGGAAGGATTGATCTGCCTCTGTCCCGAGGGATGGAAACGAAACGGCTATCGCTGCACGCTCATCGGCTCTCTCCCGTCCCTTCTGGCCCCGGCGGGCATGGCCGGAGCCATCGTCTCTACAGATATCATCATGAACGAGCATGACTTCATGCGGCATCTCTGCAAGCGCGGAGTCCTCCATCGAGTCGTAGATTTCAGGAGGGACATCTTCCGCCACAGGGCGGGACAGGCCACGTCATTCATCTACATGGACGAGGCGCGGCTCGGTCCCCTGGAAGCTTTCCGTTATCCATCGCCGCCGCCCGGCGCTGCGGCTGGATTCCTGGCCCCCTGGGCCGGCGGTTTTGTTTTGCCCGGATCCCTTCGCACGAGCGACCGTGGCTTCCTGTCGCTCGCGGCGGACGAAGCGCGGATACTGGACAAGCTCGAACGCACGGCGCAGCTCTGCCTTGGTGATTTCAGCTACCTCGTGGCGGGCAGGAGCACGGGACGGGATGACGTGTTCATATTGGAACCCGCAGGCGTGGCGGCTGCCATGGCGGGACTCACGCGGATCCATTCCCGTGCCGCGAATGCCGACTTCGACCTCGAACCCCAGGCCCTGCTCCCGATTGCCGAGGCGGATGGCATCAAGCGTTATGCGTCGCAGCTCCCGCGGCGTCTCATCCTGCCCTTCTCGACAGGGACCGATGGGACCGCAGGCATAGTGCCTGCAGACTCCTTCGCAGGCCTCCCGCGTAGCGCCGCCTACCTTGCCGGACTCAGTGCCCCGCATCCCGCGCGGTCACAGGCCGCGAAGCCGTCGTTCCGATACCGCCCTCCGAGAAGGCCGCCCTGCGCCGACCGCGGTCAGACCTTCATCGTCGGCAGGGACTCGGCGGAAGAGGGCTTTGCCATCCTCTCAGGCCCTGCCGCGATAGGCGATTCCCTCATTGCGGCCTTGCCCCGCGATGCCGGGTCGGACATGTACTACCTCCTCGGCATCCTCAACTCCTCGCTCTTCAGGTGGTACGTATCCATCCTGCGACCGACGCCAACGGCGCATTCACGCCCGGCACTTAGGGACCTCGGCTTCTTTCCCCTCGTGCCACCGGATCCCGCGAATCCCCGAGCCAGCGCGATACGGCCGCTGGTACTGCAACGGCTTGCACTGGCAGGCACCGGTACGGCAGCGCTCTCGGCAGCGGCCCAATCCGTCGAGCAGAAGATAGACGAGGCCGTTTTCAGGCTCTACGGACTCACGCGGCAGGAAAGCGACATGGTCATGAGCGACCTCGTTATCGACGATGCGTACCGCCAGGGCAAAGGCGCAGGCATACATGCGTCGCATAGCACGCGGACCGCAGTTCCGCATGTCACCTTCGATTACGACAAGCCATATGGCGGGATGCTTCCCGGTCCCTATGATCCTTTCGACGCTTCCACGAGTCGCGCCTCTCCAGGCTCTCCCCACTTCGTCGGGCCTTCCGAAGGGCCTTCCTTCCGCTTCTGCCGATGGGCCGGGCTGGACAGCCTGGCAAAGGGAACGACAGCCTTCGGCCTCGCTTCCGGACCGGCCCGCGCGGCCTCCCTGGCGGCGGCGCATCCGAAGGTCTTCACGGCGCGATGCAGGCTGGACGTAGCGGCAGGCCAGCGTTTCCTCATTCCTTCTGCGGACCCGAACAGCCTCCGCGTATCCGTCAAGACGCCGGACCTCGCAGGAGCGCGTTATACGATAGAGCATGACCCGGCAGACAACTGGTACCTGACTTTCGACCGCGACTACAACGGCGTCCTGGAATACGGGATGGAGCTCGACGGCCCCCTCACGGAGAATGCCTTTATCGAGGATTTCGGCCGCTTCTCCGACGAGCTACCGATCCTGCCTCGCACAGGCCCCATCGAAGAGCTGCACTTCGACTGCCTCCCCGCCGTGGGAGACTTCATCCTGCGGATGCAGGCCTATTTCAGCACCTACGATCCGCAGAACGGCCGGCCGGAACTGATCGCGGCCCTCGAGGCCGAAACGACAGCCCAGGCCAGGATGGCCTTCATGATCGCCAAACGGGCAGGATCGTGCAGGCACAGGGCCTGGCTCGGCTACCTCCTCTGCACGGAGGCCGGACTGCCCACGCGCTATGACCTCAGCGCCGTCCACGCCTGGCTCGAGTGCCAAATCGAAGGGAAGTGGCGCTATATCGACCTCGGCGGCACCCCAATGGAGTTCAATCCCCCGTCGGACGGCTGCTCGACCGAGCCGAGGATCGAGCCCCCCTGCAGATCCTGCGACCCGGGCTGCATCGAGTACCCATACTGTCCCCGAAGGGCATGGGGACGTCCCTGCAAGCAATACTGCCCCAGGGGCGGACATTGACGGCCTGGGGCCGGAGGTCGCTGGAGGCTCGTCGAGAAGCGTGCTATAGTCACGCGCATTGTTTATGTGAAAGGAAAGCATCATGAAGAAGATTATCTCCATCGCGCTCGCCGCCATCCTCGCCCTGCCGCTTCTTGCGCAGTCCCAGGGCGCCGCCCCCTCCGGGGCACCGGCCCCTACGGCCCCCTCGACGGGCAGCCCCAGCTACGCCCTCGGCATGCTCCTCGCAGGCAACATCAAATCCGCGGACATCGTTATCAATTACGAAGATTTTCTCGCCGGCATGAAGGACGTCCTTGAAGGCTCCGGTGGGAAGCTCACCGAAGCCCAGGCCCAGGCCGTCGTCCAGGCTGCAGTGAACGCGGCCGCGGCGAAAAAGGCCGATACGAACATGGCGAGGGGCCAGGCCTTCCTCGCGGCCAACCGCAGCAAGCCCGGCGTCAAGGTTACCGCCTCTGGACTCCAGTACGAGGTCCTCAGCCTCGGCACGGGTGCCATGCCCCTCGCCTCGGACACCGTAACCGTGAACTATGAAGGCCGCCTTATCGATGGCACGGTCTTCGACTCCTCCTACACGCGCGGCGAGCCCGCATCCTTCCGTCTCGATCAGGTCATCCCGGGCTGGACCGAAGGCGTCCAGCTCATGCCCGCTGGCAGCAAGTACAGGTTCTACGTCCCCTCCGAACTCGCCTACGGCGCCCGCGGTGCCGGCGGCGTCATCGGTCCGAACGAAGTCCTCATTTTCGACGTGGAGCTCATCTCCGTCACGAAATAGGGTCAGACCCCGAAGGCCGCGCGGCCCGAGGAACCGAAGGTCCAGCGAAGCGTTAAGCTGAAGCGAGGGGGAACGAAGTATAGCGAGCAAAGCGAGCGTTAGCCGCAACCAGCAAGCTTCGGCAGAGTACGTGAAGCCCGAACGCCGGCCGAAAATGACGAGGCGGCAACACTCCCAGGGACAGTCACGAGCGATGAACCCGGCACCGGCCGCTCGATTTCGCGCAGCGCGGCGGGCGTCAAAGGAAAAGGGCGTTGCCGCGTAGCGGTCAACGCCCTTTTCCTTTGACAGGCCCCGCCCTGGTCCGTCATTCAAACGGCCCGGGCGGGTTCCGCGCGGATGGCCTTTCGGGGAGAGGTGCTCCCCCCTTCGCCTATTTCCCCTCGCGCCTCTTCTTCACGTCTTAACGCTTCGCTAGATCCGTTCAGAAAAGACGCTATGCGCGTCTTTTCTTCACTTCTTCCGCCTTGCGCGATATGCGATTCCAGACCGCCGCGAGCCCCATGGCCTTGGTCGCCATGGTGAGGGTCGTGCGGGCCTCCTGGCGCATGCGCATGGTGCCGTCGTAGAGGATCTCGTCGGCGAGGCCGGGCTGGGACTCGTACTTCGCGCGGCGCTCGCGGATGGGGTCGAGGAAGGCGTTGAGCGCCTTCGCGAGCTTCTCCTTGACCTCGACGTCGCCCACCTTGCCGGCGCGATAGCGGACCTTGAGGTCCTCGACCTCGGCCTTGTCGGGATTGAAGGCGTCGTGGTAGTCGAAGACGGGGTTGCCCTCGACCGTGCCGGGGATGTCGGCGGAGACGCGCTTGGGGTCCGTGTACATCGACATGACGCGTTTAGTCACGGTCTTCTCGTCATCCGAAAGATAGATGGCATTGTTGAGGCTTTTCGACATCTTCGCGTTGCCATCGAGGCCTACGAGCGATCCATACTCGGAGGCGAGGACGTCGGGCACGGGGAAGGTCTCGCCATAGAGGAAGTTGAAGCGACGAGCGATCTCGCGCGTGACCTCGACGTGCGCCACGTTGTCCTTGCCCACGGGCACGAGGTGGGCCCGCGGCATGAGGATGTCGGCGGCCTGGAGGACGGGATAGCCGAGGAGGCCGAAGGGCATCTCCTCGAGGCCGGCGCCGCGGGCCATGTCCTTGAGGCTCGGGACGCGCGTCAGGCGAGGCACGGTGATGAGGTTGTCGAAGAGGACGGCGAGCTCGCAGACCTCGGGCACGGCGCTCTGGAGGTAGATGACGCTCTTCTGCGGGTCGATGCCGCAGGCGAGGTAGTCGAGGACAGCCGAGCGCACGTTGTCCGCGAGCTGATCGATATGTTCCTTCTCCGGCTTGGTCGTGAGGGTATGGAGGTCGGCGATGATGAAAAAGCACTCGTACTCGTCCTGGAGGCGGACGCGATTCTGGAGGGAGCCTACGTAATGCCCGATGTGGAGTTTGCCGGTCGGGCGGTCGCCGGTGAGGATGCGCTTGCGTTCCATGATGGTCTCCGTGGGGAAAGGGTTGCGGGAGCCGCGCCTGGCCCGCTGCGCGACGCGCAAGGGCTGGCTTTCAGGTGGTCGGTTTCCGTCTCCCGGGCCTCCGCGAGCCCGTCGCGGTCGCTGCCCCTTCCAGGGCTAGAGCGAAACCGCGGGCGGAACCGAGCCGCGCCAGGACCAACGCCGTCCGCGGGGACCGCCGCGCATGCCGTGCCCTTCGATGGAGGCCGCGCCGGAGACGGCGGCGGCCACAGGCAGGACGATGGCGGTCTGGACGATCATGACATCCTGAATAGTAGCGGAAAACGCCGGCAGGCTCAAGCGGGGCGACGCTTATAGGGTCAGACCCTAGACCTCGGGACAACACGCCGCCCCGGGGTCAGACCCCGTTCATCGAAGCGGCGCACCCGTCTGGGGTCAGACCCCGGCGCCGAAAGAGGCGCGGCCCCAAAGGGTCAGACCCCGGCAAGTCGATCGGCGCTCGGCCAGGGATCAGCCCCTGGCGAGTCGATCGGCGCGCGGTCCCGGGGGCAGACCCCGGCGCCGGCGGCTGCCTACCAGTCCTTCCGCCAGACTTCCTTCCTGCAGACGGTGCGAAAACCGATGGCGGCGTAAAAGGGGACGGGGCCGCCGATACAGTAGCTGGCGCCTTTCCCGCGCGTCTTCCGCATACCCTCGCGCAAGGCCGCCGTCGCGAGGCCCTTGCCGCGATGCTCGGGAGCCGTCGCAAGGGGCTCGAGGTAGGCGAAATCGTTGACGCCATCCATCCACATGCCGGCGTAACAGGCATACTCGCCGTCGGGAGCCCTGACGATCGTCGTGAGTTCCTTGCTGAAGGAAGTTCCGCTCTGCATCTGAAGCCGGCAGTCGTAATCGTCATCCGGCTCCGGCCCATGGTCGAAACCTTTCCACAACACTGCATTGATCTTGCGCGGGTCGTTCTCGTCCTCGAGGGAGAGGAAGGAATAGCCGGCGAGGAGCTCGGGGACGGGGATGCCCTGGTCGTAGTCATAGACGGTGATGTCCTCGCTGCCCGCGAGGCTGAAGCCCCCCGCGACGAGCGATTCGCGGAGGTCCGCTTCGTAAGCGTAGACGCGCACCTCGAGATGGCGCCGGCCCTCGGCGGCGGTCGAGAGCTCGTCCTCGGCGTATCGCAGCATCTCGGGCTTGAGGTACTCGTAGCCGCGCTTGCAGGCGAAGCATGCCTCGCCCAGGTCCATCTCGTAAAAGGCGACGCCGACCATGATCCCGTCGTCTTCCCAGATGCCGAAACGATGCGTGAGCCTGTGGTTGAAGGCGGGATGGGTATGGGCGTACTCCCAGAAGGGCTGCGGGACGTTGCCGCCCAGTTCGTACCTACCGAAGTTTTCCCGGAGCAGCCTGCTCACGGGCTCGAAATCCTGATAGAGCTTGTACCTGCGAACCGTCATTGCCTTCCCTCTCGACACTTGAGCCGGGCATCATTTTGCCGGATAGGGGCGGAGGTGCAAGCCACGGAACGGGCTAAAGGATTCTTTCCCCCGGGGAGGGGAAAAGGCGCGGCGGCGGCCATGCCGATGGGCGGATGGCGCTGTGCCGTGCGCGACCGCGCTACCGTCACTTCCTCTCCACGCGGAGCCTGATCTCCATCTCGGCGCCGAATTTTCTCGCCGCCCTCTCGTCGTGGTACTCGTAGTGGCTGACGGGGTCTGGAGCGCTCCGCCAGGGCGAGGCGGGCAGCCATCGGCCATAGGCGAGGGCATAAGTCCTGCCGATAGCCGGGCCCCACAGGAAGCCAAACATGGGCCTGACCGTGAAGGCGGCATAGGTCCCCGCCGGCACGGTGATAACCTCGAGCCCTGGAAGCGCGCCATCGGGGCTCTCGACGACATCGCCCATCGCGTAGCGGTAGCTGCCGCTCGCCTCGTCATAGTCCGAGGTGACGGCGACGAAGAGACGGGGCCGCTTCGCCTCGAAGGGATGGCTGCGGCGCGCTTCCGTTAGGCGCTTCCCGAGGGCTGGCGCGTCCTTCATGATCCTCGAGTCCGATGTGTCCATGCCCGCGCCGAGGGCGAAGATCGGGGCGTCCTGCTTGATGATCGTCGGTTCCTGTAGTTTCCTCATGTTGGCTCCTTCATGCTCGTTGCTGGCCGCTCGGTCACGACCGTATGGGTATCCAGATTTCGGTGAGAGCCCCGGGCCGGTCTCCGGGGTAATCGGGGCCGCGCCGTTCGAAGAAGGGAGCTGGCGCCAGCTCGGCGCCCTGGCGGGGGAACCAGGTCTTGTAGATGTAGCGGTAGGTCGAACCGAGGTCCCTGAGGAAACCTCGATGCTCGAAGACCGCATAGTCGGCCGCCTCGAGGCGAAGGACCTCCATGCCGGTCGGGAGTGACGGCAGGGGCGGCTCGCCCCCGAAGGCGGCTTCCCCCGGAGGCGCGGCGCTCCCGCGGCCCGTACCGTCAGCCGGAGCGAGCTCCATGGCCGCGAAATAACAGAAGGAAAAATCCTCGCCGATCGCCTCGCGATCCGCGGAAAAATTGTAGATATAGATGCCGAAGGTCGAAAGATCGGCCGATCCCTCGATCTCGCCCATCCTCGGGAGGAAGGCTGACCAGAGACGCGGTATGCGATTACGCCCGGCGCTGTTGAGGCAGGGGAGCCCCGCGAAGGACGATCCGGGCCGACTCTCGAAACGCGGCTCGAGGGAGAGACCGCCCTGCGTCAGGGCCTCGAGCTCCTTGCGCGTGAGCGGGGGCCTGTCCCTGAGCATGTAGGGCAGGGCCCGACGCCTGAAGCGAGCGGGCGGCGCCCCGTACCAGCGCCTGAACGCTCGCGTGAAGGCCTCCTGGCTGTCGAAGCCCGAGTCGAGAGCAATATCGATGATGGCGTCGTCGCTCGAGAGGAGGCGGTCGGCGGCCCTTGTCAGCCGGCGTTTCCTCGCGTATTCGGAGGCGGGCTCCCCGGCGACGCTGGCGAAGACCCGCGAAAAATGGAAGGCCTACATGCCCGCCTCCCTCGCCGCGTCGGCAAGGCGGAAGGGTCCGTCGAGATGGGCCTCGATATAGTCGACTGCGCGCAGAAGCTCCTCGATATGGTCCCGCACGACTTCCTCCATCACGAAGAAGTATAGCCGTTCAGGCCCGCCCGTTCTTGATCGGCGTTGCTATTCCTCCCTCCGGGACGGGCCTATGCGAGCGGCACGCAGATGTCGAAGCGATAGGCGTCGGACCGGGGATCGCCAGCGCCGGGGAGGTAACGCTCGAAGTTGAAGGCCATGGCAGGCTTGCGGTCCATCGCAGGGAGGAGATCCGCATAAATCGCCCGGTAGCTCTCCGCGATGCGCGACGCCGATCCCCGGTGCTCGAACACGAGGCAGTCGCAGGCCGGCACCGCCTTGCCGACGAGGTCGAGGGGAAGCTCGTCGAGGGTTTCCATCTCGACGCCCACGAAGATGTCGAGCGAGTCCTCCGCCGACTCGTCCCAGGTCGCGAGCTGACGGAAAACCTGCGGGACTCGACGTCGCGGGATCGAGAGGGCCCGCGGCATGAAGGCGGCCCAGAGCTTCCCGACCGAGTCGCCGGCCTCGCTCACGCGGATCGAGCGACCGGCAAGGAGGGCGGCAGGGAAACGCTCGATGACCGGGGCGCGGACAATGGTCGGAGCCTGGCGCAGGGTCAGGGCGAGGGGCGCAAGATATGGAAAAGGCGCGCCCGCGCGGACGGAGCTCGGCGACACGCCGAACTCCCGGGAAAAGGCCCGGCTGAAGGTCTCGAGGTCGCGGAAACCGTATTCGAAGGCGGCCTCGGTCACCCGGCAGCCGCGCCGGGCGAGGGCCAGCCCCGCCTCGGAGAGCTTCCGCCTCAGGATGTATTCCTTGGGCGCGATGCCCGCCACACCAACAAAGAGGCGCACGAAGTGATGGAGAGAATAGCCCGACTTCGCGGCCACGGCCGGCACCGGAAGCTCCTCTCCGAGGCGGTCTTCAATCCACCTGGCGGTCTCGAGGATGATCTCCGCATTGGTCATGGCAGCATGATACACCGGAAGGTGCGCAAGGGGGACAACCGGACGCTGACAACGGCCGGAAACCTGCGCCGCGGCGACCCTCGCCCCGTCCGCCCCCTGCCCCGCCGACCGCAGGTGCCGCGCGCCGGCGGTCGGCGGGGCAGCCAGGTCAACCTTCGAGGCCCATCCCGCCCTCGGGCACCGACTCTCCCCAATCGGGGAGCCACGAAGGCGTCCGCGGCGCGGCCACGCGGTCGCAGCACCCGTAATAGGGCTTGATGTCGAGGACGACGGTATCGTCCAACGCATCGATCGCGGCGACCTCGACGAGGCCGTTTGCCGCATCGGCGGACCATATGGGGCAGACCGTCATGGCCACGAGGTTGGGCCTGAAGGGGCTCCTGTTCGCGAAGACCCCGGAGGAATGGCCCGGCGCGTAGGGCAACTCCCCATGGAGGACCGTCCTCGTATCGAAGCCCATCCCGAAGTCATTGCCAGCCCACCAGAGGACATGGCAATGGCTGAACTCCTCGAGCCCCTCGAGGCCCTTCCGGTACGGCGCTCCGATGGCTATGAAGGTCTTGCCTTCCTTCCGAACGACCTTCCCGATCCCCACAAGACTCATTTCCATGTACGCATCCTCCGATCAAACCAGGATGGGAGGATGCTAGCGCCGGGACGGCTCAGGGGCCTTGATGGAATGCGCCGTCGCCGAGGCGAGACGATGGCCATGTTTGACATTTCGCGCGGAAGCGGGGTCAGACCCCGCACCGTCCCGCGGCCCCGCCAGGCGGCGCCGTGCCGCCGGATTCCAGCAACGCGCAGCGCACTCAAGGCGGATAGGGGCCGAAAAAAAGGCCCCCGCCTTTCGGCGGGAGCCTCGTCAGTCAGGCGGAAATGCCGATCACTCGGCGAGGGCCTTGATGTGCTTGTAGGCGGTGAGGTCGGTGTAGAGCTCGCCGCTGTAGGGGTTCTTCCTCGTCTTGAGGACCTTGTAGACCATGTAGCCGAAGACCGCGACGTTGGCGGCGAGGGCGAGGAGGCTGACGACGAAAAGGATGGAGGGATTGTTCGTCGACTTGACCGCGAACCTGCCCGTGTCGATGAACTGGGGGAAGGTCTGGGCGAACATGCACCAGATGGCGAGGGTCTGGGCCCGGTGCTGGAGCCAGGCGCCCTTGCCGAGCGTGTAGGCGCAGAGGGTCGGGGCGAGGAGGAGTGCGAGACCGCAGTACCAGGAATGGTTGGGCAGGCAGTTGTAGGTGTAGGCGAAGTTCCAGAGATCATAGGCGAGGACCCAGAACCAGAGCATGTCCGGCCAGAGCATGTCCTTGCTGCCGTCCTTCGCGGTCTGCTTCTTGACGACGATGCCGAACCAGCCCGTGATGGTGACGATGTTGAGGATGCCTGCAATGCCGTTCATCACGTTCCAGGGGCCGCCGAGAAGGTCCTGGACCTGGTTGTTCTCGACGACGTGGGTCGCGATGCCCTGGAGGTTGGCATAGACGCGGCCGACCTGGAAATCGCGCGTGACGGCCTCGAGGATGTTGATGGCGAGGATGAGCGGAGGGAAGCAGAGCGCCCACTTCTTCTCGCTGAGCTTCCAGGTGCTGCCATCCTTCCTCGTGCCCTTGACGTGCCTGATGGCCCAGAAACCGATACATCCGGCCGTGGAGGAGTAGACCTTCGCGAGGTGGAACCAGTCCATGTAGGCCGTGTCGCGCATGACCGTGAGCCAGAGGATCGTGAGGATGATCGGCAGCACGACGAACATCGAGAAGCCGACCCACTTGAACCTGCGGCCGAGCTCGTTGAAACCGAAGAGGGCCGCGAAGACCGCGAGCCAGACGAGAAGCGCCAATGCGGTGCTTACGCCTTCGCCAAATACAAACATGCAGTGCTCCTGGATATGATATTGACGATGGCCAGCGTGTCCGTCATTCACGAGGCATGCGCCGGGACATCGAAGATAGCCGCACAGGGGAGCCTGACTCCGTCACGGAAAGACCGTATTGGTGCTTCCCCGCCGATCGCAAACGAAGCGATTCTAGCCCGTTGTCATTGGCGTTTCAAGCCCGATCCGGCAAATAGCTACATCGCGCAATGGGGCAGAGACGACAGGAGCCCGCGATGTCGCGGGCTCCATTTTTATTACCAATTATGTCATTCATGCAACGCGGCATCCATGACGCCGCAAGGCTGACGCCTTGCGCTCGCTTCTGGCGCGGCGTCCGTGCCGCGCCGAGGCTACGCGCCGGTCTGTCAACTTCAGCAGTCCTCGGATCTTTCGATATGCGCTCCGAGTCCGCGCAACCGGCGTCATCCCTGACGCCGCAAGGCTCGCGCCTTGCGCATGGCAAGGGCGCGGCGTCCGTGCCGCGCCCCGCTTGCGCACATCCCCGCGGCCGTCAGCAATCCTCGCTGCGCTCTATATGGGCTCCCAGCCCGCGCAATCGGGCAGCGATGTTCTCGTAGCCGCGCTCGATCTGATAGACGTTGTGGATGGTGCTCGTGCCCTCGGCGCAGAGGGCCGCGATGACCATGGCCATGCCGGCGCGGACGTCAGGGGAGGTGAGTGAGTCTCCGTGGAGCCGGGCGGGCCCCGAGACGACGGCGCGGTGCGGATCGCAGAGCACGATGCGCGCTCCCATACCGATGAGCTTGTCCACCCAGAACATGCGCGACTCGAACATCTTCTCGTGGATGAGGACGGTCCCCTCGCACTGGGTCGCGACGACGGTCATGATCGAGGTGAGATCGGGCGGGAAGCCCGGCCAGGGCTGGTCATCGATCTTGGGCACCTGCCCGCCGATGTCGGTTGCGACGCGCATCTGCTGGCCGGGCGGCACGAGGAGGTCGGTCCCGTCGACGCGCCACGAAATGCCGAGGCGCGAAAATGCGACCTTGAGGGGCCGTAGGTCCTCGGGGCGGACGCCCTCGATGACGAGGTCTCCCCGCGTGACAGCGGTGAGGCCGATGAAGGAGCCGACCTCCATGAAGTCCGGCCCGATCGCAAAGTCCGCCCCGCCGAGGGAGTCGACGCCATCGATGGTGAGGACGTTGGAGCCGATGCCTCCTATCTTCGCTCCCATGGCCACAAGGAGGTTGCAGAGATCCTGCACGTGGGGTTCGCTCGCGGCGTTGCGGATGATCGTGCGGCCCGAGGCGCGCACGGCAACCATGAGGGCATTCTCCGTGCCGGTGACCGAGGCCTCGTCGAGGAAGATCTCGGCCCCGACGAGCTTGTTCGCGGTGAACTTGAGTTCGTGGTCGATCTCGAGGCGTGCGCCCAGATCCTCGAAGGCGAGGACGTGGGTATCGATGCGCCTGCGGCCGATGACATCGCCGCCGGGCGGGGGTGTCGTCACCCTGCCGAAGCGGGCAAGGAGGGGACCCGCGAAAAGTATGGATGCACGGATCTTCTTCGCTTCCTTCGCGGGTATGTCGAAGCGCTCCATGGAACGCGTATCGATCTTCCACACATGTGGCTCGAGGCCTTCGACTGTCGCGCCGAGGTAGCGCAGGACATCGAACATGACCTGGACGTCCTCGATCTCGGGGATGTTGCGCAGGATCACTGGTTCGGAGGCGAGGAGGGTCGCGGCGATGCAGGGCAGGGCCGCGTTCTTGTTGCCGCAGACCTTGACCCGGCCCTTGACCGGGAAACCGCCTTCGATGACGTACTTGTTCATGGCACAACATTACGGGAGAAGCGCGACATCGTCAATTCGGTCGTGAGTGGGCTCCATTCTTGCGCCATACCCGCTTTTCGGGTATCATGACGTCCTGGCATGGCGGCGTTCTCCGCCCGGCCGATGCCCTACGCGAGGTTCCAATGTCCTACAAGCTCGACGGTGCCAAGTTTCCGACCCTCGACGAACTCGTCGAAGCACTCTACCCCCTCTACGCAGACAAGATGAGCATCGAGGAATTCCGGAAGTACGCCGAAGAGCACGCCGAGAAGAGCTAGATGGCCTCCAGTGCCTTCTTCCCGGCCATGGATCGCCGGAGCATCCGGCATGAGGTCAGGACCCAGCTCAACCATATAGTCGGCTATGCGGACATCCTCAGGCAGGAGTCGGTCGACCGCGGCGAGCAGGCGCTGGGCGACACCTACGCCTCGATGAAGGATGCTGCCCTCGAGATCCGCGAAGCCTCGCTTGCGTATTTCGCGGATCCCGACGGGACGAGCCCCTTCCCTCCGGACAAGGCCGAGCTCGAGCGCAGGATCTACGGCGCCCTTTACGACATCATCGCCCTCATCCAGACGGCAAAGCGCAGTTTCGGCTCACGCCCCGCCCTGCCCTTCCTCCCCGACACCGAGAAGATCCACGAGGCGGCCAACGAGATCATCGAGATCATCGAGACGAGCCTTTCGGCGCCCTCGGCTTTCGCAGAGGAGGATGGCTACGCGACTACCTCGGGCAAGGCATCCCCCCGCGACATCGATGCGCTCAAGGCGACTGAGCTCGCGCCTCCCCGGCGCTGTGGCTCCATCCTCGTCGTGGACGACGACGAGTCCAACCGGGAGATCCTCGCGCGCCACCTCGAACGCCAGGGCCATCGCGTCGCCCGCGCCCAGGACGGCATCGAGGGGCTCGGGATGCTGCGCAAGGACTCTTTCGACATCCTCATCCTCGACGTGATGATGCCGGGCATGAACGGCTATCAGCTCCTGGAGACCGTGAAATCGGACGAGGCGCTCAAGGACGTGCAGGTCATCGTCATCTCGGCCCTCGACGACACGAAGGGCATTGCGCGCTGCATCGAGCTCGGCGCCGAGGACTACCTCCCGCGGGAGTTCGAGCCCGTCATCCTCAGGGCGCGCATCGAATCCTGCCTCGAGCGGCGGAGCCTCCTCAGGCGGCAGGCTATTTATCTCGCCGCCGTGCGCAAGACGGCAAAGCTCCTCGATGAGGGCCTCGCGGAAGGCGCCGACTACGTGCGTGGCCTCCTCCCCCCCCGCATCTCGGACAGGGGGCTCCGTGCCGACTGGGCCTTCATCCCCTCGCGCGCCCTCGGCGGGGACATCTTCAGCTATCACCCCCTCGGCGACCGTCGCCTCGCCATCTTCCTGCTCGACGTGAGCGGGCATGGAATCGGCGCGGCCCTCTATTCGGTCACCCTCATGAACATCATCAGGAACCAGGCCCTCGTCGGCGCGGACTTCGGCGATCCCGCCTCGGTGCTCAGGCGCCTCAATGAGGCCTTCCAGATGGAATCGCAGAACAACCTCTACTTCACTGCCTGGTACGGCGTCTGGGATGAGAAGACAAGGGAGCTCGCCTGGTCCTCCGCGGGAGGGCCGCCGGCCGTCCTCCTCCTCCCGGGAGGCGGCGTCGAGCGCCTCGCGACCGAGGGCATGGCCATCGGTTTCGACCCCTCGGCGAACTACCGCAACGACAGGCAAGTCCTTCCTCAAGGCTCGCGGCTCTACCTCTTCAGCGACGGCATCTACGAGGTGACCACCCGCGATGGCTCGATGCTCGGCCTCGACGCCTTCATCGGCATCCTCGCGGCGGTGACGCGGCACGAGGATCCGCAGACGCTCCAGGGCGTCACCGAGATGGTGCGCGGCCTCTCGCTCACCGGTACCTTCGCCGACGACGTATCCCTCGTGGAGGCCGTCCTTGGCTAGGTCGATCGAGCTTCCCCGCCCCGACGACTTCCACGTCCACCTGCGTTCGGGTCCGGCCATGGCCGCCTATGCGCGCCGCGAGGCCGCATCCTTCGGCAGGGCCCTCGTCATGCCGAACATCCTGCCCCCGGTCGCGGACGCTCCGGGCGTCGAGGCCTACCGCAAGGCCATCATGGACGCGATATGCGATACCAAACCAGGGCTCGAGCCCCTCATGGCCTTCAAGCTCCTTCCCGGCATGACCGCGGAGACGGTGAGGTCCTGCGCCCGTGCGGGGGCGATAGCCGGCAAGTACTATCCCGCCGGCGCCACGACGAACTCATCGGACGGCATCCGTTCGCCCACCGAAATCGAGGATGCCCTCGCCGCTATGGAGGAGGAGGGCCTCGTCCTCTCGATCCATGGCGAGGATCCGGCTGCGCCCGTCCTCGAGCGCGAAGCCGCCTTCCTGCCCGTCGTCGAATCGATCCTCCTGCGGCACCCGCGCCTCCGCGTGGTCCTCGAGCACCTCTCGGGAGCCGAGGCCCTCGCCTTCGTGATCTCGGGTCCGCCCAACCTGGCGGGGACCCTCACCGCCCACCACCTATCCTTCAGCCTCGACGACCTCCTCGGCGAGGGCATGGATCCCCACCTCTTCTGCAAGCCCATCGTGAAGACCGCCCGCGATCGCGAGGCCCTGCGCGAGGCAGCCTTCAAAGGCGAGCGCCGCCTCTTCTTCGGCAGCGACTCGGCGCCCCATGCGCGCGCGGCCAAGGAGAGCCGGCGCGCCCCCGCCGGCATCTACGCCGCCCCCACAGCCCTCCCGGCCCTCGTTAGCCTCTTCGTCGAGGCCGACGCCGAGGCGGCCCTGCGCCCCTTACTCTGCGAAAACGGCGCAGCCTTCTACGGCCTCCCGCCCGCGAAGGGCAGCAGCATCCTCGCCGAGGAAGCCTGGACAGTACCGGAGGAAGTCGACGGCTCGGTCCCGATGTTCGCGGGCAAGAGCCTCGCCTGGCGCGTGGTCGGCACCGAAGCGGGTTGAAAGCTTTAGCCCTTCTACCGTTATTAGGACTCGCTCGAGCGGGGCCTGGCAAAGTAAAAAGCCCACGGGGCGCTACGCGCCGTGGGCTTTTTACTTTGCCACCCGCCGCGATGTCGCGTCTTGTAAAGGGTAGCTGGGTTATATCCTTTCAGGCCGGGTTCGTGGGCGGCAGCCTGTCCTGCGAGGTTCTTGCACCTGCGCCATGTGGCCGCGCTCGCGTTGGCGGCACCGGCGACACCGGCGGCACCGCCCGCAGCGCAGGCCTCCCGTAAAGGCGATGGCGCGCATCCAGGAAAACTCGCGCGCCGGGCGCCCGCGTCCCCGGCAACGCCGACTCCAGCTGCGCCCCCGCCCGCCACCCCAAGCCCGCCGGCCATGTAGCCAGGGGCCGATGTCCCCCTCTCGCCGCGCGGCCTGCCTCGCTACCGACCTTGAGAGCCACCGCCAACAGAAGCCGCCTCGTAGGGCCACCTCGGCCCGGACACTTCATGACAAGGCAGGGCGGCGGGTGGGAGGTGAAACGGGACGCGCCGCGAAGCGGCCGCGCCTCGTTTCACCTCCCAGGCCCCGCCCTCCATGGTCATAAAACGGCCCAGCCGCAGCGCACCAAAGAAAAGCGGCACCCGCTTGCGCGGATGCCGCCTCATGATCTATCGCCGGCCTCAGAGCCGCACGATGCGCGAGTGGGTGAGGACCTCGGCTCCGGCGCTCGTGATGAGGACGTCGTTCTCGAGCCTGACGCCGCCCGCCTCGGGGTCGTAGAGCCCGGGCTCGATGGTGATGATGTGGCCGGGCTTGAGGATGGCCTCGTTGTCCGCGCGGCTCCGCACCGCGGGGGCCTCGTGGGCCTCGAGGCCCACGCCGTGGCCCAGGGCGTGCGGCATCGCATAACCTGCCGCGCTGAACACCTCGTCGGCGGCCAGGGCCACCTGCCGCGAAGGCACGCCGGGCGCGCAGCGGGACACGCAGGCCGAATATGCCCTCTCGACGAGCTCGACCATCTCATCGGCCTTCTTCGAGGGCTTGCCCCGGACGAAGCTCATCGTGACGTCCGAGGTGTAGCCCTCGAGCTTGAGACCGAAGTCGAGGATGGTCATGCCGGGGCTCGCGAAGGAGCCGGGGCCGTAGGGCGGGAAGGCATGGATGCCGAAGCTGCGGGCAGGCCCCGCGGCCAGGGTCTCGAAGCCCGTGCCCTCGCAGCCGCGCACGCGGCACTCGCGCTCGATGAAGAGGGCGGCGTCCATCTCTGTGACGATGCGGCCGGCCTTGACCGCGGCCTCGATCTCGTCCATGAGGTCGTCCGTGATGGCCGACACGCGGCGGTAGAGGGCAACCTCCGCGGAATCCTTCACCGCCCTCATGTCGAGGATGAAGGCGTCGAGGCCTTCGGACCTGCAGACGAGGTCGTGGTCCGGCAGGGCCTCGACGTAGTCGATGTAGGTCGGGTAGGGAGTGACGGAGGGGAGCTCCACCCGGCTGCCCTTCCCGACGCCGAGCTGTGCAAGGGCGCCCTCGAGGGCCTTCACGGCGCGGCGCTCGAAGTCCGTATAGGCGAGGATGGTGTCGACCCTGGCGAGGGCCTTGGCCATGTTGACGTCCCAGGCGATGAGGATGGACTTGCCCTCGGCGGAGATTACGAGGAGGGCGTCCGAGGGCTGGCCCGTGAGGTAGCGGATCGAGGGATCGCGCCTCCCTTCGGTGTCCTCGATGAGGAGGGCGCCTATGCCCTCTTCGCGGAGGCGGGCGGCCACCCGACTCCGTCTCTCCGCATAGGTATCGGCCCCGAATCCTGTCGTGTTGTTGCTCATGGTATTTCCTTGAGCGCAGTCTGCGCTGCGAGCAGTATACCACCGGACCACTTCTCGTTGGAGGAAACCGCCATGAGGGCGGCCCAGAGGATGTGGTTTTTCGTGAGGGCGCCGTTCTCGATGGCGGCCTTGGCCATGCGGTTCCGCGTATCGTCGGTGATGCCGGCCTTCTGGTCCGCGTCGAGCCTGAGGATGATGTCGCGGAGGGCCGTGGCCGCGGCGTCGGTCGCGTTCACGCCGAGGGACTGGAGGGCGAGGAGGCGCTCCTCGTCGTCGAAGCCGTTCGAATACGCGAAGACGGCGAGGGGCACGCCCTCGGCCCGGGTCGACCTCCACGCGATGAGCGATCTCAGGGCCAGCTTGCGCACCTCGGAGAGGGCCTTGGCCTCGGTCTTGTCGCGGGGGCCGGCCGTTTCCGCCACGTCGAGGGCGAGGAGGGCGGCCTCGACCTTGCGCTCGACGGGAGCCTTCGACGAGGCGTTGTACCTCAGGGCGAGGAGCTTGCGGGCCGCGCTCTCCTTCCTCAGGAGCTCCATGATGGGATCGGTGGGATCCGCAGCGATATTCGCGAGGGAACGCTCGGCCTGGTCGCGGACACGCTGGGTGTACCAGGCGTCGGTCGCGTAGAAGACGGGCATGAAGCCGCGGACGTCGCGGAATTTCTCGAGGGCGAGGATGCAGCCGTAGGCCACCTGCTCGTCGGCGAGCTTGTCGGGCCCCGGGGCGATATCGAGGTCGCGGAGCATGATGGCGATGCGGTCCACATAGTCGACGGCATGGACCTTGCCGAGGGAGATGAGGGCTTCGGCCCGGGCAAGCGGATCGCGGAGCTGCTGTACGACGGCCCAGAGGGAAGCCGCGGAATCGTCGTATTTGTAATCGCCAAGGGCCCTGCAGAGGACCTTGACCATGTCGGCGTAGATTTCCTTGTCGGTACCGGCCGAGTAGCTCGACTGCCTCTGGAGGAGGTCGTCGAGGGCTTCGGAAAGGATGGGAGCCACGCTCCGGTCGCCCAGCCCGACGAGGCTCAGCACCGCGGAATACTTCTGCTGGAGGCTGCCCGCATCCTTGTAGATCTGGCGGTAGACCTCCGTTTCCTCGCTCGAGAAGGCCAGGGGCGCAGCCATGGCCATGAACGCGAGGGCGAGACACATGAAACGCTTCATCGAAACTCCCTTACTCCCAGTAGACTTCCGTCTTCTGGTCCTGCCGTATCGTATACTCGAAAGACCTGCGATCCTTGACGGCGCCCGCGGCGTCGGTGACGACGGTGCTGAGGACCTGGCCGAGATCGCCGTATGTATAGGCAACTTTCGAGACCAGGAAGCCGTCGGCCAGCCTCGTCTCGAGGGTCATGAGCCTCCCGCCCGAGTAGGTCGGGACCTCGTACTTCTGGAGCTTCCCGTCGGCTGCCTTGTAGAGGCGTTTCGCGACGAGGCCAGCCGCGTCATACTCGACGGCTATCGAGCCCGTCCGCTTTCCTGCGCCGTCCTTCATGTCCACGAGGACGAGCCTGCCGTCGCGGTACTCGTAGCTCGTCGCCGCCCTGAGGAGGCCCTGTCCGTCAAAAGCCTTCCATTCGAGACGGTTGCCGGCGTCATAGACATAGGTCGAGGAGGACTGGACGTTGCCCTTCTGGTCGAGGGTCCGCTCGGAGAGAAGGCGCCCTTCCTGGTCCCAGGTCATCTCGTGCCTGAGGCGGAGCTTGCCATCGGCGCCGTAGGTTGACTCGGCCTTGGCGCGGCCATTATCCAGCTCGGAGACGACGCGCTCGACAGGGTCGGGCCGCGAGCCGTCGTAGCTGTCCTTCTCGAGAAGGCTGAGCAGGGAGGAATCGTATTTATAAATGGCATATTCGTCGACAAGGCCGTCGGCGAAATACGAGGTTTCCTTGACAAGGACGGGCACCTGGACGGTGACCAGCCTTTCCTTCCGCTGCTTCTGGGGAGCGGCGGCAGGCGCAGGTCCGCCCGCGCAGGAAACGGCCAGCAAGGCCGCAAGGGAAAGGACAAAACCGGAAACGAGACTGTTTCGTCTCATCGCAACCTCCGATGGGTACTCTATTCGCGAACCCAAATATAAACGAGGACCCCAGGGTAATGAAAAGAGGAGGGAGAGGTAGGTGACGGTCAGGGACAGCTGCGTTCCTTGAGGTATTCGTAGGCCGACTTGAGTGCCCGGAAGTCCTCGGCCATGCCCGCGCCGGCGAGATCCGGATGGTAAGCCCGGCTCTTTCTCCTCCAGGCGCGCTTGATCTCGTCAGGGCCCGCGTCACGCCCGATGCCGAGGAGCTCCCAGGGGTCGCGGTAGCCGGGGAAGCACCTGCCGCGGGCCTCGGCTATGACGCCGGCCGAACAGCCCGAGTCGGCCAGGATCTTGACGATGGCGAGTTCCGCATCATGGTCGAGGTCCCGGGACCGCGATGCCACGAGTCCGTACGCAAAGGCCGCGAACAAGGCCTGGGCTTCGGCCCCACCCCTCGTCGAGAGATCCCGCGCAAGGCCCTCGAAGGGGAGCTCCTCCTCGGCCGCGGCGGCCTCGAAAAGCCTGAGGCCCTGACGCTCCGCGAAGGCAGATCCTGCGGCCGAAGCCCCATGGATGGTTTCGCGCAACGCGTCAAGGAGGGGGCCGCGCCTCTCGTCGGCTCCTCGCGGCCCCGGCAGGGCCGGGGACAGGGCAAGGGCGGCCGCGGCCGCCATGCCGGGAAGGGCCTCTTCGGGCCGCGGCGAATCCGGATTGCGGAGGTATAGCCTGAGCCTGCGGCCGCTCCGCAGGGAGTCGACCATGAAGCCGAGGAGGAAGCCTGCGGCGGCGCCGTACCAGCTCCCCACGAGGCCGAGGACAAGGCCGGTTATGCGGCCAGCCCAGGGATCCAGGCGGGAGACGGCGAGGGCAAGGAAGCGGCGAAGACGGTCCGAGCCCGCCCCTCCCTCAGTCCCCTTCGGATTCGGGAACATGACGGCGGAGGCTGGCCGCTATGACGACGAGGAGGGCCAGGACGACGGCCCTGAGGCCCGCGGAGGCGGCAAGGGAGAGGGGGCCGGGGAGGATGCGAAGGACCCAGTCGGAGAGGAGGCGATCGGCCGCCTCTCCGACATAGAAGAAGAGGCCCGCGGCAGCGGCCATGACGGGCAGGGCGAGCCAGGCGATCTTCGCCACCTTGCCGCCCGCCGGGCGGAAGCGGATGCCCACCAGGGTTCCAAGGGCCGCGGCGCCGAAGATCGCGAAAGGCAGGCCGAGGCGCCTCAAGAGCTCGGACATGAAGGGCTTCTGCGAAAGTCCGTAGGCCGGCGCGGCGACCGCCCCCTGGAAAAGATCCAGCGTGGAGGCCGAAGCGGGGAGCCGCTGGCCCACGGCCAGGCGGTAGAGGGTCAGCACGTCGAGGCCTGAAGCCACGAAGAGGGGCGCAGCCCCGCCCGAGGCCAGGCTCGGCACGAAGACCGTCGCCGGCCTGTCGCGTTCGACAGCCTCGAAGAAGAGCTTGCCCGCAGCGAGCTTGGCGTAAGGCGCGACGATGTGGAGGATCTCTCCACCCCCGCCGCCCAGGGTTATGTACTCGAGATCGAAGAAGAAGGCAGCCTCGGGCGTGAAGGCAACCTCGCGGGCGGCCAGGATGGCGGCGGGGACCGGGGCGGTCGAGCCCGCGGCCGCAGGGACGCCGGCCTTGGGCACGGCCATTGCAGGCGCCGCCTGGGCCGGCGCGGCCTTGGCGGCCGGCACGAGGAGGAGGAAGCGCGGGAAGACGCGCGCGGCCGCGGCCGTATCGGCCTCGTCCTTGAAGAAGCCGCTCGTCTCGATGGCTGCGAGGGATTCGGTGAGGTAGCGTCTGACGTCGGCGTCCGAAGGCTTCTCCCGCGACATCTCGGAGAAGAGGCGGTAGGCGGAAACAGCGTCTCCCGACTGGAGGTAGCCGAAGGCCTCGACCTTGCGGCCGAAGAAGGCAGCCTTATCCGCGTCTGCGGCGCTGCCCCCCGAGGCGAGGATCTCGCCCCAGGCACGGTCGGCAAGGACCTTGGCCGCCGCGAGGGATGGGTCGAGGGACAGGGCCTTTTTCGCATGCCAGTTGGCGCTGTAGAAATCCTGTTGCCTGAAGTAGTCCTCCGCCTTGGCCAGATGCTCCTTGGCGGCCGCAGGATCACGTTCGGGGGCTGCGGCCGCTGTCACGGCAGCTGGGGCTCCCTCGCGCGCGGCCTTGATCTCCGCGCTCATGAGCCGAGTCTCGAGCTCGACTGCCCGCGAATCGAGGCGATCGATCGACGCGAGGGCCCCGTAGGAAGACCTCGCTTCGACCAGGCGCCCGTCGTTCAAGGCCGCCCGCGTATCGGCGAGTGCCTTGTTGAAACGGCCCGAAAGATCGAGGTAGGAGTAGCGGCGCGTCTCCATGTCGGGCGCAAGGATGAGGACGAGGACGGCGAGGAGGGCGGAGACGAGAACTCCGGGGAGGATCGAGTCGCGAAGGAGGTTCTCGGACTTGCCGGCCATCGAGCCAAGGGCGAGGGAGAGGGCCAGGAACTGGAGGGCCGGAAGCCACCAGGCAAAGTCGAGGAAGGCCTTCGAGAGCTCCCACTTGAGGGCGTAGGAGGGGATGATCACGTTGGCGTTCCGCTCGTAGGCCGCAAGGGCGAAGAAGACGAGGAAGGCGAGGCCGTCCACGAGTATGGTCGCGCCGAGGATGCGCTTTCCGGGCTTCATTCGGCCTCCCTCCTGCCCGCCGCGAGGGCGAGGATGGCGAAGACGAGGCCAAGGAAGGCTTCGAGGCAGGCCACGACGAGGATGCCCGGAACCTTGGACAGGCCGAGCTTCGCGGCAAGCTTGCCCGCGAGGAGGAGGGCCGGAGGACTCATGAGGGCGGCGTCGAGGAGGACAAGGACAATGACGCCGGCCAGACCGAAGAAGAAGCCGACGAGGGGCCAGCGGGGCAGGCTCGCAAAGCCTGCGAGGCCGGCCGCGAGGAAGGCGATGCCGCCCGCGACGATCAGGGCGAGGGAAAGGGGAAGGCCGTCGAGGCCCGCGAGCCTCTCGTCGAGCCGCCGCCCCTCGAGTCCGGGAATGGAGGGCAGGAAACGCCAGGCGGGCTCCAAGGCCTCCCGGCCTTCGAAAACGTGGCTCCCTATCCTCACCCTTCCCGTCTCAGGCGCGTACTCGGCTCGGGGCGCGTAGAAGAGTCGGGGCGCTCCCTCGCCATCGGCCTCGTAGCCCAGGGCGAGGACTGCGGAGGAGCCCTCGTAGCGGCCGACAAAGAGGGAGGAGCCGCCGTTCTCGACGACCATGCCGGATACCGCTGCGGGCTTCCCGTAGCGGAGCTCGGGCACAAGGTCGAGCCTGCGGAGCTCCGCGAAGCCGACGAGGACGCCGAAGCCCATGACGAGGACACTGAGCAGGGAAAGGAAGCGCTTGCCCGTCCTCCGCTCGAAGGCATGGAAGCCAAGGAAGACGGCCGCGATGACTGCTATCGGGAAGAGGCGGAGTCCCGCCGCGATGGCCGCGACAAGGAGGCCGTCGGCAGTCGTCCCGGCGGGGCTTCCCCCGAGGGCGGCGATGGCGACCACGAGAATGAGAACAAGGAGGAAGTCGGCGCAGAAGCGGCCTGCGGCGCCGAACCAGTTTTTCATCCCGCAAACTGTAGCACGGCGACGACGCTGCCGCAAGCTTTCGGCCTTGCGTTAGCCGACGCAGTTCCAGAGGCTGCAGGACATTATCCACACAACTTATCCACAAGGCCCTTTTTCCCCTGCCCCGGACAAGGGCTTGTCCAATAAGGATTTTCGCGATTCCGAAGCAGGCACGGAAAATCTCGAAGAACTCCAGCAAACAGTGTATTTTGTTTTACAATAATGTTTTATATTGCTTACCCACATTTTTGTTCAGGTTTCTGCCCACAAATCTCCAATAAAAACGACGCCTCCACTCTTGCCTGTTCAGGACCGGTGAGTAATCCCCCCTTTATGCACCGGTTATCCACAATATTCGCCGACAAGCCGGTACCCCTCGCTGCGGGAGCACACGAGAAAGCCCCCGAGCCCCGGCTCGAGGAGGTCGAGCCGGTGTCGAAGCGACGAAACATGGACGTCGACAGCCCTCGAGCCCGATCGCGGCTTGCCCCAGAGTGCCAACGCCAGGGCATCGCGGGGAACGGGATTGTTCAGGTTGAGGGCGAGGATCCGCGCGATGCGGTACTCGCGCTCGGTCAACTCCACGCTGCGTGAAGCGGCGGGCGGATCGCCCTCCGGGAGCCCCGGAGCCGATAGACGCCTGCCGGAGAACTCGAGGATGGATCGGCCGAGGAGGAGACGGACCCTGAGGAAACGAAGCGCCCTGGCCTCGAGCTCTTCGAGGCCCCAGGGACTCCGTAGATAGTCGCTCGCTCCCTGCCGGAAGCATTCCGCCATGAAGCCGGTCCAGCCGTAGGCGAATACCGGAAAGGGACGGGCATCGGGAGGCATGTCGAGGTAGGCGGGAGCGGGGAGGACCCAGAGATCGCAGGCCGGAAGCTGAACGCGGGCGGCGGACGAGGGGAAAGGCAGGAGCTCAAGAACGAGGAAGCCGCGCTGCGCCGGATGCCCGCACCCGTCGCCCCGCGGCTTCGTATCTTCCTGCAGCTGTTCCAGGAGCTCGGGATCGGCGACGACGCAGGCCTTCATCGCGCGGTCCCGGGGGACATCAGGGCTGGGCGCCGCCGGTCTCGGTGCCGCCGCCGGTCTGGTCGGCGAGCATCTTGCGCTTCAGGTCCTCGAGCATGGCGTCGGCCCCGGCGCCGGAGGACTCGAGCTGGGCGAACTGGCGCTCGAGCGTGGCGCCGCTCGTGGCGTCCTCGAGTTCCTTGGTCGCCTCGGCGCGGGCCTCGATCTCGTCGACCTTCTTGGCCATGCGGTCAAAGGTGTCGAAGGCGCTCTTGTTGCCCGAGATGCTCGACATCGTCTTGTTGATCTTGTCCTGGGCCTCGGCGCGCTTGGCCCTGGCGATGAGGATGTTCTTCTTGCGCGTGGCCTCGTCG
>Ga0209098_1000226_pt1:0-35000 | contig 63722 bp, 42 predicted proteins | sample AD_JPNHW1_MetaG_FD_184429 | JGI IMG/M metagenome (GOLD analysis project Ga0209098, IMG submission 184429) | Active sludge microbial communities of municipal wastewater-treating anaerobic digesters from Japan - AD_JPNHW1_MetaG (SPAdes) (version 2) | ecosystem: Engineered > Bioreactor >...
CGACGGCCTCAAGCCCGTCCAGCGCCGCATCCTCCACACCCTCTGGGAAATGGACGACGGCCGCTTCCACAAGGTCGCCAACGTCGTCGGCGCCTGCATGCGCCTCCACCCCCACGGCGACGCCTCAATCGAGGCCGCCCTCGTCAACCTCGGCCAGCGCCGCTGGCTCGTCGAACCGCAGGGCAACTACGGCAACACCCTCACTGGCGACGGCGCCGCCGCCGCCCGCTACATCGAGGCCCGCCTCACCCCCTTCGCCAAGGACGTCCTCTTCAACCCGAAGACCACCGTCTGGCAACTCAGCTACGACGGCCGCACCCGCGAGCCCGTCACCCTCCCGGCCAAGTTCCCCCTCGTCCTCCTCGAGGGCGCCGAGGGCATCGCCGTCGGCCTCGCGACCAAGATCCTCCCCCACAACTTCAACGACCTCTGCCGCGCCGCGGTCAACCACCTCCAGGGGAAACGCTTCCGCATCTTCCCCGACTTCCCCTCCGGCGGCATCGCCGACTTCGCCGAATACAACGACGGCGAACGCGGCGGCAAGGTGAAGGTCCGCGCCAAGATCGAGACCCGCTCGAAGTACCTCCTCGCCGTCACCGAGCTCCCCTTCGGCACCACCACCGAGACCCTCATCGACTCGGTCCTCGCCGCCAACGCCAAGGGCAAGATCAAGATCCGCCACATCGACGACAACACCGCCGAGAAGGTCGAGATCCTCATCCACCTCCCCCAGGGCGCCGATACCGAGCAGCTCATCCAGCAGCTCTACGTCTTCACCGACTGCCAGGTCTCCATCTCGCCCGCCGCCTGCGTCATCGACCGCATCAAGTCCGCCGACGGCCGCTCTACGGCGAACCGCCCCGTCTTCCTCGGCGTCTCCGAGATCCTCCGCCGCTCCGTCGACCGCACCGTCGACCTGCTCCGCCAGGAGCTCGAGATCCAGCTGGCCGAGCTCGAGCAGCAGTGGCACTGGGACTCGCTCGAACGCATCTTCATCGAGGAGCGCATCTACCATCGCATCGAGAGATCGGAGACATGGGAGAACGTCATCTCCGAGATCCGCAAGGGCCTCACGCCCTTCCTCAAGCTCCTCCGCCGCCCCGTCACCGACGACGACCTCGCCCGCCTCACCGAGATCCGCATCAAGCGCATCTCGAAGTACAACCGCTTCCAGGCCGACGAGCAGATCAAGAAGATCGAGTCCGACATCAAGGACGCCAAGCACCACCTCGCCCACCTCGTCGACTACGCCATCGCCTGGTTCGAGCGCCTCGCCGAGAAGTACGGCAAGGGCGTCAAGCGCCGCACCACCTACGACGAGATCGAGCAGATCAGCGCCGCCGCCGTCGTCTCCGCCAACCAACGACTCTACGTCGACCGCGAGCAGGGCTTCATCGGCCTGAACTGGCGCCAGCACGACTACATCGCTGATTGCTCCGTCCTCGACGACGTCCTCTGCATCATGGCCGACGGCTCGATGAAGGTCTCCCGCGTCGCCGACAAGGTCTTCATGGGGCGCGACATCATCCACATCGCCATCGTCCCGAAGGAGGCCGACACGACCGTCTACACCCTCGTCTACCAGGACAAGGAGACCGGCAAGGCCTTCATCAAGCGCTTCCAACTCGGCGGCTTCACCCGCGACAAGCTCTACCCGCTCACCGCCTCCGACGGCTCCCACATCGTCTGGATCGATGTCGCACGTTCGCCCGCCGAGATGCCCTCCAAGCTCCACATCCTCCTCGACGGGCGCAGCCACGCCCGCGTCCGCGACTTCGAGTTCGACGCCTCCACCCTCGCCATAACCAGCCGCGGAGCCAAGGGTCTCACCGTCTCCAAATGGCCGGTGAAGGCCGTCAAAGTACTCGATATCCCCCGCCGCAGTTGATACACCGCGTTGTCCTTCCGGGGCGGCCCCGTCCTCCACTCGCGCCAAACGAAAATTTAACAGGTCATTGACCTAGAATTTAAAACTGTGTGCTGTATAAGGTTGTTCCGTCGGAACGCCCGCCTGCCCCTATTGTACTCCCCTTTCCCCCCCGACCTTCAACGTCATGAATCCTAGTTCTTCCGCATCCTCCGCCGGCGGCGACACGCCCACCAATCACCTTGTCGAGCTCACCTCGAGCACCCTGCAGGTGGTTCGCGTCGAGACCGGAGCGATCGGCATGTCGCGCAACGCCTCGCTCGACAACAAGGCCAGCCTCGACCTCCTCCTCAACGGGGTCGCCGCCGATTGGCAGACCGCAGGCTGGACGGCGGGAGTGGGCGGCTTCCTGCCCGCCACCTCCTGGCACATTGTCACCGAAGAACAGGTACGCGATTCCGGCGCACCCACCCTCGCCTCCGTCGCCGCAGGGCTTCCCCACGGCTTCGCCGGCGATCTGCTCGTCGCCGGCTGCTCCGCCGGCAAGGGTTCCCCGGTCGAGACCGCCGGCGAGAATCGCTGGCTGCTCGCCGTCGCCCCGAAGGAGGGCCTCGACAAGCTCCTCGTCAGCGCCGAGCGCTGCAAGCTCACCCCCGCCCCCATCGGCCCCGGCGTCCTCGATCACATCGGCGCCATCAGCCGCCTGCTCAAAGTCACCGGCCAGAATGCCGTCGCCCTCTGGGAGCTCGGCCTCGAACGGTCCCACATCTTCCTCGTCACGGCCAACGGCGTCGAAGCCGTCGTCCCCTGCGAGATCAAGCTGACCGATGTCTGGGAGGCCGTCCGCAGCGAACTCAATCTCAAGTACCAGCTCGCCGCCGCCCGCCTGTTCTACGGCGATCTCTTCGACTTCACCGAGGCGGCGCCCCGTGTCGCCGGCGCGCTCTCCGGCCAGCTCTCCTCCGCCTATGCGGCATTGCCCGTCCATGGCGACAAGCCCGCGCTCGCCTGCGCCGGCCTCACCGGCACGCAGAACTGGCTCGTCAACCATCTCGCCGCCGCGATCGGCACCACCAACTGGCAGCCCGACCCCGAGATGGCACTCGGCGAACTCGGCCTCAACGTCGCCGGCGATCTCCTCCCCGGCCAGCTCGCCCCCGCCTCCTTCGGACTCCTCCACCGCGCCGCCGTCAGCTCGAAGGGCGGCAACGCTTGGAAACCGGTCTGGCACGCTGCCGCTGAAGCCAATTTCAAGTTCGCGCTGCCCACGGCTCCGAGACCCGCGCCCGCACCGGTGCCGGCCAAGCCCGTCGTCCAAGCCCCCGCGCCCAAGCCGGTGGCCCCGACACCCGCTCCGGCCCCCAAGCCCGCGCCGATCCCCACTCCGATCCCGGCGCCCAAGCCCGCCGCAAAGGCCCCCACGCCGATGCCGCGCCCGGCGCAGCCCACCCCGGTCGCCAAGCCCGCCCAGCCCGTGCAGCAACCGGCGCCCAAGCCCTCGCAGGTGATCATCCCGCCGGCCAAGCCCGCCCAGCCTGCACAGCAACCGGCGAAGCCCGCGCCGCAGCAGCCCGCCCCCAAGCCCACGCTGCAACAGCCCGCAAAGCCCGCGCAACAACAGCCCGCGGCCAAGCCTGCCGAGGCGCCCAAGCCCGCTTCACAACCCGTAGCCAAGACACCGCTCGCCACAGCCGCTGCCGCCAAGGCCGCCGCTGCCAGCGAGACGGCCGGCCAGCCGGCCACAAAGAAGAAGGCGCCGGTCGCCCTCTTCGCCGCCATCGGCGCCGCGGTCGTCATCGGCATCGGTGCAGTTCTCTTCGTCCAGCAAAGCAACGCCAAGGCCGCAGTCGTCGCCGCTGAGAACCAGCGCAAGATCGACGAGGCCAACAAGGCCGCCGCCGCGGCCAAAGCCGCCGCCGAGAAGGCCGCAGCTGAAGCCAAAGCCAAGGCCGAAGCCGAGATTACACGTCTCCGCGCCGAAGCCGCGAAAGCCGAGAAGCTCGCCCACGACGAAGCCGAGAAGCGGCAGATCGCCCAGGACACCCTCGCCCGCACCCCCGGCGTCATCTCCATCACCACCATTCCCGAGGGCGCCGAGGTCAGCATCGACGGCAGCACGCCGCAGATCACCCCGGCCACCATCACCAACGTCACCCCCGGGATGCGCAAGGTCGTCATCAGCCTGCCCGGCTACGACACCGTCACCCAGCTCGTCGAGATCAAGGGTGCCCAAAGCTTGGATATCGGCATCGTCAACCTCCAGAGCATCCTCGGCACCCTGATGCTCCGCAGCGAGCCGGCCGACGCCGAATACGCGGTCTTCGCCGCCGACAAGGCAGACGGCACGGCCCTCCGCACCGGCCGCACCCCGGGCAGCGTCGACAAGCTCCCCCCGGGCGAGTACGTCATCAAGTTTGCCCGCCCCGGCCTCGTCCCCACCACCGAGCACGCCACGATCACCGGCAAGCAGGTGGTCGACGTGAACAGCACCTTCATCGTCGGCGGCGTATCCCTCACCAGCAATCCCTCCGGCGCCGCCGTGCGGATGAACGGGGAATACCTCGGTGTCACCCCGCTGGTCCGCCCCGAGCTCACGCCCGGCACCGCCTCCTTCGAGTTCACCCTGCCCGAGCATGAGCCGATCAAGCTCGGCGGCGAGATCACCAACAAGGAAACGCTCCGACTCCATGCGGAGATGCTCCATGTCGACCGCATCGCCAAGGCCTCCGAGGTCAAGAGCCCGCCGAAGATCGTCTCCTCCGTCTCCCCGGTGATCCCCCCGAACCTCGGCGAGATCAAAGGCGACGTCGTCATCTCGGTTGTCGTCACCAAGCAAGGCACGATCCGCGACCTCCGCGTCGACAAGTCCTCCAACCCGGCGCTCACCGAGCCCTGCCTTAAGGCCGTCAATCAGTGGAAGTTCAACCCGGCGATCAGCAAGGCGGGACTCCCCGTGAACATGCGGCTCTCGATCCCCTTCAAGTTCGACGTGAAACCGGTCGAGGCGGCGCCCCAAGACGACTTCTCCGCCCTCCCGCCGCACATGCGCTGAGAACGCACTTTCCCCACAACTAGCCCGCCATGAGGTCCGCCTCAGGCGGGCTTTTTCATGCCCGCGTACCGCGGCCTCACCGGCCCGCCGAAAGCCACTGCGCCCGTTCCGCCGGCGCGTGTTTCTCGATCGCATAGCGCAGCATCGTCCGTGGCATCCGCGCCGCATTCTCCGAAAGAAAACCATCGAGCGCCGCGCGGTCGCGTTTGCCCACCTCGCGCAGCATCCAGCCCACGGACTTGTGCATCAGGTCGTGGCGATCCCCGAGCAATGCCGCCGCCAGGCGCAACGTGTCGCCGAACTCTCCGCTTCGGATGAAGTGCAGCGTCGCCAGCACCGCGATCCGTCGCTGCCACACCGAATCCGAACGCGCCAGCCGGTCCAACGTCGCAGCCCGATCCGCCCGCTCGCGCAGCCAGCCGCCCACGATCTGCGGAGCCGAGATGTCGACCAGGTCCCAGTTGTTGATCCGCCCCTCCCGCGCCGCCGCCAGGTAGAACGCAAACAGCTCGCGCCTCACCGCCGGCTCCTTCGCGCGCTCGAAGCGCCGCACGGCGATCAGCAGCCCCGTCGCACGATCCTCGTGCCAGGGCGACTCGACCAGCCGCACCAGCTCCGCCAGCGGCAATGCCTCGGCGCGTCGCAGGATCCCACGCACCTGCGGGGTCTTCAGCCCTCGGAACCGGTCACCGGCCGCATACTCGCCCGGACCGGTCTTGAAGAAACGCATCAGCACCGCCGCCTGCGCAGCATCGGCCATCGCAGTCAGCTCAGCCTCCACCGCCTCGGCCGTCGCCAGCCCCGGCTCGACCGGAGTCGCATGCCGCTGGAGTCTCCGCGGCATGCTCAGCGAAACTCGCTCCAATCGTAGATCGCCAGCGTGCCCTCGGGTGTAGGCGCCAAGCCCGGCCGGATCCTGCTCCTGTTGAAGTGCAGCACATGCAGCCCCAGATCGATCGCGGCGGCGGCATCCACCTCCAGCCGGTCGCCGACATCCAGCACCCGATTCCCATCGCACGGGCCGAGTCCGGCATGCGAGAGCGCCTCCATGCCAAGCAATGGGTTGGGCTTCTTGAAACCGTGCGTCGCGCTATCCAGCACGAACCGGAAATAGCGCATCAGGCCGAAACGCTCGAGCTGCCGCTCGGGCAACCCGGCAACCAGCGAGTTCGTCACCACCGCGAGCGCCCGCCGCCCATGCCAGTACTCGAGCATCTCACGCACACCAGGCGCAGGCCGGAGCAGCTTCGCGTACTCCGTCTTCCACGCCTCGAGCAACGCCTCGGCCGTGGCCACGCACTCGTCGCGCGTACGCTTCGCCGGCGCCTCCTGCAACGTCTGCCGCAGGCGCTCCGCCAGCACAGTCTCCCGACCGAAGCGCAGCGACTGTTCGCGGATCTTGGCATAGACCGCGCAGAAATCCTCCACCCGCGGAAAATAGCCACGCTCCACCGCCAACTGCGGCACACACAACAAGCCGCCCTCCTGGCCAGCCGCGTCGAAATCGTCGATCAGCGTGTTGAAGCAGTCGAAAAATATCCAATCGAAGTCCGGAAGCTGCATGCGAAGTTCAGGGGTAGGACAAGTCGGTGTCAGCGCCAACAGTCGCGACAGCACCCCCCGGAGGCAAGTATGGTCTGGGCAAAAACCCTCAAGGTCGCCGTCGCACGCATGCAGCGTGAATCCCGCTCATACCTGTGCGCCGAGCTTTCCTCCCCTCCCATTCGCTCTTACCTCAGTCCTCTTCCGGCTTCCCCCTTTCCGGTTTTCGCCTTTCACTCTCTCCTCCCTTTCTTCCTCAGTCCTTTTCTCGCACACCTTTTCCACATGAGCACTCCCTCCTTCGAATACCAGGAAATGTTCCCCCTCGGGCCCGACACGACCCAGTACCGCAAGCTCGACACAGCCCCCGACCTCGTGAAGGTCGAGAAGTTCGGCGACAAGGAGATGCTGGTCGTCAAACCCGAGGCCCTCACCCTCCTCGCCAACGAGGCCATGAAGAACTGCTCCTTCATGCTCCGCCCCGCCCACCTCGCCCAGGTGGCCGCGATCCTCGACGACAAGGACGCCTCGCCCAACGACCGCGGCGTCGCCCTCGCCATGCTCCGCAACGCCGAGGTCGCCGCCAAGGGCATCCTCCCCTTCTGCCAGGACACCGGCACCGCCACCGTCGTCGCCAAGAAGGGCCAGCAGGTCTGGACCGGTGCCGACGACGCCGAGCACATCTCCAAGGGCATCTGGAAGACCTACACCGAGGAGAACCTCCGCTACTCCCAGACCGTCGCCCTCAACATGTACGACGAGGTCAACAGCGGTAACAACCTCCCCGCCCAGATCGACCTCTACGCCGGCAAGGGCGACCACTACGACTTCCTCTTCGTCGCCAAGGGCGGCGGCTCCGCCAACAAGACCTACCTCTTCCAGGAGACCAAGGCCCTCCTCAACCCCGCCAGCCTCGAGAAGTTCGTCTTCGAGAAGATGAAGTCCCTCGGCACCGCCGCCTGCCCGCCCTACCACCTCGCCATCGTCATCGGCGGCACCTCCGCCGAGCTCAATCTCAAGACCGTCAAGCTCGCGTCCACAAAGTACTACGACACCCTCCCCACCTCCGGCAACAAGGGCGGCCGCGCCTTCCGCGACCTCGAGGCCGAGGCCCAGTTCCTCAAGCTCGCCCAGCAGTCCGGCATCGGCGCCCAGTTCGGCGGCAAGTACTTCGCCCTCGATGTCCGCGTCGTCCGCCTCCCCCGCCACGGCGCCTCCTGCCCCGTCGGCATCGGCGTCTCCTGCTCGGCCGACCGCAACATCAAGGCCCGCATCGACCGCAACGGCCTCTGGGTCGAGCAGCTCGAGACCAATCCCGGCCGCTTCATCCCCGAGAAGTACCGCGGCGTCTACAAGCCGCGCGGCGTGAAGATCGACCTCAACCGCCCGATGCAGGACATCCTCGCCGAGCTCACCAAGTACCCGATCACCACCGAGCTCGCCCTCTCCGGCACCATCATCGTCGCCCGCGACATCGCCCACGCGAAGTTCAAGGAGCGCCTCGATAAGGGCCTCGGCCTCCCGCAGTACCTGAAGGACCACCCGGTCTACTACGCCGGCCCCGCCAAGACCCCCGCCGGCTACGCCTCCGGCTCCTTCGGCCCCACCACCGCCGGCCGCATGGACAGCTACGTCGACCTCCTCCAGTCCAACGGCGGCTCGCTCATCATGCTCGCCAAGGGCAACCGGTCGCAGCAAGTCACCGACGCCTGCAAGAAGCACGGCGGCTTCTACCTCGGCTCCATCGGCGGCCCCGCCGCCCTCCTCGCTCAGGAGAACATCAAGAAGATGGAGCTCATCGAGTATCCCGAGCTCGGCATGGAAGCCGTCTACAAGATCGAGGTGCAGGACTTCCCCGCCTTCATCCTCGTCGACGACAAGGGTAACGACTTCTTCAAGTCCCTCACCGCCTGCCCGCTCGCCCACTGAGCCTCGTCCCCGTAGCGGCACGCCCTGCGTGACGCTGCAATTCTCTCCCGACGGCCGCGCCACCAGGCGCGGCCGTTCTGTTTTCCCGGCACACGACCGGATTGCCCGCTCCGATACTTGCACCGGACGAAATCAAGTATCCGCGCCGTTGGCCGATGTACTGGAGCCCGCCGCAAGCCCACACTCAGCAATCCTCTTCGGGGTATTGCACGCGGCCTTCCACACTACCATCACATGAAATGGAATCTTAAGCTCCGGATCGTCATACCCACCATCCTGCTGGTCGCAGCCATCACGGCCACCATGGCCTTCGTGGCCTACTCGATGAGCCGAAAATCGCTCACCGTCACGCTGGACCAGCAGCTGCAGGATCTCTCCGCCTCGACGGTCAATTCGGTCGAAGACTGGGCGAACACTCAGTCGCTGCTGGTGCAACAGTGGGCCGGCGACGCCACCGCGCTGGCCGCCGTCAACGGTACGGCCGACGCCCGCGCCAAACTCTCGGCCGACTACGCCCGCTCGAAGGGCCTGCTCGGCTACATGGAAGGCATCAATCTCACCGACTCCACCGGCCTCGTCATCGCCGGCTCGGACCCCGTCACCATCGGCAAGATCAGCATCGGCAACCGCGACTACTTCAAGCAGGCGATGGGCGGCAAGGTCGCCATCTCCGACGTCGTCCTCAGCCAACGCAGCGGCACCCCGATTGTCGTCGTCGCCGCCCCGATCATGGATGGCAATACGGCAAAAGGCATCATCTTCGCTGCCGTCGACATGAAGGAGTTTAGCCAGCGCGAGATCAGCACCATCAAGGTCCTCCAGACCGGCTACGCCTTCATGTTCGACCACAACGGCCTCCTCCTCGCCCACCCGAAGACCGAGCATATCATGAAGACGAAGATCTCCGACTTCGACTGGGGCCGCCAGGTCCTCTCGCTGCGCGACGGCGAGATCGAATACGAGTTCGAAGGCAGCTCCAAGGCCCTCGTCTTCCGCACCAGCAAAGCCCTCGGCTGGGGTGTCGCCATCAACGTCCCCCTGTCCGAGCTCACCGCCCCGGTGCGCCGCATGGCATTCATCATCCTCATCCTCGGCATCGGTGCGCTGCTCGTCGGCGCCGCCATCGCCTACTTCACCGCTCGCGCCATCGCCAAGCCCCTCACCGAGGTCGCCGCCCAACTCACCGCCAACTCCGAGCAAACCGCCGCCGCCGCCCAACAGGTCGCCTCCGCCAGCAACCAGCTCGCCACCGGCGCCACCCAGCAGGCCGCATCCCTAGAGGAGACCAGCTCCTCCCTTGAGGAGATGTCCAGCATGACCCAGCGCAACGCCGACGATGCGACCACCGCCAACCATGTCCTGAAAGAGGAGGCGATGCCCAACTTCCAGGAGATCGAAGGCTGCAACGGCCGCATGGTCACCGCCATCGACGCCGCCGTCGCCGCCGCCAAGGAGACCGCCAAGATCGTCAAGACCATCGACGAGATAGCCTTCCAGACCAATATCCTCGCCCTCAACGCCGCCGTCGAGGCCGCCCGCGCCGGCGAGGCAGGCTCCGGGTTCGCCGTCGTCGCCGACGAAGTCCGCGCCCTCGCCCAACGCAGCGCCAAGGCCTCCCGCGAAACCGCCGAGATGATCGAGCGCGCCAACGCCCGCATCACCGAGACCGCCGGCCTCAACACCCAGGTCACCACCGCCATCGAGGCCAACAAGCTGATCGCCGGCAAGATCGCCCAGCTCGTCGAAGCCATCACCACCGCATCCAACGAGCAGAACCAGGGGACCAAGCAGATCAGCTCCGCCGTCGCCGAGATGGACAAGCTCACCCAGTCCAACGCCGCCACCGCCGAAGAGAGCGCCAGCGCCGCCCACGAACTCAACGCCCAGGCCGAAAGCCTCAAACTCGCCGTCGACGACCTCATCGCCCTCGTCGAAGGCACGCGCCACGATCAGGAGACTCCGCCCCCCGCCGCCAGCCACACCATGACCGTCGCCTCGCCCACGCGCAGAGAGTCCGCACCCGCCACCTCACGTCCGGCCAAACACGCCACGCCGCCAAAATCCGCTCCGGCATCATCCGACAAGGACGCCTTCTTCACCTGATCTGCGCCTCAACTCCTTCCCCACTCAACGGCCCCGCCCACCTAGGCGCGGCCGTTTCGGTTTCGGGTTAGTGTTCGAACCGCCGCAAATACTGTAACCGGCGTTCTGCAGCCGCCATCGGGGGAACCAGCCCACAGGCCAAGGCATCGCCAATAGCTGGGGAGGAAGCCGAGCCAGTTGCCTCCGCCGCACGCGACACACCGGCAGGAATTCTCCCCGATCCGACTCCCACGCCACTCATCGTCCAACACCGCCATCCGCCCCGCCACTCCCGGCGAGTGTAACGTATTATGTTACATTTCTCCGATCCCCGGATACTACCTCCTCCGGAGAGGCTCCGGCCAGCCGCCGCTGCCGCACCGCGAGGAAGAACGCCGTGCCACCGCCGAGCAGGTAGAGGTAGAAGGTCGTCAGCCGCCACAAGAGCACCACAGCGCCCACCAGAGCCACCGGCACAAACGCCGGCAGGATCAGCGCCGCCAGCACCTCCACCGCACCGCCGCCGCCGGGCACGACCACCGCCATGGAGATCATGAACAGCAGCCCCTGCGCGAGGAACAGCGGCACCGGGTTCACCGGAGAGTGCACCGCCCAGAGGATCAGCGGCAGCAGGCTGTAGCGGCAGGTCCACTGCACCGCCGAAAGCAGGAAATTCAGCACCAGCGCGCTCTTGCGCCGGCCCCACAGCAGCGCCAGCGCCTCGCGCATCCGCCGCAGCGTGCGCGCCGTCGCCCGCCGCAGGAATCGGTGCCGCGCCGGCAGGCGTTTCGCCCGTCCGAAATGCGTCGCACCCGCCAGCCGCTCGACCAGTCGGTGAAACCACGCGCTGCGCAGCAGCACGACCAGCAGCGCCACGCCCGCAAGCGCCGCGAGAAAACCCGGCAGCACCACGCGGCTGTCGATCCGCTCCAGCACCTTCGCAAAGAGCGCATCGTGCAGCATCACCCACGCGGCGAACGGCGCGAGCAGCGCAAAGAAGAGCACGTCGATCGCCGCATCCGACGCCAGCATCGAGCCGCTGTGCGCCACGGGGACTCCGGCGCGCTTGAGCAGCGTCAGCCGGATCACCGCCCCGCCGATGCCCGCCGGCGTCGCCGCGACACCAAACTCCTGCGACAGAGACGCCTGCAGCGCCGTGCGGTACTTGAGCGGGTATCCCAGCGCCCGGCAGAACAGCCAGACCCGTGCGCCGTTGCACGCCCAGGCCGTGAACACCATCCCCACCAGCACCGGAAGCCAGAGCGGATTGAACAAGCGCAGCTGCGTCCAGGTCTCGGCCCGCACGGTGAAGCAGAAGACGACGACCGTCGCCACGCCAGCCAGTGCCACGCCCTGCAGCACCCAGCGCAGCATCCTGCGCGGCTCGATGTGGACGGGCGGCTTCATGATCCGGATCTCCACGGTAAGGACGGACCGCCGGGCCGTCCGTAAACGCGGCGGGCCGGGAGGTCCCGCCCGGCCTCAAGACATGGGAGAACGCCTACGCTGGTAGGGACGTTTCTCCGAAACGTCCTCCCCCGTATCCCGAACCGGCCGCGAGCCAATGTGAGCGGCGGTTTCGGAGAAACCGCCCTACCCTCGGAAACAAAGGGAATCACGCTCCACCTCCCAGCGGCGGCGTTCCCGGCGGCAGCAGGTCGCAATACCGCGCCGCCTCGCGGTCGCGCAGGTTGCGCGCGATCGCCAAACGCACCGAGCGCTCAATCGAGGGATGAGAAAAATCCACCGGGTGCACCGCCACGCGCAGCACGGGCGAGCGCCGGTTCCACGCGCCCCACAGCCGCACCCAGCCGCACGAGCAGATCCGCCGCCACGCCGCGCGCGTGCTCCACACCAACACCGGCGCATGCACGCATTCGCCACGCTGCAGCAGCTCGACTCGGCCCCAGCGCGTCGTGTAGCCGAAACCTTGTTTCGCCAGTGCCGTGCGCGCAGCGTCGCTCAACAGCCACGCCGGCGCGGTGAAACCCCACACTGGCACGCCGCAGCCGTCGCGCACGATGCGCAGCCCTTCGCGCAGCCGTTCGGCGGCGTCGGTCTCGCCGATCTGGTAGAACTCGCCCTCGCCTGCGGTGTAGTGCTTGCCCATCGCCCGCTGCACGGCGTTGCCCGTCACCTCCGTCGCCTCGTGCACATAGGCGTGCAGGCAGACCTCGTGGCCCTCCGCCACGCGGGCGCGCAGCCAATCGGCAAACTCCCGGTCCTCGGAGCACGGAGCCGCGCCGTGCCAGCGCGGCACGACCAGCAGCGACGCCCGCGCCACGCCGAGCTCGCGCAGCATCGCCAGAAACCGTTCGCACTGCACCCGCGACCCGGGATGCAGGTCGTGAAAGGAGACGATGAGTTTGCGGGCGGTGGGCATCGCAGGGCAACGCGGTCGTCGAGACCTCACACCCGCCCCGTGTTCGGGTCGTACTTGGTGAAGTCCATGAACGCCGTGGCGAGGTAGACGGGCTCGCTGGTGAGGTGGTCCCACTTCGAGATGCGGCGGCGCTCCAGGATCTTGAACCCGTAGCGTTCGAACATCCGCGGCGTGCGCGTGTCGTCGCGCACCTGCATCTGCCCGAACACGCCGCGCACGTCGCCGCGCGCCGCCAGCGCCTTCACGTACGGGAAGATGAGAATGCGCGTGGCCTGGCCGTTGCGATACGGAGGCAGGAGGTTGATGTGGAAATGCGCCATGCCCTTCGGCGCGGGCGGCGTCTCCTTCCCGGCGCGGGTGAAGATCCACCAGAGAAACTTCAGGCTCGCGCGGTTATAGCGGAAGGTCGCGATCCGCCACAGTCCCTTCGGCACGATCACGAACGCCAGCAGCAGGGCGCTGATCCAGGCGTTGTAGCGGTAGCGCCGGCAGCCGAGCAGGTAGCCTACAACCTCGCCCGTCTGGTCGTCCTCGGCGATGAGCGAATAGTCGTACTCCCAGTCGGTGTAGTAGCGCGTGAGGTAGTCGGCGAACACGTCGCGGTCGCAGAAGATCGGATCGATCGGGTTACCCATGCAGCCGGTATCCGCGCAGATGCGGCGTACGGCCGCGCGATCGGCGGGTGTGTAAGGGCGGACTCGGCAGGAGGGCATCGCGAAGGAAGGAAGAACGAAGAATGCGGAAGGCGGAAGTCAGAAGACGGCGGACGGCCCGCCGCACTCTCCGCAAGTCCCCTTCACCGTGCGCCGGCGGACTTCGCCGCGGGAGCCGGAGCAGTCGAACCCGAAGGCGCGGCGGTGCGTTTGCGCCGGCTCTCGTCGATAAGCCGCTGGTAAAGCGCGAAGATCCTCTCGAAGGTGCGGTCGATCGAGAAGCGCGCGGCGAGGGCATCGTGCCGGGCCTTGCGTTCGGCGGGTGTGATTGACGGACGCCGCAACGCACCGTCGATCGCGGCGGCGAGCGCGGCCGCCGTGTTGCCCTCGGCCAGCAACGGATGCCGTTCGCAGGAAAGACTCTCCTCCAGGCCGCCGCCGCGCACGGCCAGCACGGGCGTGCCACAAGCCTGCGCCTCGAGCGAGACGATGCCGAAGGTCTCCCAGCGGCCGGCGTGGACGAAGAGATCGGCGGCGCTGTAGAGATCGGCGAGGCGGTCGGCGGACTCGCAATACGGCAGCCAGGTGAGGTTCGGCCGGCGGTTCGCCTCGAGGTGCACCCAGTCGTCGAGTTCGCCGTCGCCGACGAGCGCGAGGTGCACGGGCGGCGAATCGGGCGAGAGCCGGTCGAGCGCGCCGATGAGGTTCTTGATGCCTTTCTCGCGGGCGAGCCGACCCACGAAGAGCAGCAGCCGCGCGTCGGCCGGCACGCCGAACTCGGCGCGCACGCGCTCGCGCGAGTCGCGGGGGCGAAAGAGCTGCGTGTCGGTCCCGAGCGGGATGTGCTCGATGCGCTGGATGCCGCCGCGGCGCAGCGTTTCCACGAGGTGGCCGCTGGCGACGATGGTGGCGTCCATCCGGTTGTAGAGACGCCGGATGTAGCGACGGATCGGAGCCGAGAGCCCGCGGGCGATCAGCCGGCCCGAGAAGCGCGCGATGGTGCGGTCGAGCGCGCGGGGAAAATCGGAGTGGTAGAAGGCGACGACGGGGATGCCGAGCTCGCGGCCGGCCTTGAGCCCGATCCACGCGGTGCGGTATGGGTCGCCGATCTCGATGAGGTCGGGCTTCTCGCGCCGGACCGCCTCGAGGATGCGCGGCTTGTCGAGGAGCATCCGGTAGCTCTTCGAGCCGGGCAGGCGCGCCGACTCGATCTCGTAGACAGCGTGTCCCGGTCCGGCAGTGACGTGGTTGCGGTAGGAGGGGATAATCAGGACATGCCGGCAGCCCGGGCGCGCCTCCAGGCGCACACGCTTGTCGGCGAGGTAGCGTTTCACGCCGCCGCCGAGCGGGCTGTGGAACTGGGCAATGTCGCAGATCGTCATTCGGGCAAGTCGAGGGGAAAGGTTGTGTCGCGCGGAGCAGGCCGACAACCCCTTATCTGCGCGAAGCCGTTCGCGAATTCCGCGGTGCGAACGCCGCGGCGAGGAGGCTGGAAACAGTCTCGCGCCGTTTGCGCTTCTTGATTCGCCTTGTTGCGATGAAACTTCGCAACCCCGGCACGGTTCTGATCGCGATCGTCGCGCTCTCGCTGTTGCTGCGCGGCATGGCCTACGCGTGGTTTCTCGGCACCGCGCTCCCGTGGTTTCCCGAGGCCGCCAGCGCCTCGGACATGCACGCCACCTGGGAGTGGACGGACAAGATCCTCGCCGGCGATCTCCTCGGCCACGACACCTACCACCCGGCCTTCGGCTGGATGATGGAGTCGGCCACACGGGAGGAGTGGGCGCAGCGCTGGGGCGACATCCGGATCTTCCAACAGGAGCCGCTCTACGCCTATTTCGTGGCGGCCGCCCGCTGGCTCCTGCCTTCTCCCCTCCACACGATCCCGCTGCTGCAGCTGCTCCTCGGCGGGATCCTGCTGCCGTGCGCCGTGTACGCGCTCGGGCGGCAGGTCGTTGGCGCGCGCACCGGCCTGTATGCCGCCGCCATCGCCGCTGTATTCGGCCCCGCGATCTTCTACCAGTGCACGCTCCTGCGCGACTGGGCGGTCCCGATCGGTGGCGCCTTCGCCGTCGCACTCGCCATCGCCGGGATCCGCCATTCGCGCATGCTGTGGCTCCTCGGCGCCGGCCTCCTTCTGGGGATCGGCGCGACGATGAAATCGACCGCCCTGCTCTGGTTGCCGGTGTGGTTGTGCTGGCTGTTGTTCTTCTCCCGCAGAGCCGCCGAGCGCAGGCAAGTGCTGAAGGGCACCACCGCCATCCTCCTCGGCCTCGCGCTGGGGCTCGCGCCGCTGATCGCCCGCAACTGCATCGTCGGTGCCCCGGCGTTGGCCTTCTCCAACCGGATGCCCGAAGGCCTGATCCAGGGCAACGCCGCCGACGCCTACCCGGTCGAGCTCTACTATCCGCCGTCCCAGGACGCGACCCTCAAGGCCTCCGGCGGCAGCGCGCTCAAAGTGCTCGGCGAAATCCTGCGCGGCTATACCGACGATCCGGGTGCGTTCTTCCGCGTGCAGGGGATGAAGCTGCGCGCGGCCTTGTCGCCCGACGACACCGCGGACAACCACTCCTACGACTACGGCAAGCTACGGCTGCCCGTCCTGCGCTACTGCCCGTCGTGGGGGCAACTGCTTGCGCTGGCCATACCCGGCACGCTCATCCTCCTTGTCGTGCGCCGCGGGCGCACCGCGTGGATCGTCGGCCTCCTCGCCGCCAGCGCCATCGCCACCCTGCTGCCCATCACGCTCGGCCGCTACCGGCTCGAAGCCCTGCCGTTCCTCTGCCTCGCCGCCGCACAAGCGCTCCGCTTCACCGTCGTCATGATCCGGCGACGCCGCTGGGCCGGCGCAGCGCTCCACGCCAGTGCCATCGGCGGCGTCGCAGTGCTCCTCTTCTGGTCGTGGCCTCCCTCTTGGCTGCGGCCCAACTTCCGCCAGTCGCTCCAGCTCATGGACCGGAACATCTCGATGGATGTGTACGGCAGCCAACGCCGCTTTGTGAGAGCCGCCGACGAGGCCGCAGAACTGGCCGCCGCCGCGAAAGCCATCCCCGGTGCCGCGCAGGAAGCGCTTCAGGCGCGGCGCGACGAAATCATCTGCTTGGTCTTCGGCATGATCGACGCCATCCGGGCAGGCGACAACTCGCAGGCCGACGCGCTCCAGAGCCGCGCAACCCGGCGCGTCTTCGGCGGCCCGGCCGAGCGGCGCTTCTCGCAGGACGAACTGGCCGGCTTCCTCGGAGAACGTTTCCCGCAGGCAATCGCAGAGCAGCTGGCGGAAGCGCTACTCGCGCCCGCGCAGACCGGCGCCGCGTCGCACTGATCGCCCGCCATCTCAGTACACGCTCACCATGGCCTATTCGCCCAAACCCCTCGTTCCGCCCGCAGCGATCGCCATCGTGTTGCTCGGTGGAGCGGCGGTGCTGGGACTCGGTTTCTGGGCCTACGAGGTCGAGCACGCGACGATCGCGGCGTTGCTCCAGGAAACCTCCGCCTGGATGCGGCGGATGCCGTGGCCGGTGTTCTACCTCGCCGTCGCGGTGCTACCCTTCGCGTTCTGCCCAGTGGGCCTGCTCTACCTCTCCGCCGGCGCCGTGCATGGCGTGCTGCCCAGCCTGGCCGGTATCCTCGCGGCGATGGCAGTCAACCTATCGTTGAGCTACTGGCTGGCGGCCGGTCCGCTCCACGGCTGGCTCTCGCACTGGTTCGCGCGGCGCGGCCGCACCGTGCCGGCGCTGCCGGCAAACGAGCAGGTGTGGGCCGTGCTCGTCGTGCGCTTCGCGCCGGCCTTCCCGCTGATCGTACAGAACTACCTGCTCGGCCTGGCCCGCGTGCCCTTCCGCACGTACTTCTGGGTCTCGCTCCTCGCCGAGGCGGTGATCGCCGTGGGCTACATCCTCGCCGGGGAGGCGCTCACGCGGGACCACCCCGGCTACGTGCTCGCGGCCTTCGGCTGCGTCGTGGGTGCCGTGGCGTTGTCACGGCTGCTGCGGCGGATCTTCGCCAAGAAGGTGCATCCGCTCGGTGAGGGCACAGCCTCGCCGACAGCCGACAACAAAAAGGGCGAGCCGTCCGATGGCTCGCCCGAGAGTTGAGTGGTGCAGCAGGATCCGGCTCAGTTGCCGACGGCCTGGCGAACAACGGTCCGCAGCTCTTCCGCTTCCTCAGGAGCCGTGACCCAATCGGCGAAGAGCAACTCCGGCATCGTGCGCAGCGACTGGTAGTAGACGCGATTGCTGTCGTTGTCGGCCGAGAGCCAGCCGGTCTTCACCTTCGCACCGGCGAACAGGCCGGCAGCCTTCTGATAGACGAAGACGGGAGCCTTGATGATCTGCGTCGCCTCCTGCACATCGGCGGCGCGCGGACCGGCGACCGCGCCGGCATCGGCACCGAAGTTGAAACGCGCCTTGTAGAGCAGGCGGACGCCGACCTCGTCGTTGATGATGTAGATGCTGTTCACCGACTTTGCGCCGAGCTGGAAACCCAAGCTGGCTTCGCCGGCATCGAGGAAGGTCGGCACGCTCCAGCTGCCGTTGGCGCGACGGACGAGGGCCATGCCGTAACCGCCCTTGCCGCCGACGAGGAAGCCGGCCTGGAACTCGTTGACGATAACGATGGCCTTGGCCTGTTGCAGGACCTGCGCAGGGATCGCCGTAGCCGGATCGGCCTGAAACTCCTGCAGAATCGCCTCGCAGCTCTGGATCTGCGTGACGAGCTTCTTGTGGTCATCGGCGGCGGTGGCCAGCGGGATGGCGACAAGAGCGACAACAAGGGAGAAAAGGGAGCGCAGGTGCATGGTGCTGTGATTCGATACTCGGTGACAGGTTCCGATAGATATATCGTGGAGTTACCGGAAAACGCCGCCCCGCGCAAGCCCGCGGCCGAGTCATCGCCTGAACCGGCTCGCGCCAACACGCCAAAACCGGCCCCGCCGACGCTTTGCGTTTGCTGTGTCCAAGGCGCTTGGCAGCGTAGCGGCGTTCTTTCGCAGAGAATTGGGCCCTTAGCTCAACGGTTAGAGCAGGGGACTTTCACGGGTCGCCGGCGGGGAAACGCGCCGGTAGTCAGGTGTAAATTCGGTGAACGGTTTCAACTCCCAACGCCGAGCCAAACGCGCCGCCACCCGGTGGCGCGGAGGTGTAGAGGCCATAATCACCCGCCTAACCCGCAGCATCGCTGCGGCACGGCGAAGGCATGGTCCAGACCACGAATCCGGCCCCGGCCGGAGCGGCGAAAGCCGAAGTGGTAAGCATAATCCCTTGGTTGTGGGTTCAAATCCCGCAGGGCCCACCATTCTCCGCACTCCCCTGATGAACCGCGATTCCCTCGTCCGCATCCTCGACCGCTACCGCAGCGGCGAGTTCACCCTCGACGCCGCACTGGCGGAGCTGAAGGACTTCCCGTCGGCAGATCTCGGCTACGCGCTGCTCGACAACCACCGCGCCCTGCGCACCGGCCACCCCGAGGTCGTCTACTGCGCCGGCAAGACGCCCGCACAGGTCCGCGGCATCCTCGAACGCATGCTCACGGGCCCCAGCGCCATCCTCGCCACCCGCGCCGAGCCCGCGCATTGGGAGGCCGCCCGCGGCCTCTCGCCCGACCTCGCGCACGATCCCGTCTCGCGCACCATCGTCCGCCGCCCCGTCGCACCCGCGACTCCGTCGAAAACCTACGTCGTAATCGTCGCCGCCGGCACCTCCGATCTGCCCGTGGCTGAGGAAGCCGCGATCACCGCCGAGGTCTTCGGCAACCGCGTCGAGCGCGTGTACGATGTCGGCGTCGCCGGTCTGCACCGGCTGCTCGGCCGTCTGGAGATCGTGCGCGGCGCGCGCGCCATCGTCGCCGTGGCCGGCATGGAGGGCGCGCTGCCCAGCGTGCTCGGCGGCCTCGTCGACAAGCCCATCGTCGCCGTACCCACCAGCGTCGGCTACGGCGCGAGTTTCGGCGGCATCGCCGCATTGCTCGCGATGCTCAACAGCTGCGCCCCCGGCGTGACGGTCGTGAACATCGACAACGGTTTCGGCGCCGGCTACGCCGCCAGCACGATCAACCGGCTGGGGTAGCTTGGGATTGGTGTCGATTTCGACACATCGACGTCTGCCCTGCTGATGTTTCAAGACCGGGGCGAACGAGCCTTCATAGCTGACCAAGCACCGCTACCAGTTCCCCTCGGACTGAAAGCTCAGTAGCCGCATCGCCATCCAGCACGATAGGCGAAAATCCACTTTGGTTGCTATCAGGCTTCAGGACGATCCGAGCATGCACCCAAGCATCGTCCAGCATTCGCTTCTCGCTGTGGTAGATCTTGACGGTGTATTGCCCAACGTTTTCTGGGCCTTGGATATCCCGGTGCTGCACGAGGACCACCTTACCCTCGCGTGAACCGGCAGGTGCAGCCCGAAATAGGCACCATGAGCCATTGGGAATCCTGCGGTTCATGGATTCGCCGACCACACGGGTAACGAAATAACCTATCTTGGGCACAAAGGGCTCCGGCAGCTCTACCCAGTCGCAACCATTGGGATCGATCGCTTGCTCCGAGCTGAAGCTCCCCGCTGCAACCTGCAGGTCGTACACCGGCACCGCGTTTTCGAATGGCTTGACGTGTTCCGGTTCCAGCAAACGCAGAGGAAGTCCCTCGTAAGGGGCCGCCGGCTCAGCAGGCGCAGCTGGCAAGGCTCCGCTGGCCGCAGCCTTCAAATAGGCATTTGTCTCCGGATCCACCGAGAAGACAAAGCAACCTTTCTGTGCCCGCGTCATCAATGTGCGATAGGTGTTCTTGATGATTTCGTCGGCCAAGGCACGCGCAGCGGCGGGTTCTCCCTTCAGGAGCTTCTTGTACCCCTTGATCGACTTATCGTGGCGGGAGCGCTCGCCAGCATCCGTGACGATCTTCCCGTTTCTGACAACGAGGTCGGGGCCGAGAATCACGCCGACGTAATCCAGCTCCAATCCCTGGCATGTGTGGATGCACCCCACTTCGTTAACCGACTCGGGCTTGATGAGCCAAAGACTGCCATCGTCCGCGAGGTTCCACCGTGCCTTGAAATTGTGTTCCGGAACAACGATGTCGAAAGCGCCCGGCTTCTTCTTGCTCGCCCAGTCCCAGCAATAACCGGCAACCATGCGTGCCTTGTTGCGCACACCGTTTCTCTCCACGACCAACCTTCGAAGCTCATTCGGATCGTCGCAGACCACGAATTCGTATCCCAGACCAGCGCCCGCCGGATTGGCTGTTTCCCGGATCTGGAGCGAGTGATCAACCCATGCGAGGTAGCCATCGGATCCATTGCATCGGAACTGTGACTGCAGCGCCATCTCCACGACGTGCGCACCCAGAGTTCGGGCCCATTGTTTGATCGCATCCTTACCGCCAATATCGCTGAATGTGACACGCTGACAGTCATCAACGAAGAAGATGCTCAGCTTAGCGGCGCGGATGATCTCCTTGATCTGGTTCTCGCCCTCGTTCTGGTAGAAACCGGACTTTTCGGTCAACCGGTGCGCCTCGTCGACCACGAGAACGTCGAATGTGTTCGGTTGGGCTTCGAAGTAGGTTCCCGAGCCCTTGAACAGGTTGCTGATACGACTCTTGGCGAGAGTGCCCGCCAGCATTTGTTCGTAGACGGCCCGTGGCGCCGCATTTTTCGTCACGTAGTGGACGTTCTTTCCCTTCTGGATGAGTTCGACGAGCAGGTTGATCGCCACGACCGACTTGCCGGTGCCGGGGCCTCCCGAGACGACAAGCACCGCTTTCCGTTGCGCAGCCGGTCCCGTCGCAAGCTCAAGGGCCGTCTCGTATACCAGCTTCTGGTCGTCGATCAGGGTGAAGTCGCGGTTGCCCTGAAGCAACGAAGCCAGGTGATCCGCGAGATTCTTGGACGGCCGAATCCGGCCATTCTCGATCTCGTAGATCGCTTCCCCGCCGTCTCCATGCCGCACGTAGCTCTTGATGAACGCACGAAGTTTGTCCGCCTCGGATTGGAGAAACGCGGGAGCCCTGTCGGTGTAGGGCCGGTAGAAGTCACTGTGAATTGCCGAACCCGAGGAGCAGTTGTGGAGATAAGCACAGGGCCGCAGTGCCATCTGCCGATCCCTGACGTCTTGATTGTAGTCCTCGAGAAGCGTCGCGTACGACCATGCTTGGTAGGAGGGATGATTCATCTCGCGTTCGGCGCCGTTGATGAACGTCCGGACGACACCATCCTTCATTGTCTCCTGAACCTGCGACCACTGCTTGAGCTCCACAATGATCACGGCAGACCGGCCGGCATCGTTCCTTCCAGTCAGAATGAAATCGACCCTCTTGGTGCTGCCTGGAATGCCGAACTCAACCGCTACACCGACGTCGTTGGGGATCGTCGTATCCGAAAGAATCCGCTGCATACAACCGAGCGAGTTCTGCCACGCAGTGATTTCCGAACGCGAAACCTCTCTGTTGTGAGCCTTGCGATAGGCGGAATGAATGATCTCGCCAATCTGGTTGGAGTCGACGTCGTCGATGAACCCATTCTTCGTGGCGCGATAGACGATCATGGTGGGCCGGCTCAGAGCTCGGTGTATTTCGCTGCCGTCCCTTTGGCCTTCTCCACCGGGTATTTCTTCTCGTTGATCGCCAGCTTTCGGTCGATGGCTGCGAGCAGGTCGATGCCGAGGTTGTCCGCCAATGCGATGAGGTAGATGCCTACGTCCGCTATCTCCTCCGACAGCGCTTCCCGTTTCGCCACCGCATGTGCAGCGCTTTCTTCGGGAGTCTTCCATTGGAAGTGCTCCAGCAATTCTGCCGCCTCGATCGAGATCGAGCACGCGAGATTCTTTGGGTTGTGGAACTTCTGCCAATCGCGGGCATCGCGGAATGCGCGGATCTTCTGGGCGACTAGATCGAGCTCTTTCATGTGCGTTCTTGGTCTTTGTTGAACATTTCCAGCGCCGTCAGGAAGGGCTCCTCGAGGTCCATTCCCGGGTCCAACTCGGGGGCGATCCGCTTGGAGCCAGCAAACATGAGGCACATGAGTTGAAGCCCGCTGAAGTCTTCGCCGGGGAGGGCGCGGAGCCGGTACTTCTTCTCGGCGCTCGCATAGTCGAGTCCCTCCTGGCCACGAATCGCGACCTCGAGCACGATTTGCCGCACCTCGGCGGGCTCCATCGCCGCAAACCGCTTGAGCGCGTCGAGCAGGTAGAAGACGGCGGCCGGGTGTTTCGCGCGCAACAGCTCGGGATTGGTGGTGCCTTCGGCGACCAGATTGGGCTCCTCGATCCGGGGAGACGCCACCGACGCTCCATTGTCGGGCCGCCATTCGAACCATGTGGAAAGGCCAAGGAGCTCGGCAAACTCGTCGACCAACTCGTACTCGGTTCCAGGCGCCAGTGGCGTAGCGGTCCGGGCCGACCAATGCGCCCAGAGTTTCTGGGCCAGCGGCGCGGTTTCGAGTTTGGCGTAATCCGACCAGTAGGCGGTGGCGCCGCCGTAAAGGCTGTCGACGAGGAGCGCGTAGGCGCCGTTCAGCGCGCTGGTCGCCCGCCACAGGCGCGGCGGCGTGAGCTTCCGGATCTCCTCGTTGAGGGTCGCTTGGCGGGCATCGTCGATGAGTCGGGCCAAGGATAGAAACTGCGCGGCCCTCAGTGCGGGCATCTCCGCCCGGAGGCGTCGCTCGATCAGCATGTCGAGCGGGCAGTTGAAGCAGAATCCACAGAGCCCGTTGATCAGCTCGGTCGTTACCTTGCCGATCGCTTCCGGCGAGTAGCCGCGCTGATGAAGCCGCCGAAGATCCGGCTCCAACTCCCGGATGGCGATCTCGCGAGTGCGGTTGTTGGTGGCGAAGAAACGGTTCCGTCCGGCGCTGCGGGCCGCAGCTTCGAGCCGGATATGAGTCAGCTCGTGCGCAAGGAGATGGCGCGATTCCGCAACCCGCTGGGGGGGGGGGACTTGCGGAGCACGATTCGATGATGATCGCGCGAATGCTTCCACGCCATCTGGGCCGATGCCGCGATTCTCGCTGGGAGATCGCCCTCCTCGACTTTGACCGGGAAGCCCGACTCGCGCTCCGCGGCGGCCCGGTAGTCTTCGACAGCCTTGAAGGCTTCGGACTCGGTCGCTGTCGCGATCAGTTCCTGAGTCGAAACGTATAGTCGGCGGGCTTCCTGAAACACTGCCCCGGAACGCACGTCGGCGGTGCTCGCTTGGCGGAACATGGTATCAAGGACGGCCGCAGCCTCGGGTCCGTTCTGGTCGCGAACGAGAACGAGGGCCTTGCCACACCATGCGTTGGCAAAACTCGGAGCGACCGCGATAGCCCGATCGAAGGTCTTCAGTCCGGCAGCACTGTCGCCCATCTCGACCATAGCTGCCGCGAGACCGTTCAGGGCCCACGGATCATCGGGCTTCAGCTCCAGCGCCCGCTCGTAGAAGGTGCGAGCTTGGGCATACTCGCGGCGATGCTTGGCGTAGATGTTCGCGAGGACGACATAGCTCCAGGCGTCCCGCGGATCGAGGCGCAGGGCATCGATCAAAGCATCGCGGGCTTCGTCGTTTCGCCCCAGCTCCATGCGCGCCATTGCCAGATTGCGCCACGCTGGCTGAACCGACGGATCGAGCTTCAGCAGTCGCTCGTACAGCTCAACGGCCCGGGTGTATTCCCCTGCCTGTGCCCGCTTCTCCGCACGCTCCATGAGGCGTACCGCCTCCTCCTGCTTGGCCTTCTTCGGAGGAAGGTACTTGATGTGCGCAATGCCGCCTTCAACGGCGACCTCGATCTCCGATCCGAGAAACGTGAATGCCGCACGAACCTGCTGCTCGATCTCACTCAGCGAGAGCGCCGTCCAATCTTTGGCCCCGGAGAGCGCAGCCAACAACGAAAGGGGAATCGAGAGCTGAGTCACTCTTCGAGGGAAAACCAGCGCCGAGCAGACGCAAGATGGTTCTGAACAACAGATTGCTCCTGATGTCGCTGCGTTGTTACCCCCCCCTCACGCCCCGCACTCGAAGCTTGCCTCGCGCGCCGGCGCTCTAGCCTGTTCCGCGCAGGTTTCTACTCGCTACTCGATTCCCGCTCCTCGCTACTTTCCTCTGCCATGTCCGCCGCCGCCTCCGCCTACAACGAGTCCAGCATCAAGACCCTCTCCTCCACCGAGCACATCCGGCTCCGCCCCGGCATGTACATCGGCCGCCTGGGCAACGGTGCCCACGCCGAGGACGGCATCTACGTGCTCCTCAAGGAGACCATCGACAACTCCATCGACGAATTCACGATGGGCTTCGGCAAGAAGATCGAGATCGAGCTCACCGACCGCACCGTCCGCGTGCGCGACTACGGCCGCGGCATCCCGCTGGGCAAGCTCCTCGAGTGCGTCTCCATCATCAACACCGGCGCCAAGTACGACTCCGCCGCCTTCCAGAAGGCCGTCGGCTTGAACGGCGTCGGCCAGAAGGCCGTCAACGCCCTCTCCATCGCCTACCGCGCCCAAGCCGTCCGCGACGGCCAGACAAAGGTCGTCGAGTTCGCCGAGGGGAAGCTCAAGAAGGACCACAAGCCGGAGAAGACCGACGAGCGCAACGGCACCATCATCGAGTTCACGCCCGACCCCGCGCTTTTCGGCGCCGACTACAAGTTCCGCCCCGAGTTCATCGAGGATCTCCTCTGGAAGTACGCGTTCCTCAACCGCGGCCTCACCCTCCTCCTCAACGGCAAGCCCTTCAAATCCGAGAACGGCCTCGAGGACCTCCTCCGCAAGAACCTCAGCGGCGAAGTCCTCTACCCGATCGCCCACTTCGATGGCGACGACATCGAGGTCGCGATCACCCACGGCGCCCACTACGGCGAGGAGTATTTCTCCTTCGTCAACGGGCAGCACACCACCATGGGCGGCACGCACCTCCAGGCCTTCCGCGAGGCCTTCGTCGAGACGATCCGCATGTTCTACAAGAAGGACTTCGACGCCGCCGACATCCGCCAGTCCATCTTCGCCGCCATCGCCGTGCGCGTGCAGGAGCCCGTCTTCGAGTCGCAAACCAAGACCAAGCTCGGCTCCACCGACATCGGCCCCGGCGGCCCCTCGATCCGCCAGTTCATCGGCCAGTTCCTCCAGCACCAGCTCGACGCCTGGCTGCACAAGAACCCCGAGGCCGCCAACGCCTTCCTCTCCAAGATCCAGGCCAGCGAACGCGAGCGCAAGGAGCTCGCCGGCATCCGCTCCCTCGCCCGCGAGCGCGCCAAGAAGGCATCCCTCCACAACAAGAAGCTGCGCGACTGCCGCTTCCACCTCGGCGACCGCGACAAGCGCTCCGAGGACAGCACCCTCTTCCTCGTCGAGGGCGACAGCGCCGCCGGCTCCCTCACCTCCACCCGCGATGTCGCCACGCAGGCCGTCTTCGCCCTCCGCGGCAAGCCGCTCAACACCTACGGCCTGTCCAAGAAAGTCATCTACGAGAACGAGGAGTTCCACCTCCTCCAGTCCGCCCTCAACATCGAGGACGGCATGGACGGCCTGCGCTACGGCAAGGTCGTGATCGCCACCGATGCCGACGTCGACGGCATGCACATCCGCCTGCTGCTCACCTCGTTCTTCCTCCAGTACTTCCCCGACATCATCCGCAACGGCCACCTCTACGTCCTCGAGACGCCGCTCTTCCGCGTGCGCAACAAGAAGGAGACGTTCTACTGCTACTCCGAGGAGGAGAAGCAGACCGCGATGAAGAAGCTCGGCGCCAACCCCGAGGTCACGCGATTCAAAGGTCTGGGCGAGATCTCCCCCGAGGAGTTCAAGGACTTCATCGGCGACGGCATCCGCCTCGAGCCCGTGTCGCTGGCCAACCTGCACAGCAGCGAGAACCTCCTCTCCTTCTTCATGGGCAAGAACACGCCCGACCGCCAAGGCTTCATCATCGAGAACCTCCGCGTCGAACAGGACCTCGTCGAGGCCTGAGCGGCGCTCGCGATGTTCCCGCATTCCGCGCCGCCTGATCTTGGGCTGCGCCCCCTCCGGCCACGCAGCCGCAGTCATCCCCCCTCGGCCGGCCTTTTGTGGACAAGTTGTGAGTTGGTTTTTCTTCCCGGCGCAACGCGCCCGCGGCAGTTTTCGCGCAGCCCCGCGAAAACCCGACAGCTACCAAGCTATGGATACCACCGATCCCAGACACGAGAAGTCCGCCGCCAGCACCGTACCGCAGTTCCGCGCCGCCCCGCGCCATCCCGCGCCCGGGGACACAGCACCGGGCTTCCTCGCGCGGTTCGACGCCACCGGCAACACGCTCGAGCTTCTCACTCCGACCACGCACGAAAGCTACGTTGCCGCCACGACACCCGCACCGAGCGCATGTTAACATGCAGCCGGTCGAAATCCCCTGCACGCAAGCCGCCAGCCCCGGGCGCTGACCCCCAGTTTCTCATGACTCCTGGCGTCTATCAGATCAACTTCCGCGGGCTCACCATCCGCGAGGCGTGGCGCTTCGGCGGCGGACCGCTCCGCTTTGCTCTCGCGCTGGTTCTCAAGGCGACCGCGCACAAGGCCGGCAAGCTCTGGCTCCCCGCGCACGAGTGCGAGGAGCCCTGCACCCAGGCAGACCTCAGCCCCGAGGCACGCCGGGGGCTGCTGCCCATCGTGACCGAGACCCGGGGACTCGGTTACACCGAAAGCCGGTTCAGCCGCATGGCACGGATACTGGATCCGCACATGCAGCAGGGCTTCAGCTACCTCGCGCTCCATCGCGACCGCCAGCGCGGGCTGTTCGTCGGATTCGTCGTGAACACCGCCGGCGGCAACACGCGGCACGTCACCGCACTGTCAGGCGCGCTCGTCGGTGCCGACGGCACCAACCACGAGTTCATCAATCACCGCCAGCACTTCGACAACGGCGGCCTCACCCGGATGCACCAGCTGCGCAGCCACACCGTCACCGAGTTCGATACCGCCCTCCAGTCGTTCATGGCCGCCGCCCGCGACACCTTCCGCACCTTCGAGAACATCGCCGAGCTGAAGGCGTACCTACGCTCGGTCGAGGACCAGTCGTTCGAGACACGTATCGCCCGAGGTCTACTCTGCTACAGCGGCAACGACACCCCTCCGCCGCTGGCCGACTGCAGCTGACGGCACCCGAACGGCGACTCCAGCCGCGCGACCCAGCCCTCCGCCATCCGCGCACGATCGTATCGCACGACTCCGGGTAACGAGAGAGCCGGCCCGCAACGCAGGCCGGCTCTCGCTCCATATTCAACGAAAACGTTTCGAAGCTGTGCTCACCGCAGCGACCGCCGCAGCCAGTCGCGCAGCATCGCCTTGTCGTAGAACAAGGGCTCGCCGCGGTTCACGATGCCGGCCGTCTGCAGGTAATTCATATCGGTAAGCCGCTCGGATCCTTCTTTCACCACCGCGCCGGCGGCATCGGTGATCGTGAAGGTGAACTTCATGCGAGGCATGTAGATGTCCTTCATCACACGGACGTCGCGCCCCAAAGGCATCGAGGGGAGATAGTCGCCGGCAAGGTCGATGTCGGTGAACGTGAGGGTCAGCTTCCTCCCCTCGGGAAGCAGATGGGAAGCCTCCTCCTCGACGAGTGTTCGGATCTCCTTGAGGTAATGGTCGCGCCCCTTCTCGGTGCCGGTCTGCGAATCCTTCACATCGGTGAACTTCTCAGGGTTCTCGAAGGTCACGACTACACGCACCGATGGGGTGACTGCAGTGTCGTTGGCCCGTGCGACGAAACAGAGGGACAGCAGTGCAGCTGCTGCGAGCATGGTCTTCTTCATGGCTTGATACGGGTTAGTAGGTTGATCGTTAAGGCCGGCGGCGGCCACCGGCCGTGGCGAGCTCGGCCCGCCGATTAGTTCGGTGCAGCCATAGTCAGCCCGTGGAGTGCGTTTGTTCCCCGCAGCGCCCGGACCACCCCGGGTTCCGCCGGAGCAGTCCCGGGATAGTCCCCGCTCACACGCTCAAAACGCGAAGCCGCCCACAGCGATCAGATGGATCCCGCCAATGCTCACGATCTGTCCCGCTCCGGGGGCGATCACGTCGCGGTCGCAGGCCAGAGCCAACGCGGCATCCCCGGCCGTCGCGAGCCCGCTGGCCGCGCGCACTTCGACTGCGACCGCAGGCGAAAGGCGACGCGTGACGAGATAGACGCAGTTGATGGAGATCGACGCCGTGCCCGTGGTCGCCATCAGCCCCGGCGCATTGCGGCGAGCCCAGCTGTCGATGCACCCCACCAGCATGGCAAACGAGAGCGGATTACGGTCCCGCCAATACTCCTGCTCGATCGAATAGGCGTCGCGCCCGACAACCTGTCGGTACGCACGGTCGACAACCTGCCGGTAGATCTCCGGATGCGTCGAGAGCCACTCCAGATGCCGTTGCACCTGCTCGGAGTATGTCCCCTCGCCAGTGGTGGAAACGAGCTCGGGCGGCAGCGCCTCGGTTCCATAGGTATCCCCCGTAGCGCGCAATGCCACCGCACGCCGAAGACTGGCATCATTCCGCAGGTGTTCACGCTGGCGTTCGAGCAGCGAAACGAACGAGCGCTCGGCCGGCTCGGTCCAAGCCTGACGCTCCTCGAGCGTGGAACAACGTCCCAACGCGAGCAGGAACGACGCATCGAGGCGCTCCTGCTGTTCTTCGGGCTTGGCGGAAGCCACGGCACCAAGCACCGCGATGGCGATGCAGACGATCTGAGCAGGGAAACGATATTTCATGGCGCAAAGGGGATGTTGCGTGAAGGAGCACGACCTTCGCGATGTCTTCGTGGTTCGGCAAAGCGCTCTGCGTTCACGCAATAGAACGGCACCAGCCACGACAGGCATATACCCGCCGCGGCCAAACCGGGCGCGGCGACGTCAGAGCGTCGCCACGATCTGGTTGAATGTCGCGCTGGGACGGAGGGCGGCAGCGGCCTTGGTGGCGTCGAGCGCGTAGTAGCCGCCGATATCGACCGGGTGCCCCTGCACGGAGATGAGCTCCTGTACGATCTGCGTCTCGGCGGCGGCGAGCTTCTCGGCTACGGGCTTGAAGACGGCCTGCAGCTTGGCGTCGGCCGACTGCGCGGCGAGCGCCTGCGCCCAGTAGAGCGCGAGGTAGAAGTGCGAGCCGCGGTTGTCGATGGTGCCGAGCTTGCGGCCGGGCGATCGGTCGTTCTCGAGGAACTTGCCATTGGCGATGTCGAGCGTGTCGGCGAGGACCTTCGCAGGGGCATGCTTGAACGTGATCGCAAGGTGTTCGAGCGAGGCGGCGAGGGCGAAGAACTCGCCGAGGCTATCCCAGCGCAGGTAGTTCTCCTGCAGGAACTGCTCGACGTGCTTCGGGGCCGAACCGCCGGCGCCGGTCTCGAAGAGCCCGCCGCCATTCATGAGCGGGACGATCGAGAGCATCTTCGCGCTCGTGCCGACCTCGAGGATCGGGAAGAGATCGGTGAGGTAGTCGCGCAAGACGTTGCCGGTCACGCTGATGGTATCCAGACCCTTGGCGATGCGCTCGAGGCTGAAGGTGCATGCGGCGGCCGGAGCAAGGATGCGGATGTCGAGGTCGGTGAGGTCGTGCGCCGCAAGGTAGCGGCGGACCTTCTCGAGAATCTGGGCGTCATGTGCTCGCTTCTCGTCGAGCCAGAACACGGCCGGCGTGTTGGAGAGCCGGGCACGCGTGACGGCGAGCTTCACCCAGTCCTGCACGGCGGCGTCCTTGGCTTGGCAGGCGCGCCAGATGTCCCCCTCGTCCACTTCGTGGGAGAGGAGGATGCGAGGCGGGAGGCCAGAGGCGAGAGAGGCGGAGCCGGAAACCTCGACGACGCGGATGGTGCCAGCGGCGGGAACAACGAAAGTCTTGTTGTGCGAGCCGTACTCCTCGGCCGCCTGGGCCATGAGGCCGACATTGGGCACAGAGCCCATGGTCTTCGGGTCGAGCGCGCCATGCCTCTTGCAGAACTCGACGGCAGCCCGGTACACGCCCGCGTAGGCGCTGTCGGGGATGACGGCGAGGGTGTCCTGAAGTTTCCCCTTCGCATCGTACATCTTGCCGCCGGCGCGGATCATGGCGGGCATGGAGGCATCGACAATGACGTCGGACGGGACGTGGAGATTGGTGACACCTTGGTCGGAGTTGACCATGGCAACGGCGGGGCCGGCGACTAGGGCAGCTTGGTAGTCAGCCTCGATCGCGGCGCGCTGGGCGGCGGGTAGCGTGGCGACCTTGGCGAGGAGATCGGCAAGGCCGTTGTTGGGATCGACGCCGAGCTGGGCAAAGGTGGTTGCGTGTTTCTCGAAGAGGGCGGCGAAGAAGACGCGCACCGCGTGGCCAAAGAGGACGGGGTCGGAGACCTTCATCATCGTGGCCTTGAGGTGGAGCGAGAAGAGCACACCCTCGGTGCGGGCACGGGCAACCTGTTCGCCGTAGAACGCGACGAGCGCGCGGCGGCTCATGAAAGTAGCGTCGAGAATCTCCCCGGCCTTCAGCGCGAGCTTGTCCTTGAGGATGACGGTCTGGCCGGGGGCACCGTCCCCGGCTACAGCAGGCACAAACTCAATGCGAACGGTCGTGGCGGCGGGCACGCAGACGGACTTCTCGTTGGCGAAGAAATCGTGCGCGGACATGGTAGCGACGGATGTCTTCGAGGCGGAGGACCACGCGCCCATCGTGTGCGGATGCGCGCGGGCATAGTCCTTGACGGCCTTAGGAGCGCGGCGGTCGGAATTGCCCTCGCGCAGGACGGGGTTCACGGCGGAACCCTTGACCTTGTCGTAGCGGGCCTTGGCGTCCTTCTCGGCGTCGGTCTTGGGCGTCTCGGGATAATCGGGAAGCGCGTAGCCGCGAGCTTGGAGCTCGGTGATGGCCTCCTTTAACTGCGGGACAGAAGCGGAAATGTTGGGGAGCTTGATGATGTTGGCCTCGGGCTTGAGCGTGAGCGCGCCAAGCTCGGCAAGGTGGTCGGCCTGGCGCTGAGTGGGCGGCAGGAGTTCGGCGAACGCGGCAAGGATGCGGCTCGAGAGCGAGATATCGCGCGTGGCAACGTCGATGCCGGCGTGCTTGGTGAACGCTTGGACGATCGGCAGGAGCGAGTAGGTGGCGAGAGCGGGAGCCTCGTCGGTCTTGGTATAGATGATGGTAGGAGCCGCGGACATGGGGCGAAAGGTGTAGCGCAAAACGGCGCGGGAGCGAGCAAAGGGAGCAGCGCAACCGCGGTCAAAGCATCGGGCCTCAAGACATGCAGGTAGTAGCTGCACGAAAGCATGGGGTGCGCAGTATGCTGCGCCCGTAGAGTGATCCGGTTGTCCGGCGACTTTGATGGAGCAATCATCGCCTCGTAGTTTGAGGTCTTCTTCTCGCAGCGGACGAGTAGGCGCCGTGGGATTCCAGCAGCAAGTGGTCGTTCCGATTTCTACAGAGACCTAACCTACGACCGGTAGGCCTGCCCCCATCTGGCCACGCTGTAATTTGACCGCATGTTCTACGAACTGTCGGGCTGGCCCGCATTTCACACGACGTAGCCAGCACCAGCTGCTGTCCATATGCAGGTAGAATAGTGCGAACCACTGAGCCGGCTCGTACGGCTCCAGCAGAACGATCTACTTTATGCGAGGCGCAGAATTCCCGGGGAGCGCGAGGCAAGAGCCTACAGTTGAGGCGAAGCGCTCGTAAAAGGGACCGTTGAAAATGACTCCGGCCCGGATCGAGGAGATCCGGGCCGGAGGTGTATTACTCTTTGACGCTGTAGTAGTCGTACCTGGCGATCATGAAGATACCGGCAACGGCGACACAGGCGATGATAAGGGTGATCATGATGACCCTCCTTTTGGTTAAGGCCTCCACACCGTAGGAGATACGGTGCTTTGGCGTTTCTCACACCCGGTAGTTTTACCGGGCTTGGGAAAAGCGGTCTTGGTGTGCTGGACTACGCCTCATCGGGGACGAGTCCGGCAAAAGTGATAAAGAACAGCACCGAGAACATCGACTGATACAACGATGTCAACACATGGTTCCGGTAGGTGAGTGCTTTTCATCGGAGGTCGGGCATATCCCACGGAACGGCCGGGACATGCGAGCCCCGCATTGCCGAAGTAGACGTCCACTGGCAAGCACCCGGTATTCGCAGCCACACAGCCAGCTCGAAGTAAAGAAAAGGCCCGGTCCTCCTTTAGGGAAGACCGGGCCATAATCCTGGCAATGACCTACTCTCGCGGAACCTAACGTCCAACTACCATTGGCGGCTGAGGGCTTAACGGCCGTGTTCGAGATGGGAACGGGTGTTTCCCCTCGCCAATTATCACCAGAAAAGTCTGAAAAATCGTAGGTAAACTAAACGCCCGAACTCTGATAGAGCTTAAACCTATTAGGATCATTAGTACCGGTAAGCTGAACACATTGCTGCATTTGCACATCCGGCCTATCAACCAGGTGGTCTACCTGGATCCTTTCGCCCTTGCGGGCAACGAGACCTTATCTTGGGAGGAGCTTGGCGCTTAGATGCTTTCAGCGCTTATCTCTTCCGCACATAGCTACCCGGCGCTGCCGCTGATGCGACAACCGGAACACCAGAGGTGCGTCATTCCCGGTCCTCTCGTACTAAGGAATGAACCCCTCAAGTCTCAAACGCCCACAGCGGATAGAGGACCGAACTGTCTCACGACGTTCTGAACCCAACTCGCGTACCACTTTAATCGGCGAACAGCCGAACCCTTGGGACCTTCTCCAGCCCCAGGATGTGATGAGTCGACATCGAGGTGCCAAACCGCGCCGTCGCTATGAACGCTTGGGCGCGATCAGCCTGTTATCCCTAGCGTACCTTTTGTCCTATGAGCGATGGCGATTCCACATTCAACCACCGGATCACTTTGGCCTGCTTTCGCAACTGATCGACTTGTAGGTCTCACAGTAAAGCTCCCTTATACCAATGCGCTCTAAAGCCCGATTACCAACCGGGCTGAGGGAACCTTCGCAATCCTCCGTTACTTTTTGGGAGGATTCCGCCCCAGAAAAACTGACCTGCTAGCACTGTCCCCGCGCCAGATTATGGCTGCGGGTTAGACACCTAACAAGCAAAGAGTGGTATTTCATATTTCGGCTCCGCCCGATCCTAGAACCGGGCCTCAAAGCCTCCCACCTATGCTACGCATTGAAAATCAAGTGACAATACCAGCTTACAGTAAAGGTGCATAGGGTCTTTCCGTCCTGCTGCGGGTAGGCGGCATCTTCACCGCCACTACAATTTCGCTGAGCCTCTCTCCGAGACAGCGGTCAACTCGTTACACGATTCGTGCGGGTCGGAACTTACCCGACAAGGAATTTCGCTACCTTAGGACCGTTATAGTTACGGCCGACATTCACGGGGGCTTAGAGCCTGAGCTTGCACCCAAGCCTTTCACCTTTCCGCATTGGTCACGTGTCACTCCCTATTCGTTGTCTTGCGACTTAGCAGAGAGCTGTGTTTTTGCTAAACAGTCGGTTGACCCAATTCACTGCGACCCAATAATGGGCGCCCCTTCTAGCTAACGTACGGGGCTATTTTGCCGAGTTCCTTAGAGAGATTTAACTCACGCGCCTAAGATTATTCATCTATCCCACCTGTGTCGGTTTACGGTACGGGCAACACCAAAGCTCACAGCGCGACGTTTCTTGGAAACCTAGATCCGGTCATTGCTCTGGCCGTGGCCAAAACTAAGCATCGTGCCACGGCTAAAATGCGGAGGATTTGCCTTCCGCAACACCGCGACACTTGCAAGGGAACTCAATGCCCCTCGATCGGATCTTCGTTCCGGTTCACTCTGTTGATAACGCTCTGGCATCGGTACTGGAATATATACCAGTTGTGCATCGGCTACTCCTTACGGCCTTGCCTTAGCTCCCGACTAACCCTGAGAGGACGAACCTTGCCCAGGAAACCTTGGGATTTCGGCGATTTGGAATTCAACCAAATTTATCGCTACTTATGTCTGCATTCTCACTTCCTTGCGCTCCATGGTCGCTTACGCTTCCACTTCGCTGCACAAGGAACGCTTTCCTACTACTGGCCTTGCGGCCAATCCATAGCTTCGGTACACGGCTTCAGTCCCGATCATTTTCGGCGCAATTTCACTCGATGGGTCAGCTGTTACGCACTGTTTAAATGATGGCTGCCTCTAAGCCAACATCCCCATTGTCTGTGTAAAATCACATCCTTTAACACTAAGCCGTGTTTTGGGACCTTAACTGATGGTCTGGATTCTTCTCCTCTCGACGATGAAGCTTATCCCCCACCGTCTGACTGCCCGGCTTCGCCCCGCGGTATTCGGAGTTTAATTAAGTTCAGTAGCCCTGTCGGGCCCCTAGCTTATTTAGTGCTCTACCCCCGCGGGTCAGCACCGGACGCTATACCTAAATATATTTCGGAAAGAACCAGCTATCAGGGGGTTTGATTAGTCTTTCGCTCCTAACCACAGCTCATCCCACACCTTCTCAAGGGTGACGAGTTCGGACCTCCACTCCGTTTTACCGGAGTTTCATCCTGGCCATGGTTAGATCACCTCCCCTTCGGGTCTATTG